>ENA-ORXT01001773-ORXT01001773.1-marine-metagenome-genome-assembly--contig:-NODE-1773-length-27793-cov-56.150996_pt1 | contig 27793 bp, 17 predicted proteins | sample MGYA00237868_ERZ511482 | MGnify/ENA metagenome assembly ERZ511482
TTTTCCCCGCCTGACCGATGGTCAGATCGGGCAGGGTTAGAAAATTCCTCACTATGCTACGGCATAGCTCCGGATTTTCTGCCTCAATCAGACTAAAAATAACGTTGCCTAGCTTACCATTTACTTACGGGATGAGGCACTACTATTATGATTGGCAGTCAAGCAATACTTTCATACCATCCGGATTTTTATCAATATTTTCAAAAACTGACTGAATGTTGGTCAATGGCTCCACTTTCGTGATCATGGCTTCAAAAGGCAGTTCATTTTTGGTAACCAGTTCAATGGCGGCATCGTAATCTTCTTTTTCGTAGACCCGCGCACCAATTAGTTTAAGTTCTTTCCAGAAAAATTGAAACAGGTTGACAGGTTTGGCTTCTCCATGGATCGCCACCATGACGATACGACCTCTAATACCCGCGATTTCCGTCATCAGATCAATAGTGGGTTGTACACCCGCTACTTCAAATACTACGTCTGCCATACGCCCCTGTGTTTCTTTCTCGATGTATTCCGTGACGTTGACCTCCGCTGGATTTACCACCTCGAATCCCAAGTCGGTGGCCAGTTTTACCCTCACTTTATTGACTTCGGAAAGAATTACTCTAGCACCTTTACTTTTCGCTACCATAGCGACCAACATACCGATTGGACCACCTCCCAATACAACGGCTACTTCCTCCTTTTTTAAGTCCGATAGACGTACATCATGACAAGCCACTGCCAACGGTTCTACCAATGCGGCGAGTTTCAAATCCGTATCTTTGGAAAGCTTATGCAGCGTAAAAGCCGGAACATTCCAATATTGTTGCATCGCTCCAGGGCTATCAATTCCGATAAATTTTAATTTTTTACAAATGTGACTAAAGCCCTTATCCGAAGGCTGTTCCTCCCGGTTATCCAAAGGCCGAACCACTACTTTCTCTCCGACTTCGTACCCGGTAACGCCACTGCCTACTGCCTGAATGACGCCCGACATTTCGTGACCAATAGTGATAGGCATTTTTACCCTTTTATCCATCATCCCGTGATAGATATGAACATCCGTTCCACAGACGCCACAGTAGGCGACTTTAATTTGTACTTCCCCTTCTGCAGGTGGTTGGACGGTTTTTTCCGTCACTGAAAAGGTATGATTACCCTCGTAGAAACTTGCCAGCATTTTAGTTATTTTATTTGGTAAAAAATGAACGGCAATTTAGGAAAACAAAAAACGTTGGCCTTATAAAATGCGGATTGCAGCACTAGACAAAAAATGAACAACAGGCTTAAATATGTTTGATGCTTGACTTAATGTCGACTTTTTTTAGGAAAATCATATTTTGAAGAGAAATTATTTCATCAATATTTTCTCCTGATTTCTCTATCAAATGGATAAACTTTTTACCCTTTGGTAACGGTTCAAAAATAACTTTATACTTTTGACTGTTTTTTTGCACCTACCAAAACTTCATTAGCAACCAAAATATAACCGCCAGTAAACCCAGCATATGCAAACGATAATCCTGGTACCAGGGTAACCCTTCCATTCCTTCGTTAATCAATCCTTTCCTGTAAGTATATTGTTCAATAATCTTCAGGTCAGGAGCGGCGGTGCTATTGCTAACCACCAAAAATATAATGGTGCTTATCGCTATCATTATACCTACATTCGTCGTGTAGTGCTGATGCCACAGGTCATATTGTCCCAACACAAAAAGTAAAATTCCCAATAAAGTTCCAATCAACAGGGTCCAGAAAGCACCATCAGCATTTCCTTTTTTGTAAAAAACACCGACCAGGAAAATAACGACTACTGGAGGTACTATAATCGAAAACATTTGTTGCAAATAGGACCAGATGCCTTCAAAATTTTGAATCATGGGTGCCCAGGCAGCTGCCACCAACATAAGGATTACTGTCGTCCATCGGCCATAATTGGCAATTTGCTTTTCTGATAAATTTGGATTACCCGGTTTTATAAAATCTATGACAATCAAAGTAGAGGCAGAGTTGAGCGTTGAATCTACACTAGACATGATGGCCGAGATCAAACCTGCTAACACTAGTCCAACTAAACCTACTGGCAATATTTCCATAACTGCGGTTGGAAAAACAGTATCTGGATTACTCAAACCGGGAAAGAGGCTAATGGCCATTGCACCGGGAATAACCATAATAAACAATGGAATAATTTTTAGAAATCCAGCTAGCACCACTCCCCAACGGGCTTGCCTGATATCACGTGCTCCCAACACTCTCTGCACGATATACTGATTGGTAGACCAGTACCAAAATCCCAGGAAGGGAACACCAAGTAAAAGTCCTGTCCAAGGTAAAGTTTTATCATTGGCCGGACGCACCACAGAAAAGTGTCCTTCGGGTGCAGCTGCTAAAACCCTGTCCCAGGAGAAATCCAGTTTTTCAAAAAGCATATAAGTTAATACCGAGCAACCAAAAATCAATATAACAGCCTGAATAGCATCCGTATACACCACCGCTTTTAAGCCTCCAAAAGCAGTATACAAACCTGCCACTACTGCCAAAACAAGGGTGGTTTGCCACAGAATTAAATCGGGAAAAAACTGTTGTAACACCAACGCACCAGCATATAATCCACCCGCAGTATCGACCACAATGCTGGTAAAAATGGTAACACCGGAAAAGAAAATCCGGGATCTGTTGTCATATCGCAATTCCAGAAACTCGGGTATCGTTGTAATCTGTGATCGTAAATATAACGGTATAAAAATCATGGCTGCAATAATCAAAGGAATACCCGACATCCATTCGTAAACGGAATTTGCGATTCCGGTACTATAAGCTGCTCCGGATAATCCGATCAAGGTAGTACTCGAAATATTGGAGGCAAAAAGAGACAGGGCTATAAGTCCCCAACCAAAACTCCGTCCGCCCAAAAACAAGTCTTCGCCAGTCTCGGTCTTTCTGGCTATATAAATCCCAATGCCCATTACAACAATAAAATAGATGATAATGATGCCGATGTCGATGTTAGAAATTCCCGTAGTCATAATTTTGTTTTACTTAATTAATACTTTTTCACTTATTATATATTAGCTTGACCTTACTATTTTTACAAACAGTAGATATGCTGTTATCACTATTTTATATAGAACCGCAAACAGTTTCTATGTTTATAATCCGCTCCAGCCAAAAGCAAGGTGGATGGAAAATGAGCGTGATTTGGCGAATCAGGAAAATGCTGTGTTTCCAAACACAATCCATGAAAGGGCCCGTACATTTTTCCGGCAGCGCCAATGGTATTTTTTTTCAAATGGGCTGCGGTGTATAATTGAATACCGGGCTGTGTCGTCCACACTTCCATCAGTCGACCGCTTTCGGCTTCGTACAATTCCGCCGCTTTTTGCAATCCTTCCCTGGTTTTATGCAAAACAAAATTGTGGTTAAAGTCAAAGATAAAATTTCCAGACTTCTGCTTGCTTCCTATCCTGGCTGACTTTCTAAAATCAGCATAATGATTTTCCAGGGATTCTATTTTTCCCGTTGGTAAATTTTGCTCATTCATTGGCGTATATTTCTCTGCGTAGATGGTTAGACGGTGATCCAGGATACTGGATTGTCCGCCATCCTTTAGGTTGAAATAATCGTGGTGGGTTAAGTTCACGACTGTTGTTTTATCCGTTTTGCAGTGGTATTCCCAGCTTAGTTCATTTTTATTATTGAGTCGAAATTTTACGGTGGTTGATAAATTTCCGGAGTATCCTTCTTCGTCATCTTTACTAAGGTAAAACAAGGTCAGTGTAGCATGCGCTTCCGTTGCTTTTAGTTCAATCAGCTCCCAGGTTTTTTTGTCAAATCCTTTAAAGCCACCGTGTAAATGTGTTGTGTTTTCATTTTGGGACAATTGATATTCAGTTGCTACTATCCTTAATTTTCCATGAGCAATTCGATTTGCGTACCGCCCAATGATGGAACCAAAATAAAACGAATTATCCTTTTCATATTCTTTGATGGTATCAAAACCCAGTACGACATTTTCCATATTTCCATTTCTATCTAAAACATAAACCGCCATAATTGTTGCGCCGTAGTTTGTCAGGTGTACGGACATTCCCTTATCGTTGGAAAGTACGAACCGTAGATGGTCTGTGTCTTTTTCTTTTAGTTTTTCTACTTTCATAAGATTTTACAAAGTGCGATATATTTTTAAATTTATTCCAGCACATTTATGATTTATATCTTGTTTTAAAATTTTTTGAAGAACCCTTTTTGCTTTATCCTGTTTTTTTAGTCCCAAATACCCCAAGCCTATCAAGTATTGACAGTGCAAATAATTTCGTTGATTCAAATCCCCTTCCCAAATCGCTAGATCAGGAAGTGAAACAGCGAAGTAATCAATCGCCATTTTATCATCCTGATGTACTTCTCCGTAAGCAATTAAATTTCTAAAAATTTTATCTGCCTCTTTTTTCTTCCCAAGTTTTGACAAGGCCAAACCTTGGTAGAAAATCATATCCGGTTGTTGGTCATTATAATATCTTGAAATGCTCAATTCTATTTTTCCCTGAGCCGCGTCCTTCCAGGCCAACTTTGCCTTTTTATTTTGGTTCAATCCAGCATAAGCCAGTCCTTTCCAAAAGAGGACGTCATTTTCTCTGGCCCCATACAACTTTCCTTCACCTAGATTTTCAGGATATATTTTAATTAAATCAAGATACTTACAGGCCTTATTATAATCTTTTTTCAGGATGGCTTTTTTTGCCAATTCGATCAGCGCATAAACATATTGCCCCGTTACTTTTCCTTCGCCACCTTCCCACGGATGAAACTTTCTGGCTAATAATTCCTTAAGCGAAGCTTTGTTTTTTCCCAATTGATTAAGTAAGGTGATTCGTTCTAAATAAAGATCGTCACGCTTTTCGATTAGTGCCGGGTACTGCTGTAAAAAATCAAGCCTTTTCTGATGAGAATAATTTAATCGTTTGTACAACTGATCCAACTCCATCAAGACTCTGGCATCCCGCTCATCCAGGTAAAACGCCTTTTCCAAAGCCTCCACTGCCCCTTTCTGGTCTTTCATTTTATTATGATAAGCCAACGCCAGATTTCTAAAAACCGTAGGAAAGGCTGGATCTAATGCTGCGGAACGCTCCCACTTTTCAATTGCGGCTACGTATTGTTTTTTATCGTACAGTAAATTAGCCAGATAGTAAGGAGCCTTGGCATCAGTCGGGTGGTAATTGATGGCCGCCTGCAAAGCTGCAATGGCTTCCAACCGATGAGGAAAACATCTGTCCGACTTCGCCTTTCGAGCCTTTTGAAAAAATGAATGAGCGTTCGCTACCTCTCCGGCCCGAGCCGCAAACCAACCCAGGAAGTAAAAGGCGATGGCATGGTTTCCAGCCCGCTTCACTCCAGTTTCTAATAGAATAATCGCCTCCTGAAACAAACCCGCTGCCGCATAATCCAGCGCGTATTCTATGTAATTATGAATATGATCACGCATCAACTTTTTTAATTTTTTCCTGGCAGTCTTATCTTTGGTCAAACTTTTTTCAAACCATAAATTCATATTGAAAGAGTCTATCTTCAGGCTCTTGGCGATCCACTTTTTAGCTTTTTTCTTTTTATTCAGATGTAACAGAACGGTGGCTTTCAATGCTCTTGCCTTTTGATTGTGCCAGTTTCGTAACAATGCCTTTTCAAGTAAGTCCAGTGCTTGCGAAAAATCTTGTCTACAACAAGCTATTTGCGCCAAGCTAAAATAAGCGGGTCCTTGCCAGGCGGCATTCCAGGTGGCTTTATAAAAATAACCAAAGGCTTCCTCCATTCGTCCCAGATACTTCAGACATAAGCCGAGATTGAATAAAGGTTCTCCATCATATGGATTAGGATTTTTTTCCGTCAATGTTTCGATGGCCTTTCGAAAATAAGGTACTGCCTTTTTAAACTGCCCATTTCGCAAGAGCCATAATCCCATGGCATTGTTATTTCGGAGGTCGGAAGGTTCTCGCCGCAGGGCTTCTTTGTAATAATCTACTGGATTGTAAGTCGCGTGTCGGTATTGTTCGAGATGTAATCCTCTCAGATATAATTGTTCCGTTGTTTTTATATCTTCTGGTAACCTGGCGGCCTTTGCCGAAGCGGGAATCTCATTATCTTCCCTAGTCTGTGCCTGGTAAGCGACCAGTTCTTTTCCGTTTTTATTCAAGACACTGATACGATATGCATCAATGGATAATTGATTGTCTACTTTCAGAATCGTTTCAAAAGAAGCGGCAGGGCTTGCATCAACTTGCTTATCTAAAATCGTCTTCTCCCCTGCCGTTACAAGAATCCTCATCTTTTTAAAGCAACTGGTGACGTGGACTTTTACGATTAAATTTTCCTTTTCCAGTTCCAGGTTTACCAAAGCTTCTTTGGTGGCATTTTTTACCATGCCCAGGTTATGGTAGGGCATAAAATATTGCTCAAAGCTGCGTTCTTCGAAAGGCATGATCCAAGAGAAATCCGGTTGATTATCGGTGTAGACACCACACATCAATTCAATATATGGCCCATCCTCATCGGTGAGGTTTCGATCCCAGGCTTGACCAAATTCGTCGTGTCCCCAAGTCCATTGTTTTTTACCCGTAGAAACATGGTGATTGGCCACGTGCAGCAGACCGCCTTTTGAATCATTTTCGTAACCACCGACAAAGTCAAAATTACTATTAACCGCCATGTAGGAAGTCGGAACTGGAATATTTTTGTATTTTGAAATATCGGTACCCGGGGCGTAATCTACTTTGTAATAAGTTCCGGTGGCAATTGGAAAATCAGAAACATCGCGTTTACCATGATCAAAAACGGCATGTACATCTGGTGGAAAAACGGATTGGTAATGATCGTTTACTTTGACGGCTGGATTGGCCCACCAAAGAAAAGTTTGGGGAAGTGGCGTCCGATTATAGAGTTTTACTTTTATTTCCAGATAAGATTTATCGGGGTATAAAGTAAAGCCAGCCATTCCTTTGGTACGGAACATCAATTCGACTTCATTACACCAGACCGTTTTACTTCCGTCTGAGTTGTTTTCTATATCAACATCAACGGGTTGGTAAGTAGAAGGACGATGGTGTTGCGGCCAGTTAAATTCTATGCCTCCTGATATCCAGGGGCCCGTCAAACCGACCAATGCGGGTTTGATAACTTGATTGTAATAAACAAAATGTCTTTGTTTTACTTTATCAAATGCCATTTGAACGCGTCCTCCCAATTCCGGCAGGATCATTATTTTCAAATATTCATTTTCTAAAAAGAAAGCTTGCCATTCCTGTTCTATTTTTTCATCTCCAATCGATTCTATCACCGGATGTGGATAAACTTTCCCGGAGCTTCCCTGATATACCCGATGCTCAATAAAGACGGGATTCTTCTCTGGCTCACCGATGGGGTAAGTAGGTATCAAGACTTTTTCTTTCCATACTTTAACATTCATCATGACTTTTTTTTACCAGAGCATTATCAAGGTTATAATTACTAACAAAATCAACACGGCAGAGTGGTATCGAAAATCTTTATACCAGGGCATATTTTCATTTTCGAAATTCAACAAAGAACGATCATAAACATACTTCGCTATTACCTGCGGATCAGGTGCTTCGGTCATATTACTAATGACTACAAACAGAATGCTGGAAAGTATAATGACAATTCCAACATTGATCGTATAATGATAAGGCCAAATCTCATTCAGGTCCAGGATAAAAATAAGTACACCGATTAGAGAACCTAAAACCAGGGTCCAGAAAGCTCCGTCTCCGTTTCCTCTTTTATAAAAAATACCCACTGTAAATAAAACAACAATTGGCGGCACCATGATGGAATACATCTGCTGCAAATAAGCCCAAAGCCCTCCGAAGTTAGCGATCTGAGGTGCCCAAAGTGCAGCAAAGGTCATCAATAGAAAAGTAGAAATACGACCATAGAGGACCACTTTTTCCGATGTAATATTTTCATTGTTTGTTTTGATAAAATCAACTACAATCAGCGTCGAAGCAGAGTTTAAGGTAGAATCTACACTTGACATAATTGCGGAGATCAATCCTGCTAACACTAAGCCTACAATTCCAACCGGTAGCGTTTTCAAAACCATAGTTGGAAAAACCATATCGCCATTCGGAAGACCCGGATAGACCGAAATCGCAATTGCCCCCGGGATAATCATAATGAACAATGGCAATAATTTCAGGACACCCGTCAGCATAATTCCCCAACGGGCATGCTCGATACTTTTGGCCCCGAGCACTCGCTGGGTAATGTACTGATTGGTGGCGACATACCAAAAACCCAAGAAGGGAACACCCATGATAATCCCAAGCCATGGCATACCTTCATCATCCAAAGGTTTGATGACGGAAAAGTGTCCTTCCGGCGCAGCGGCGACCATCCTGGCCCAGGAGAAATCAATTTTTTCAAACATCATGTAAGAAAGAATTCCGCAGCCGAGAATAAGAATTACAGCCTGAATGGCATCGGTATACACCACCGCTTTCAGTCCTCCAAAAGCGGTATAGACGCCAGCGATTATAGCCAGAACTCCACAGGTATACCACAATTCCAACCAGGGAAAAAAGGTCTGTAAAACCAAAGCACCAGCATATAATCCACCGGCGGTATCAATCAAAATACTGGCGACTATCGTCACCAGAGAAAAGAAATATCTGGATCGTCGATCAAAACGATATTCCAAAAATTCGGGAATCGTAGTGATCTTTGCCTTCAGGTACAAAGGGACATAAACAAAGGCCATCACGACCAATGGAATGATGCCGCCCCACTCATAAACCGACTGCACAATCCCCGTGGTATAGGCAGCGCCTGCCAAGCCAATCAAGGTTGTAGATGAAATGTTAGAAGCAAAGAGAGATAAACCGATGAATCCCCAAGTCAGGGAACGACCACCGAGAAAAAGATCATCTCCCGTTTTTGTAGTTCTTGCTACATAAATACCGATGGAAAATACAAGTATAAAATAGGCGATAATGATGCCTATATCGATGCTACTAATGATTGATTCCATTTGTTTGGTGTGTGAAAAAGTTGAGTTAACAGATCAACTTGTAAACAAGGCATTGCCTTGTTTACCGGTTAATCAATATGCCCGGTAATTTAGTACCCGGGGCAAAAGAATCAATTAATACCTACGTTCTTTCCAATCTTATCATTCCCGAGACCGGCACTTCAAATTCAAACAAACCTTCGGGTATGCCTACCATTCCTTCCCGCGTTTTTCCTCCTTGACAATTCCAGGTGGTTATTTTAAACTCATCTGCTTTGCCTGTATTTCGAATAACAATATGTTCAGAACTTTTTGCATTAAGCAGATCTACCTTTTGCTGACCATTTATTTCGACAGTGACATTGTCGTAAACACCTACAACGAGATGTCCGCTTTTTTCAGTTTGCAAAACAGGATAATTAGCCAAAGGATTGATGGCCTTAAAATCTCCATCCAACAATACCTCTGCGTTTTCATTCCAGTATCTGGTATAAAATCTAATCATATTTAACTGCTCCTCTGGCGCATTGCGGAGGTGAATAGACATCTGGGGAACCCCAAAGAAACCATTGAGAACCTGAAACGCGGCGATCTCTACCGGTTCATCCCGGTGCCAGGTTTGTGGATCAGAGTGAACAGCAGTATTTCCGCACAATAGTTTTACATCTGCTGTTCTTATTCTGTTTGAAACAGCATCATTAGGACAATCAAAGGCACGGAACATATTACCAAATTTACGCATTGCAGGGCCGACGTATTGTTGTCGAAATTCGATGGCAATATCTGGCTTGATGGCACGAAGTGCTTTCATCACATCCGTCATCAGGCGATCCACCGCAGCGTTTACATTGGCGTAATCGCGACCGTTTGCTTTGGTGAGTTCCGTTTCCGGGTATACTTTAAAATCATCAATAAAGTCCAGTTTGAAAGCATCGAGTTTATAATTTAACAATGCATTGGTATAAATATCAATCAAGTGTTTTCGCACTTCCGGATAGCGAGGATCAAACACCGGTGCCCATCGGTGGTTTTCTGTCAAGAATTTTCCTTTAAATCGCTGATAGGCTTTTGAATGTTTTCCACAAAACGGAACAGAAAACCAGAGACCAAATTTCATTCCGAGGTCTTGAACTTTTCTAACAAAGCCTGCTAAATCCGGAAAGCGGTCAGGTTCCCAATCACCAGTATAATCATAGCCCCGACTGGTATCCATCGTTTGCCAACCATCATCCAGAATGATCAGTTTATAACCGATGCTTGCCGCTATTTTACATTCTTCCAGGATTATATCCTCGTCCAGGTTTTGATGAAACTGGTACCAGGTTGAATACAGAGGCATTCTGGCCAATGGTGGCACGGGCGAAGGCTTCAGGGATTCAAAACTTTCCCACCATTTTGATACATCCTGCAATGATTGTGAAAACAAAATTTCGTTCCGCCTATCTATTCGAATTTGCGTTTCAAAATCTTTAATTTCCGGATGACGCTCCTGAAAAAAGGTCAGGTGACAATAGAGGTGGTTATCTTCTTCTCGCAAAAGGACATTCATCTCCAGGAGGTTAATTGCATCAGAGCAAGCAAATGTAATAATATTGTTATCATCATGTCCAAAAACGCTAATGACGGGAGCATCTACGGACACCCTTGCCTGGAGGTGAACTAATTCCCAGTCGTATTGAAGCCGTTTATCGTGGATGCCACCACATTTCCAGACGCCTTTCACATTGATAGAAGGGAGCTTCCACTTCAGCGTAATGGATTTTGGTTCGCTTGGTTCATTTGCTTGAATGGCCAGCTTATAAATAGCTACGTGATCCTCGTCACTGATTAAATCAAACTGCGTATCAAAAACAGGATCATCCTGAAGGATTTTGATATCTAAACCTGTAGTTGCATTTGTTAACTGATTCATTAGTTTCTGTATTTTTAATTATAAATAATTTTACGTATAATTCTAATCGAGCAAGTCAGGTCGTTGGAATTTCCTTACATCTGTTACTGTCTAGTGTCTCATCCCGTAAATCCATACCAATCTATGCTTGTTATTTACTTACGGGATGAGGCACTAGCTCCTCTTTGTCATGTGCTTTCCAATTCTATTTTATAGAAATGCGTCGCATCATGAATTAGATTGTCCAATTTTTCATTTTCCTGATCCACACGATCTTTGTCCCATGCCAGATATGCTGCCATGTCCTTTGTTACAAGTTCTCTGGTTTCGGCAATACTCTCGATATCAAAATATAATCGCCCCGTTCTACGGACGTAGAAATCTTCGAGGCTGTTGACCATTTCATATTGGAGGCCATACCAAAGTTCTGCTCTTGTCAAAGCTATTTCTCCGCCATCAGGATAACTTATCATTCTTTCCAGGATTGCAGCCGCCTGTTTTCCGTAAGTAGTGACCAGATACCAACTGTGGTAATCGGAAAGACTATTAAACGAAGTTAATTTTTTTATTTCTCGAATGTATTCTTCTACTGCTTTGCTATTTTTCAAACTATCAGGGACCAGGTCAATATTATGCGTCTGACAAGCGCCATAAGACGACTCTAGTCTTTTATCCACCAGATCAACGATTCGTTCAGCCATTCGTCGATAACCAGTTAGCTTGCCACCGGCGATGGAAATTAATCCGGTTGAGGATTCAAAAATTTCATCCTTTCGAGAAAGCTCTGATGGCGATTTTCCTTCTTCGTGGATTAACGGGCGCAAACCGGCCCAGCTGGAAACCACATCTGCCTCTTTCAGGTGGATAGAAGGAAAAGCATGACGAACCGCTTCTAGCAAGTAATTTACATCTTCTTTAGTGGTTAATACTCTATCAATATTTCCTTTATAGTTCGTATCTGTTGTCCCTACATAAGTTGATTTTCCTCTAGGTATGGCAAAAATCATTCGGCCATCAGGTACGTCAAAATAAACAGCGTGTGTAAGCGGCAGTTTGTCGTGTGAAAAAACAATGTGTACTCCTTTTGTCAAATGGAGTTGTTTTCCATTTTTAGAATGATCGATTGTTCTCAGTCTATCCACCCATGGACCTCCGGCAGAAACAACTTGTTTGGCATTTATGTTAAAAGTGTTTCCGCTTATTTCATCCACACATTTCACCCCGCTCACCTTTTCATCTGGGCCATATTCGAATCCGATGGCCGTACAATAATTCAAAGCAGTGGCACCATAAGCAGTGGCTCTTTTAATGAGCTCAATCGTTAGCCGAGCATCGTCTGTTCGGTATTCAGCGTATAGACAGCCACCTTTCAGAATAGATTTGTCCAGTAATGGTTCAATAGCAATAGTTTCCTTTTCATCCAGCATTCTACGACGGTCTTCCCCCCCTACGCCAGCCAATAAATCGTAGACCAAAACACCAAACGATGCGGCCCATTTTCCGTAAGTTCCATTTTTAACAATGGGTAACAGCATTTTTTCAGGTAAGACTAAATGTGGTGCTAATTTATGAACAATGGCTCTTTCTCTTCCCGTTTCACGTACCAATGAAATTTCAAATTGCTTAAGATAACGCAAGCCTCCATGAATCAGCTTGGTGGATTTGCTACTGGTGCCTGCCGCAAAATCTACTTTTTCAATTAGCGCAACGCTCATCCCTCGGGAGGCGGCATCCAGTGCAATACCACAGCCAGTGACCCCGCCGCCGATGACGAGCAAGTCGTATGCTTGTGTTGACAAAGCATCTAGCTGATTTGATCTTTCCGATCCGGAAAAAATTACTATTTCATTTTTATTATTCATTATTTATCTTTACTAGCGTTTATTTAGGGATGAGGAATAAATAACTATCCATTCTGACTTTGTGAAATATAATTGTTTTATGTACAAGTGCGATAAACCAATATGTTAAATAATAGAAAATTTACAATGCGATTTTATTCGCTTTGAATTTTTATTAGAAGTGACGAATTGACAAGTTTAAGGAACGGCTATCCTAAAGCGGAGGCCCATCGCTCGGCTGCTTCAATTTTACTTTAAACATTTTTACTTCTCCATCATTCTGCCCCACCATTATTATATCTGTTCCATCTTCCTTTTTTACTTTTACAATATCTCGTCCATCACCGGGAACGAAAAAATTACTTTCACTGGCAGGTACGGCTACAAAATCACCTTTGCCATTTCCTTTTAGGAACAAGCCGTTAAAAGCATCATGCCAGCCTCCGTTTTTTTCTGCGGTGTAATCGTTACCGCTCAGTAGCGCATCTTTATGGCCATCGCCATCGAAGTCTTCTACCAGGATAGCTTGAACAGGAGCGTATTGTGCCGCCCGTGGAAGTATGTTCATTTCAAAATCGCCATTACCCTTGTTTTTCAAATAAACGGAATTTAGTTCATTAGCGAATAATTGATCTGCCGTGTTTGCAGTTTTGGTATTTAGCAATTCCGGAAAAGTGGCGTTCCCAAAATCTGCATATTTCACGTAGCGACCTTTCAGTTTTGATAATTGTTTCATCACATCGTCCCGAGCATGAACCGGGTAGGATTTTCTTTCTCCCTTTTTATTTTCATAGAAATAACTGACCAAAGGATCAGGACTGCCATTGTCATCAAAATCATTTTTATAAATGGTCACTGGTTCCAAAGCAGAGGCTTGTAATCGAGTGTTTCGCCCCAGGTTACCGAGGAGGTAATCATCGTCTCCATCGTTGTCAATATCTGCCGTAGTGATGGTATTCCAGAGTCCGTTTGAATTTTTGATGGTCTGTGCCTTTTCGAAATAACCACCACCTGCATTTTTAAAAATTGTAATGGGCATCCACTCGCCTACAACAATTAAATCCAGTTTACCATCCTGATCATAATCGGACCAGGTGGCTCCGGTTACCATTCCAATATTTTTTAGGCCGTTAGCAAATTTGTCCGTATTGGCAATAAACTTTCCATTGTGATTGGTCAGCAATTGACTTTGCGGAGTCATCGGATATTTCCGTGGTATTATTCTACTTCCAACAAATAAATCAATATCGCCATCCTGATCATAATCGGCAGGAACTACGCAACTTCCGGAAAATTTTAAATCCGGTAACCTGCTGTGGTCTTTTTCAAAATTCCCTTTGCCATCATTTAAGTAGAGTCGGTCTTTCCATTCTATCGCATCATCCGCAAACTCTACTCCTCCGCTCACGACGTATAAATCCAAATCTCCATCCTGATCCACATCAAAGAAGGCAGCGTCCGTGTCCTCTGACAAGCTATCCGGAAAGTTGTATACTTTGTGATTACCTTGTTTTTGCGGAAATAAAATACGGGATGAAAAACCTTTGGCTCCACCAATAAAAATCTCATCTCCCGGGTTTCCATCTACGTTGGCAGTAGCCAGGCAGGGACCCTGTCGAGAATGTTGGTGTAATAATAAAGGCTGCGCATCGAAATCCTGAAAAGCATTTTCGGAATGTCTGATACTATTTGGGTTTTGAGCCGCCTTAAAAACAGGAGGTGGAGTGACGGGATATTGATTGAGATTTTTTTCCTTTGCATCGGCAATGCGAACATCCATTATTTGATTGGCAGGGACATTTTTCAGCACCTCCACCAGACCATTTGGCCAGACTACTTGTATAGAGTCTATATTTTTAGTTTCTCCCAGGCCAAAATGTACGATAGACTCCACCGTAGAAAGGTAACCTCGAACCGGAGATTGAAAGTAGTATTGTGCTTTTCCGCTTTTCCAAAGGTAAATGGCCGTACCGATACCAGTGCCGTTATTAGCTGGTCCTTTCAGGTTTATTCTCAGGTAATTATTTTTTTCATTTTTGGGAGATGTATTTTCCAAGACATAGGCTTTTTCGTTAATATTATTGACAATGATATCAAGATCACCATCATTGTCCAGATCTGCATAAGCGGCACCATTGGAGATAGATGATTTGGTTTTTATCCATTTGTCCGACTGGTCCTCGAATTGCAAGTTGCCATTATTTTCGAAAAAATAATTAGGTAAAGTAATCGACGACATTTTTTGTACCGATTCGAATAATTTTTTTTGTTTAGACTTGGGCGTTCCAAAATCAGCAGACTGGTTGTTATAGCTTATAAAATCAAGATCTGTAATATCTTTTCCATAACCATTTGTCACATAAATATCTCTATCGCCATCATTATCAAAATCAGCTAATAGTGGTGTCCAGCTCCAATCGGTTTTATATAAACCGGAAAGATATCCAACCTCACTAAAAGCCAGCAGTTCCTCGTTTATAAAGCCATTATGTATTTGTAAAGTATTGCGAACAAACTGTGGAGCGTAACCTTGCTTTAAGGAGAATAAAAATTTGTTATAATTCATAAACCCCGTTGATATTTTCTGACGTTCGTGATATTCAGGCAACATATCCAAGACAAAGATATCGGGCAAAGCATCGTTGTTGATATCCGCTATATCAACCCCCATACTATTATAAGAAGTATGTTTTAATTTTTGTTGACCGATTTCCTTAAATCCAGAATGGACTCCATCTTTATTAATATTCAAATAAATCAAATCATCAGAAAGAAAGTCATTTGCAATGTATATATCCGGCCAGCCATCTTTGTTAAAATCATTGATCGTAATACCCAATCCGTAGCCTTTAAAAATGATGCCTTCCTGTTCTGAAACGTTGGTAAATATCATATTTTTGGAATTATCCATTCCGTCATTTCGTAATAGCTGGTCTATAGATTTTTTATTAATCAACCCTTTATGAGACGGAGCGTTTTTATCTCTTTGATCTATGACATTGTGTAATAAATAAACATCCAAATCTCCATCTTTATCATAATCAAAAAAAGCAGCTTGTTGCGTATACAAAGCGTCGGCCAAGCCGAAAGCATCCGCTTGTTCCTTAAAAAAAGGTCTGTTATTTTTGTTTAAACCCTGATTAATAAATAGTTTATTGGCACAGGAATTATCACACTTAAAACCACCTGTACTAATATAAATATCAGACCAGCCATCGCCGTTGATATCAACAACTGAGACGCCGGTATTCCAACCATTCGTGACAAAATTTGCTTCCGTAGTAATATCCTCAAATTTTAGTCCCCCACTATTCAAGTATAATTTAGAAGCCACCTGATTTCCAGTAAACACAAGGTCCGGCAAACCATTGTTATCAAAATCACCAATCCCTACTCCACCCCCATTATAAATGTAATGAAAATTAAGAATACTTAAAGAATCAGTTTCTGTAATGGTATTTGTAAAAGTAATGCCAGTACTGGAAGAAGGAAGGCTGTTAAACATTTTCTTTTCCGGAAGAGAACAACTAAAAACTAAAACCACTAGACCAACGGTCAGTAGCAATTTATTGAAAAGATGGTAAGATTTTTTAGAAAAAAAATACATAATTTATACGTAGTCAAAGCTAAAAAAATAAAGGCCCTTTCACATCAAATCAATGTTGAAATAGAAAGGGCCTTAACCAAAGATCATTAGAGTTTATGTACAGAAAATTTGTATTTAATACCCTGGATTTTGATCTAAGCTAGCGTTAGACTGCAATTCACTAACCGGAATCCAGATCAATTCATCTCGACCTTTTTCGAATACACCGTTAGAAATTGATTTGGGGTGTGGTCCGTCATGCGCAGAATCAGCCCCTAAATAAGTCTCTGCCAAATCCCATCTGACCAAGTCGAAGAAACGATGCGTTTCTCCCGTCAGTTCCAAGACCCGTTCGTCGATAATTGCTTGTCTCATCCCGGATTGGTCCAGGTCAGTTTTGGGTTCTACCAATGCTCTTTCTCTAACTTGCGTAAGATACTCTTCTGCATCTTCTGGTCTACCTTGTTCGTTAATCGCTTCAGCCAACATTAGTAATACGTCGGAGTATCTGATAATTCTCCAGTTGGGTCCATAATCATCTCCCAAAAATCCAGAAGCTCCGACGGGCAATTCGAGAGCAGAATATTTGCGGGTAAAAACAGGCTCTAATCCTTCGTTTTGTGGTGACTCGGCCAAGCTATTAACCTGGGTGATATCGGGCGCCAAACCTTCCGCGAAAGGCACTTCACCATTGACGGTGCTACCCGGATAATCGTACGCCAGGGTTGCGTTTCTTCTAACCGTTTCTTCGTTGTCCTCAAACAAGTCTTTAACCCAGGGATTAATAACGTGGCCCGCATCCGGAGTTTGGCTTGGTGGCGCATATTCAATTACGAAGTTACCCTGTGTTCCTGCATTGGGAATATCCTGTCCCCAAACAAAATTACCATTCCCGATGGGTTGATATTGTAATTCAAAAACGGACTCTCTGTTATTTTCATTAGTCTGCGTAAAATTTTCCTGATATTGGTCTGCGGGTAATAATTCGTATTGCATACTATTGACAACCGCCGCCAAGGCAGTTTCCGCCTGACCATATTCGTCCAAGTCGAGTAATCCAGAACGGTACAAATAACTTTTTCCCTTGAGAGCCGTGGCGGACCACTTGGTAGGTCTGCCCAAATCGGCAGCGGACCAGGATTCCGGAAGCAATCTTTCTGCTTCTTCCAGGTCCAGGATGATTTGATCCCAGACGGCCCGGGCGGAAGCCTGCTCAGGGAATAACTCCTCGTTGTTGGTTGGATTCGGCGTTTTGATTACCAGCGGGATTCCACCTTGTTCTCCCGAATCAACGTTACCATACAGGTTGACCATATACCAGTTAACAAATGCTCTCACAAAATAAGCTTGTCCGAGAATATCATTTCTTTCTTTCTGATCCGGTACATTTTCGGCCGTGACATTTTCGAGGATGGCGTTGGCTCTAAAGATGGCTTTGTAAGCCTCCTCCCAGGGTTCTTGTCCCCACCGTGCGATTCCGGGAACGCCCTGAAAAGTAGATAAAGCGGTGTTTTGTCCCGCTGCGATGACGTTAAATGCATCGGATCTTAACATTGCTCCTACATGAAGGATTCTTCCCCAAAAAAATGTTCCGGTTATGGGATGGAACATACCATTTACTGCCAATTTTGCGTCTTCCGTATTTCTCCAAAAACCAGAAGTTGGGATTTCATTTGGATTTTGTTGATCCAAAAGATCTTTGTTACAGCTTACCGTAACGACTACGAGTAGGAGAGTAGTCAGTGTTAAATATATATATTTCATTATTAATAATTTTTTCTAAGATTAAAAAAAAATTCTTCTACGATTTTATTAAAAAGTAACTTCGAGACCAAAGATAACCGACCTTGAATTGGGGTAGGCACGAATATCGATACCTCTACCGGTAATAGAATTTACGGTTGGTCTAAACCCAAAGAATCCATCGTTTTCATTGGACCTGGCACCGTTGGTGGAAGCCACGTCGGGATCATAGCCAGAATAATTTGTTATAACAAACAAGTTTTGGGCGGTAACCGAAAAGCGGACTTTTTGGATCCATTGGCTGGTAAACAAACTGGAAAGGTCGTACCCGATATTTGCATTTCTAAGTCTAAAGTAAGAACCATCTTCGACGAAGAAGGAACTCGGCAATCCGTTAGAGGCTCGATCCAGACTAGCAGCCCTCGGGTATTCCCCTCCGGTATTGGTGGGACTCCAGCGATCCACTACATCGGTCAGTTTATTACCATCCGCAAAAAGTGTATTAAAAGCTCGAGCCTGGTTGTAAATTTCATTACCACTGACCCCACTGAAGAAGAGACCAAAATCAAAGTTTAAATAACTTCCGGAAAAATTAATGCCGTAGGTAAAATCAGGAACGGGACTTCCCAAGACGGACAAGTCTTCGTTGTTTACTATTCCATCTCCGTTCACATCTCTTTTGATAAAATCACCCGCAGTGAGTAAAGAAATATCATCGTTGGCTCTGTTAGGATCGCTTTCAATTTCTGCCTGACTATCATAAACTCCGTCAATGAAGAAGCCATAAAAAGCTCCCGGATCATCTCCTTCTCTAAAGATATTCACGGCCTGTAATCCTTCGTTTACGGAAGGACCAAAAAACGGGGAAGGAATAGCGGTGAGTGTACTATTTTGGGTACCCAAATTAAATCCAATATTGTAGGTGAAGTTTCCTTCTCTTTCCCGGTAATTTAATTCCAGTTCTATTCCGCTGTTTTCCAGGGCTCCACTATTTTGAGTTACAGGTACGTTGGTACCGTTGGAACTTGGAATCGGAACGGCAATTAACAGGTTATCGATATCTTTTTTATAATATTCCGCCGAGAAACTCATTTTGTCGTTCAGGAATCCCAGGTCTACACCGACGTTAATCGTTGAAGAAGTTTCCCATTGCAGGTTGTCATTAGCAAACGCGGTTTGTGCAAAACCGGGGAGAGCGGCATTTCCAAAAGAAGCACCCGAAGTAGATCCGACTACCGATTGGTACAAATAATTTCCTACGTTTTGCGCACCCAACTCTCCGTAACCTGCTCGTAATTTTACGTCGGTCAGGAAATTATTTTCTGGAAAAAAGCTTTCATCACTCAATCTCCATCCGACGGAAAAGGAGGGAAAAATATCAGACCTTGATCCTTCGGCAAATTTGGATGAGGCATCATTTCTGACGGTAGCAGAGATTAGGTATTTACCATCAAAAGCGTAATTAATTCTTCCAAAAGTAGAGATAAGCCCATCAATTTCCTCGAATCCAGCAGAACCCAAAATATTGTTAACCCCAGCCGCTCCGGTTGTTCGAATGTCATTGGAAGGCAGGTTACCGACGTAATTGGCAAGTAAGTCAAATCGGGTTTTTATTTCACTGTATCCCAATACAACGTTTACACTATGTTTGTTAATCTCCTTGGAATAATTCAATGTTGGTTCGATCTGTGTTCTAAAAAACTCAGATCTTACATGAGTTAAATCGTTTTGTTGATTGTCATTAAATCGGGCATCCGTACTACTCATAAAATAAGTAGGTCGGAAAGTGCTTTTAAAACCATTGATATAATCCATACCAAGATTTAACTTAGCGGTAAGGCCTTCTACGATTTCATATCCCAGCGAAATATTTCCAAAAACATTTCGTCTCGTGTTGTTATTATCTTCGATGGAAGCCAAGGCATAATTATTGATTCCTCCAAAACCAAGCTTATCCCTTTCTGGTGCTTCAAATCCACCCAGATTTTCGGGAGCGTTCAATCTGAGGATAGGCGCAGTAGCGGCCTCAAAACCAAAATATTCATTTTCCTGAAGATCACTCTGTACTAAACCGATCGCTTGGGTAATGGTAAATTTGCCTAAATTATATTCACTATTTGCCCGCAAATTTACTCGATTAAAACCGGACCCAATCAAAATTCCATCTTGCTTAAAATAGTTGGCAGACAGAAAATATTTAGCAGATTCATTTCCTCCATAAACCGATAGTCCATAATCCTGAAGGCCTCCTGTTTTAAAAGTTTCATCCTGCCAATCCGTGTAGATAATCTGACCATTTTCTGTTACGTCGGCTCTATCTATCTGGAAACCTGAATTATCATTTGCTTCCAGGTCATCTCGATAATCTAAAAACTGTTCACTATTTAGAAAATCAAGACGTTTACTAGCCACTTCGAATCCACCTCTGATGTTAAGGTCTACCCGTAGATCACTGTTGTAACTTCCTTTTTTGGTGGTAATCAAGACCACTCCGTTGGAAGCCCGTGATCCATAGATTGCAGCGGAAGAAGCATCTTTCAGTACTTCGATGGATTCTATGTCGTTAGGGTTGACAAAATCCATGGTTTCCGTAAATGTCCCATCAATTACATAAAGTGGAGCAGAATTAGTCAAGGAGCCTACCCCTCTTACAAATACGTTAGCAGGTGCACCGGGTTGTCCACCAAAACTTTCTACCTGAACTCCAGCCAGTTTACCTTGTAAAGCAGCGGTCGGATTACTAACCATCAGATTTTTTAATTCTTTTGCCTTTACGGTAGAAACAGCTCCGGTTACATCTCGCTTTTTTTGTATTCCATAGCCAATAACAACTACTTCATCCAGCACCTCGGAGTCTTCCATTAACACTACATCTACAATAGATCTTCCTGCGATATCTACCTCTAGAGGCTTATAACCCGTGTAAGAAAAAACCAGGGTATTGCTACCATCAGGTACATTGATCGCGTAATTACCACTGACATCCGTTGCGGTACCAGTGCTGGTTCCTTTTACCAGGATATTTACCCCGATGAGTTCTTCGCCTGCGGCATCCGTTACTTTACCTGTAATTGCGGCTACAGAATTTGTTGCTATTTTAAAGAAGTCGTTAGTTGCAGTAGTTGTTTTATGTTTTGCCTGAACGTGTATGGAGCAAAACATCGATACCAGTGTAAAAAGCCAAATAGCTTTGGAGGGGGAATTTAGTCGAAATCTGTCGTTAAACCTATTCCGATTGGGAACATAAAATTTTTTCATGTACTTTTGATTTTTATTTACTTAAGTTATAATAATAGTCTATGTTTCTTGCCGGAAGCATAGGCTGTTTTGGTTTTAAAGTGAATTTCGTCTAGTCAGCAAGGTTGGAATAGTTAACCTTTTAGCGTTTCTGTTCAGGACAAATTGAGCTGCCTGGTGTCCCATCAGCTGAAAATCAATAGAATTAGTGGTAATGCCATCACAGATGATTTCTTTCACCGGATCATTAGAGTTTGATAAGACTCCCACGTCTTTTCCCACTTCCAGTTTTTGCTCTTTACAATCTTTGAGGATGCCCCACAAGTCACCATCGCTAATCGTAAAATGTACGGTTCCTTTTTTGAGAGAACCAGAGATATATTGTGAACGTATATTTCCTTTGACAGAAAAGTCTTTTAGGAATTTTTGGAAAGCATGGCTTATTTCCACCGGATGATCAGATTCTTCTCTGAAGTACAGTGTGATCTCATCAAATTTTTGGATAGCTCCCAGTAGTTCCTTCAAAGCTCTATAGGTAGAAGCTTCAAACTCTTGAGTGACGTGGGAAATATCCTCTCCTAAATTTTCGAAACGATCTACGATTAAGAGTTTAGAAGCAGGCATTGTTTTTAGAATTTTTCTGGCCCGGGGATGTGGAATGGGAGCCACCACGTACATACCATATTGACCTTTCATGTTTCCAATCATGGTTTTGAAAACATCAATATTATTGTGGTGAAAAAAAATGTCGATTTGTACCTTCTCTCCGAGTGCGGAGCGGAAAGCATTGTAGAAAGATTCCTGAATAGGATGAAAAGCGTAAAGCAAGAGTGCTACTTTAAAGGTCTGCTCAATATCTTCATTAATTAAAAAGTACCCAAGTCTGTTTTTGGATTCTATCAGCCCTCGTTCGATGAGTTCTTTATACGACTTAACAATTGTTTTACTGGCGAATCCCAACTCCTTGACCATCATATTTACGGAGGGAAGCATATCACCCTGAACCAGTATTTTTTCCTCAATTGCGTTAATGATCCCCTGGACCAGTTGCTCGTGCTTGGAGTATTGGTTCACCTTTTCGAGTTCTTGAATCTTATCAAAAATCATCGTCGTTTTAGAGGGTTGAAGGTTGGTCATTTTACTGATATATTGTACAGCGTTAATATACTTTGCTATGGTATAGTATGGTACTCTGAGGCAAATATACAGAAATATATAGTGGATAAAAGAAAATTTGACAGAATTTTTTTTGGAATTACCAAGATAAAGTACTTTTCTAGCCTATTTAGGGATGAGAAATAAGAAATCTGGTTTAAGGAACCGATATTCAATTTTTATTCTTCTCTTTAAAATTCTGGTTAAAGGTAAAAATATCAGAAGGAGTCCTTGCCTTCTTTAAGATAGACTCCATTGTTGCTACTACTTCGGGATACGACGCTGCCACGTTTTTTTGCTCCTTCTCGTCTTGAGAAAGGTCATACAGTTCTAATGGAGCATCGGGCTGTTCTAAAACATTATACTTTACCGCTTTCCATTTCCCCTGTCGAACTGCCTGCCGGCCACCTTTTTCGTGAAATTCCCAATACAAATAATCGTGTTTTTGTTGTTGCGCTTGCTGACCGACCAAGGTTGGAAAAAAGGAGATACCGTCTAAATCATTGGGTATTTCCACTTGGGCTATATCCGCAAAAGTTGGAAAAATATCCCAGAAAGCAGAAATCAAATCGGTGGTGGTACCCGCTTTTATTTTTGCTGGCCACCTGACTATCATCGGTACATGGATACCACCTTCGTACAAGTCCCGTTTATATCCTTTAAAATTCGCGTTACTATTAAAGTAATCCGGATCGGCACCACCCTCCTGATGCGGACCATTATCCGATGTAAAAATGACCACCGTATTTTCTACCATTCCAAGTTCCTCCAGTTTATCCAGCAACTCTCCCACTTGAGTATCCAGGTGATGCACCATTGCTGCGAAGGCCGCGTGCGGATAAGGTTGGGAACCGTAGCCACTAACTTTAAAAAGTGGACCATCGTCAATTCCCTGATATTTTGATTCGGGTAAAAACTTTTGCCTGTATGGATTTATGTACCTTTCAGGCAGTAGCAGTTCTGCGTGTGGAAGCGGCGAAGCGTAAAACATAAAAAATGGAGTATTCTGATTAGCCGATATAAAATCCAGTGCTTTTTCATGAATTAAATCCGGCGCATAAACAGCTTGCCCTTTGCCTTCGTTTCCAGCCAACATAATTTTTTCCTGATTCTGCCACAGATGATAAGGGAAATAATTATGCGCGATCCGCTGACAGTTGTAACCAAAAAATTCGTCAAAACCCTGGTTGTTGGGATCACCCGATGAAGTAGGAAACCCTAGACCCCACTTACCAAAGACACTGGTTTTATAACCTCCTTTTTTAAGCATCTCCGCCAAAGTATACGTTGCGGCGGGCATTGGATACTGTCCTTCGGGCATAATTTCTTTATTTCCTCTGATGACAGTATGTCCAGTATGCATTCCCGTCAATAAAGCGGAACGAGAAGGTGCACAAACTGTAGAGCCAGCATAATGTTCTTTAAAAACCATCCCGCTCGCTGCCAATCGATCAATATTCGGAGTATCGAACTTCGCTTGTCCATTAAATCCAACATCGCCATATCCAAGGTCATCCGCCAGAATATAGATGATGTTAGGTGATTGCGTTATTTCCTTTTCTGCGACAACTCGATTGCCACAAGCTGCAAAAAAAGCTAATGCGCACAATACAATTGATATGTTAAGGATCGTTTTCATATATTTTTTAATTTATTTCAGTTAAGATTTCACCTTAAGAAGGTTAAATAAATAAAGTACAATTCTATACCTATTTATTTGCCATTTTTTAATCCTTTTCAATTTCCAAGCTCACATGAAAAAGTGCATCTCCCCGATTAACGATAGGAGAAATATTTACACAAAAAACATAGCAATCAAAGGGCGCATAGATTTTTTTTTCAAAAGCACCAAATGGATCGGTCACGATTCCCAGCAACGTTTTTTGGGTAACCCAACCGCCATTATTAGCGCGGACATGAAACATCCCGGAATGGGTAGCTCTCAACCATTTGGATTTTTTTATTATAATAGACTTGTTTTCTGAAAGATCTTTATACTTTTTCATTTTTAGAAAATGAATTACTTTTTTTGTTCCCTCGACACCATGTTTGATCGCTTCCTCATCGTATAACATAGATTTTCCCCCTTCAAAGAGCAGCGCAATTTTTCCCAATTTATGAAAAGTTTCCCGAACTGATTTTTTGATATATTTTGAATGTACAATAAATGGTGCACCGAAGACCTTGGCCAACTCCAGATTTTTTTCGTCATCGAGCATACACCGGATTTGAGCGATGTTAACCCGATCAGCACCACCTGCGTGGAAATCTATAACATAGTCGATGTAAGGCGCAATTTCTTTTTTAAATTCATAGGCAAACTGACTGGCCAGAGAACCTTTTTGAGAACCTGGAAAAACACGATTCAAATCTCTACCGTCCGGAAATTTACGGGATGAATGTAAAAAGCCAAAAATATTAAAAACGGGAATACAAATAATGGTTCCCCGGGCAGGTTTATTGATTTTATTACGAATAATCCGTCGGACGATTTCCACCCCATTAATTTCATCCCCATGTACGCCACCCAAAAGCAGTAAAACGGGACCGTCCTTTTTACCACGTTCGATAAAGATAGGTACTTTAATACTATTTCGGGTATGTAGTTTGGCTACGTCAAATTGTAGGCAGACGCTGTCTCCCCGTTTGATTTTTACGCCCAATAAGGTAAGTTTATCTTTTAACATTTCGCTCTATATATTGAATTATTTTTGTGGCAATATCGGTCCCCGTTGCTTTCTCGATTCCTTCCAAACCGGGAGAAGAATTTACTTCTAATACCAATGGTCCGGTGGAAGATTGTAGCATGTCTACACCGGCTACGCCTAGTCCCATGGCTTTGGCGGCAACGAGCGCAGTCTCTTCTTCCTCGGCGGAAAGTTCGATAATATTGGCGCTTCCACCACGGTGTAAGTTGGAACGAAACTCTCCTTCTTTTCCTTGTCTTTTCATGGCGCCAACTACTTGACCATCTACAATAAATGCACGAATATCCGCACCGCCGGCTTCTTTGATAAATTCCTGAACGATAATCCGCGCCTGCAATCCGTTGAAAGCTTCCATCACTGATCCGGCGGCATTTTTTGTATCTGCCAAAATAACGCCCAGCCCTTGTGTTCCTTCGAGCAACTTGAGTACGACGGGTGCACCACCAACGGCATTGATGGCGTGGTCTACATTTTTAGAAAAATTGGTGAATAACGTTTTTGGTAACCCAACGCCGGCCCGTGCCAACAATTGCAGACTTTTAAGTTTGTCCCGTGAAGCAATTAATGCTTCTGACTGTACGGCACTGAATATATCCATCATTTCAAATTGACGAATTACGGCGGTTCCATAAAAAGTAACCGAGGCACCGATCCGTGGAATGATGGCATCTACATTTTCGAGGTATTCACCCCGGTAATATACTTTTGGCCGTTTTTTAGCAATTTCAATATCACATTTTAGATGATCCACGACTTGCATTTCGTGTCCTTTTTTTTCTCCTGCTTCTACTAATTTGCGTGTGGAATACAACGCTGGCTGGCGGGACAAAATGACAATTTTCATAATAGTTATTTATTTTTTAATTTCAATTTAAGTTTTCTTTTTTTCTCTGAAAGGTCATACTTCGAGGTGTCGACGATAAATTTTCCCATCAAAAATCTTCTTCCAATTAGAATGGGAAATCGCATTTCTCCCCGCTCACTCAAAGATAACTCAATCATATATTTTTTTCCAAACAGCAAAATTTCCGTTTCGATGACAAATCGTTTTTCAGAAACGCCAAAGGAACTTTTAATCCGCTTTTCTTTAAATTTTGTAGCGGTAAATTCTTGGTCTGTGTATTTCGGATGGGAGGGGTCTAGTAATCTGAAAACCAGCGTTTCTTTTCCATCTTTTTCTTTTTGCTCAATTTGATGACAGTGGATAGCGGAGGTGTAAGCGCCGGTATCCATTTTTATGTCTAGTCCTTTTAATCCTAATTCGGGAAAACTGGCTTTGTCTTTTCTGCCTATGATTATCTTTTTTTTCAATTTTTATGATCGATTTTTTTTGGGTTTGGTTTGGTTTGGTTTGGTTTGGTTTGGTTTGGTTTGGTTTGGTTTGGTTTGGTTTAGTGGGGCTTTGGTGGGGCAAGGTAAGTATTTTATTGGAGGGGGGGGCCGGAATGCTTCCGGGGATTTTGGATGGCGTCCTTTCAGGACTTGTTGTTTTGGGAGGGGGATCCGGAATGCTTCGGGGATTTTGGATGGCGTCCTTTCAGGACTTGTTGTTTTGGGAGGGGGATCCGGAATGCTTCGGGAGGTTTTGGATGGCGTCTTTTCAGGATTTGTTGTTTTTTTGGGGGGTCCGGAATGCTTCGGGAGGTTTTGGATGGCGTCCTTTCAGGACTTGTTGTTTTCTTTGGGGGTCCGGAATGCTTCCGGAGGTTTTGGATGGCGTCCTTTCAGGACTTGTTGTTTTTTTTGGGTTAGTCCCAGACGTACTTTTCATTGTATTCCATGTTGTATTTTTTTAGGAGGCCGCGGTATTCTTTTTTGAAGGTTTGTTTGCTGTGGTGTTGATGTTGGCGTTCGATGTATCTTTTTACGACATCTACTTGGGCGGGATTTACGGAGAAGGCGCCGTAGCCGTTTTGCCAGTAGAAATTTGTGAGGCTTTTGTCTTTGGTTTTCATCCATCTGGAGGAGTTGGCTTTTACTTTTTGTACGAGGGTCATGAGGGCTAGTTTTTTAGATAGCATACAGAGGATGTGGATGTGGTCGGTATAGCCGCCGACAATGAGGGTTTGACAGCCGAGTTTATTGCAGGTACCGCCGAGGTAGTTGTGGAGTTCTGCTTCGTATGGGGGATGGATGAGCTTCTGGCGGTACTTGGTACTGAAGACGATGTGGACGTAGTTTTTTACTAGTGATTGACTCATTTGATGTTATATATCGCCCTTTCTGAGCTGGTTTGGTAGATCGTGTCCTTTCTGGACTTGTTAGTGGGTTAAAGTTAGGGAATGTATTTGAGATTACATAATTGGGGTGGAATGTTAGGGAGGCAGGATGGATAGCGAGTTTGGTATTGTGGTTGGTTAAAAAAGGGGACATTCTCTAAAATGGGCCTGGAAATGACCAGTGCCTCGGGTACTAAATTAGTATGTATTTCAAATTGTTAATTTTTCCTAGCCATTAAGAACAGTTGATTAGTGATTCGTTAATCGGTCCTCCCAACGCATAGGTATCGCACTCTAATGTATTTGAAAAACTCAAAAAAGACGGTAGAGATATTTAAGTTAACAGATCAACGTAGGAACAAGGCAATGCCTTGTTCCTACGTTGATCAATATGCCCAGTTATTTAATG
>ENA-ORXT01001774-ORXT01001774.1-marine-metagenome-genome-assembly--contig:-NODE-1774-length-27792-cov-5.391413_pt1 | contig 27792 bp, 26 predicted proteins | sample MGYA00237868_ERZ511482 | MGnify/ENA metagenome assembly ERZ511482
ACGACCGTCAACACATGTTGACAAACCCGCCCAGAACGTTCACGGGCGTGACACCTCACCCCGCTCTGGAACCGGCAGGGAGGATCGTTGGTGGGTGCACCGGACGTGCGTCGGGCTCGATCACCGTCGAGCTGTTTGCGTAGGTTCGGCGTCGTTCCCGACACGGTCTGACTCGCGAACCGGCTGACGCTTCGGTTGTCTTTCGAATGAATGGTCGGCCGTGTTCGGGAACGGCACCCACCGGTCGGGCAACGACTGAACTCGAGAACTGTTGGAGCAGTTCTCGCAGCGATGTCACCGTCCCGGCAGGTGCGTGCCAACCCATTCACAGCTACTGAAAGGGATGGCAATGACCATCGTAGAGAACAGAACAATCACCGTCACGGGCGGCATCGACACCCACCTCGACTTCCACGTCGCAGCCGCCGTCGACTCGAACGGAGGTGTGCTCGGCGTCGAAACGTTCGACACGACCACTGTCGGCTATCGGCGCCTCGTTGCGTGGCTTGCCGGGTTCGGCACGATCAGCCTGATCGGTGTCGAGGGGACCGGCTCCTATGGTGCCGGCGTCACTCGACATCTGACCGACAAAGGCATCCGGGTCGTCGAGGTCGACCGCCCCAACCGGCAAGCGCGACACCGCGCCGGCAAGACCGACGCCATCGACGCAATCGCCGCAGCGCGAGCTGCGCTGTCCGGGACTGCAACCGGGACACCCAAGTCGCGTAACGGCAACATCGAAGCCATCCGCGTCCTCACGATCGCCCGGCGCTCAGCCGCGAACGAGTGGATCGCGGTGGTCTCTCAGATCCGGCACGTCACCTTCACCGCACCCGACGACATTCGCTCCCGGTTCCTCGGAATGTCGCCAATCACCCTGGTCAGGACCACCGCAGCGCTCAAACCGCGGCGCACCGATCCCGACCTGGTTCGCTTCACGACTTTGTCGACGTTGCGCGAACTCGGCCGTCGCGCTCTGTTCCTGCGGGAACAGAAGATGCGACTCAACACCCAGATGCGACCCCTCATCCGCGACGTCGCACCGTCGCTGCTCGAGATCCATGGTGTCGGGTTCGACGTCGCAGCGAAGCTGTTGATCGCTGCTGGCGACAACCCGCACCGCATCCGTTCCGAAGCTGCTTGGGCGCACCTGTGTGGCGTCGCACCGATCCCGGCGTCGTCGGGCAAGATCCAACGCCACCGCCTCAACCGCGGCGGCAACCGACAAGCCAACTCGGCGCTCTACCGCATCGTGCTGACCCGCATGTCCAGCGACGAACGCACGAAGGCCTACGTCGCGAAACGCACCGCCGAAGGCAAGACCATCGGCGAGATCGCGCGCATCTTGAAGCGCTACGTCGCACGCGAGGTCTACCCGCACCTGCCCTCAACGATCGACTGAACGCACCTCGAACGGGTCGGGATCTGGCTCGCCTGAACCGGCTCACACCCGACGCGGTTGTGCATCAATTGATCTGCCACCCGACCCAGCGGGCGGACCCCTGCGGTGATCGTGGCTTCCTACGAGCGTGACCTCGACAACGTCGAGTGTCTCATCCCTGTCCTGCCCAAAATCACCGCATCACCAGACCGGCAACCACTACCTCCACGCGCCCCACACGCCTCCCAGACCGCATCATCCCAGGTCAAGATACGAGTCCCAAGAACCCCTTGACATCCCTACGAGCTTCATTACGCGAACCGCTCAGCACTCATAAACACGGGTTTCGCATCATCCGGGTGTCCGCAGAATGCCGATCGGGGACGCCGCGAACGTTGCCTGGCACGGCACGAGAAGCGACGTCGCCGACTGAGACGACTTGACCCGTGCTCAGAGGTCGCTGATCTCGAGTCCGGCACGGATCAGCAGAAAGATGCCGATGCACAGGACTGCAATCGCGGCGATCGGCACGACCCAGATCCGGGCGGTCCTGATGATCGAGTTGCCGTCCATCGCCCCAAATGCCTTGTCGCGCAGCGCCACCATACCGAGACCGACACTGACCAGCGCAATGGCCATACCGACGCCGAACGCCATGATCAGGAGACCGCCGAAGGCGATCCGGTTGAGCTGGATCGCACCGAGCAGGACGATGATCGCCGAGGTCGACGGCACGAGCCCGCCCGACAGCCCGAGCATCGCCAGGGTCTTCCAGCTGACCTTCCCGGCCAGGTCCATGTCGTCGAGATCGAAGCGGTGGGTGTGCGGGAAGATCCCGTGACGGTGCCAGCCGTCCCTATCGTGATCGTGATCATGTCCGTGGTCGTGGTCGTGGTCGTGGTCGAGGTCGTGATCGTGATCGTGTCCTGAGCCGTGATCGTGATCATGTCCGTGATCATGATCGTGATCGTGTCCTGAGCCGTGATCACGTCCGTGATCGTGATCGTGATCGTGTCCGTGATCGTGATCGTGATCGTGTCCTGAGCCGTGATCGTGATCGTGTCCTGAGTCGTGAACGTGATCGGAGTGGTGATCGTGTCCGCGAGCGCCAGCAAGTGCGGGGGTCATCGATTTCGCCGTACGCGTCTGCGTGCGAGTGCGTCCGCGCCATTCCTTCCACGCGGTCCACACCAACCACACGCCGATGCCGAACACGATCACCGCGGACAGACCCTGCAGCCAGGGGTACACCCGCTCGGGCGCGAATGCCGCGCCCGCTGCGTAGGTGATGATGCCGAGGATCAGCACGCCGAGGGTGTGCGACAACGCGACAGCGATCGCCAGCACCAGCGCCTGGACCTTCGTTCCCTTGGTGCCCACCAGGTACGCGCCGATCACGGTCTTGCCGTGGCCGGGGGCGAGCGAGTGCAGCGCGCCGAGGAATGCGGCGAAACCAAGCGCGATGAGCATTGCGCCGAGACCACCGTCGGCGCTGGCGATCAGATTCGAGAACGCATCCCCGCCACCATCGTCATCGCCATCGTCATTGCCCGGTTCGGTGGTCGGCAGCGTCGTCGCGTCGACGGTCTCGTCAGCGGTGAATTCGAAGGCCGCGGTGCGGGTCTCGAGGTTCTCGGAAGGTTCGGGGTAATCGGTCAAGCGGTCGGTGATCGATTCGTCGTCGACCTCGCCGCTGACTGAGGTCCGATCGCCGATCACGATGATCTCGCGCCAACCCACACGGCGGCTGAAGTTGTCGTCGACGATCGTCATCGCACGCGCACCGTCAGCAACGTCGATCGACGTCACGGAACTGCACACCACACGCAACGTCGTGAGGCCGCCATCGCCTTCTTGGCGCATTGTCGTCGCTGCGACGTCGGCGAACTCGACCGCCGATCCGTCGAGGAGGATCTCGACATTGCCGAGCAGCGTCGCGCAGTACGCCATCGAGTCCGCTTCGATGGTGTCTCCCTCGGCCTGGGTGGGAGTCTCGGCGAGGCTCAACACGTAGTCGATCTCGATCTCGTCCGGCGCCACCCGGATCGCTGCGTAGCGGTCGATCGCGAACGGTCCGAACTCGTGCGCCGACACCGCCGGCGGCGCGATCAACATCACGAGCATCGCCACCAGGGCAACCACCACGGATCGTCGTCTGGCCAATCGGTGCCGACGAGGGAGGACGACGGTGTGCCCGATGTGCCCAGTCGGGTTGGTGTGGTCGTGCGGGTCGGGATGGTGTTTGGCGGTGCTCACGCTTGCACTCGATCTGTGTTGTCGATGGTTTCGGACATGGTCGGCGGGTCCTCCGGCGATGCATCGGGCAACAGCCGCCCCGCACGTTGTTCGATGTGGCGCACGCCTGCGACGCCGGCCGCACCCAGCAGCACGAACCAGTAGTTCCGGGGCCAGACCCCGAGCGGATTGGTGACTTGGTCGAGTGACCAGTCGTCACCGACGACGAGATTGGCGATGAAGAGCGCCGAGTATGCGAGGAAGATCAGCGACAGACCCGCTGCGCACCAACTCATGTACCTGGTACGGCGCAACATCAGCATCAGGATGGCGACGATGACCCATCCGATCAGCGTCGCGATGACAGCTCCGGCTGCGAAACCCAACAGCGCAGGGAGCTGAGCGACTCCGTTGCGTTCGTCGGGCACGTACGGCTCGGCGAGGCCGACGCCGATCACTGCGCCGCCGAGCACGTAGATCACCGATGAGAACGACCGGACCTGGGGACGGAATCGACCGACCGCGAGGAACACAGCAGCCACACCGAGCATTGCGGCCACGAGCAAGCCTGTCGGTCGCGCCGGCGGTTCGAACGACGCCACACCTGACGCCACGAATGCCGCAACCATCGCGACGACGACCAGGCCGGCCGAACGACTCACCCGGCGCACGGCTCGGGCCAGCGATGTCGGTGTCGCTGTGCTCGGCCGACCCGGCACGAGCACCGAGACAGCGGCGAGCGCCATCACGACGAGGAGCAGGTCGATGCTGGTGCGCAGCCCGACCGACCCGAGCTCACGAGTGACGCTCACCGTTGTGGCCGTCGACCCCGCTTCCAGCACGACCGATTGCTCTGTCTGGCCCATCGTGAAACTGGCGATCGATTCCTCACTGCTGGAGATGCCGCCAGGCCAATAGTCGGCGATGAGTAGCAGGTTGTCTCGCTCGGCGTCCTCGTCGACGATGACGGAGAACACAGCATCGAACTCGAGCGGCCTGCTGTCGAAATCCCGAGCGACGTCGAAGAGGAGCACCATGTAGGCACCCCGACCACTGCCCAGCGCCGAGATCTCGCCGTAGTCGAGATCCCAGGTGCCTGAATCGTCACCCAGCGCCGTTCGCTCGTCGACATAGTCGACAATGATCTCGCTGGACTCCTGCAGAGCATCGCCCAAGCTGGATTCAGCCGTCGGGAAGTCGATCCCCAATGCTCTGCTGAGGTCGGCAACGGGGATCTCGACCATGCCGGCGACGCGGTCGCCGTACACCGAGACCGACAGGTAGCTCTGCTTACCGGAGTGTGCCGTCGCAACACCTGGCGCGAGACTCACTGCGCCCAGCAGGCAGACGAGGACGGAGCGGATGATTCGGGACACGGGAAGTAAGACAGAAGGCGGCACGGAGCAAGGAATTGCTCGCAGGGTACGCGACAGACTCCTTCGAGGCGAGTCAGGAAGTCGAGTCATCTGCCACTCGTTCACGGCGTGCCGGAGGTGCGCCCGCACCACGGGCGACGTGCACGATGATGAATCCGGGCAGGGCGGAGAGTAGACCCAGCGTCATGGACGATCTCTCCGGCAAGACTGCCGTCATCACCGGCGCTGCAAGCGGCATCGGCTTCGAACTCGCTCAACGGTTCGGCGCAAGTGGCATGAACCTCGTACTCGCCGACGTCGAGCGGCCCGCACTCGACGCCGCCGCTGCCGAACTCGCCGAAGCCGGCTACCCGGTCCTCGCCCACGAACTCGACGTCCGCGATCACAACCAGATCATCGAGCTCGAACGCGCTGCACGCGAGCGTTTCGGCAACGTCCACGTGCTGTGCAACAACGCCGGAGTCGGCGCCGGTGGCCTCGTGGCTGACCCGGACAATCTCGAAGCGTGGCGCTGGACGATCGACATCAATCTCTGGGGCGTCATCTACGGCTGCAAGGTCTTCCTGCCCGCCATGCTCGAACACGGCGAGCAGTGCCACATCGTGAACACGGCGTCGATGGCCGGCCTCGGATCGGCACCGACCATGGGGCCGTACAACATTTCCAAGTACGGCGTCGTCGCGCTGTCCGAGACGCTCAGCAAGGAGATGCAACTTGCCAAGTCTGCAATCGGCGTTTCGGTGCTGTGCCCGGCCTTCGTCGCGACAGGTATCGCCAAGAGCGACCGCAACATGCCGGCTGAGGTCAAGGCCACCATGCCCGACCGCGGTGACACGGTCAGTGGCATGCAGGGTGCCATCGAAGCACTGGTCGCGAACGGCATCAGCACCGAGATCGTCGGTGCAGCGGTCCTCGATGCGGTGCGCAACGACACGTTCTGGATTCTCACCCACGACGAAACCAAGCCGAGCGTCCTCGCTCGCGCCGAGGAGATCGTGAACGGCATCAATCCGACGGCCAATGCCGGCTTCGGCTGAGAACCGACCACGAGCGCCGCACAGGAACACCATCCAGGAACATCATCCAGAACACCGCGGTATCCGGAAGGTTCCGGCGATTGCGAACTCGTCGCGTCTGCGTCAGCGGTCGAATGGCGTGCCGTCGAGCAGCTCGACGGTCAGGCCCTCAACACGCTCGTCGACATCCGCCGCGCCGGCGAAGTCAGCTTGGCGCCACGCCTCGAACGTGACGACCGAAACCGCGTTCGCCAGGTTCAGGCTGCGATTGTTCGGCATCAACGGGATGGTCAACCGATGTTCGGGAGCGAACTGATCGGTTGTCTCGTCGTCGAGCCCCGCAGATTCACAACCGAACACCAGCACATCGTCAGATCTGTACTCGACATCGGTGTAACGCCGTGTCGAGTGTGTCGAAAAGGCGAACCACCGACCCGGCAGGGCTGACCGGACGCTGTCGAGGTCAGGGTGGACAGTCATCCGGGTCCGCTCGTGATAGTCGAGGCCCCCGCGCTTCAACAGTGAGTCGTCGAGACGGAATCCGAGCGGTTCCACCAGATGTAGATCGTTGCCGGTGTTCGCGCACAGTCTGATCAAATTGCCGGTGTTCGGCGCAATCTGAGGGTTCACCAACACGATGTGCACGCCACCACGGTAGCTGGGGCCGCGCGATCCTCGCCCACCTCGTAACGTCTCGGGCGTGTCCATTGCCTCCCTGCTCGTCGATGTGCTCGGACCGGTGGTGGTCATCGTGGCGATCGGGGCCTTCGCCGGCCACCGTCTCGACATCGACACCGGCTCGCTGTCGAAACTCGCATACTGGATACTCGGACCAGCGTTCATGTTCGACAGCCTGTTCGACGCAGAACTCGATGGCAGCCTCATCGCGAAGCTCATCGCAGCGGCGCTCGTCGGGATGCTCGTCGCAGGCGGAGCGGCATGGCTGGCCATGGCCGCAACGGGCGCCGACTACGGCCGACGGGGAGCAGCTGCGTTGACCAGTTCGTATGGCAACGTCGGTAACGCAGGGCTTGCCATCTGTGCCTTCGCGCTCGGCGATGACATCTTGCCGATCGCCTCGGTGTTGATGTTGACCATCAACTCAGCGGGACTCGTGTTCGGTGTCGGCATCGCCGCTGCGCGGACAACCACGCCGATCGGTGCCATTGCTCGGGCACTCACCGCTCCGATGGCCGTTGCTGCATGGCTGGCCATCGTCGCGAACATCGCCGGCATGTCACTCCCCCTCATTGCCGAACGACCCCTCACGCTCGTGGCGGGTGCCCTGATCCCCGTGATGCTGCTCACCCTTGGCATGCAACTCGTCGCCACCAGCCTGCCGGCGATCGACGGCGCTCTCACGGTGTCGATCGCTTCGAAGCTCGCTGTCGCACCGCTCGCTGCGGCTGCGGCGACCGCTGCCCTCGGCGTCAACGGCGACCCAGCCGCGGCCGTGATCATCCAGTCAGCGATGCCGCCAGCAGTTTTCTGCGTTCTGCTTGCGCTCGAACACGACTTCGAGACCGAACGGGTGACCAGTGCCGTGGTCGCGAGCACGCTGGTCTCGATCATGACACTCCCCATCGTGCTCGTACTGACGACCTGACCTGTCCCGTACCTGGCCGGCCGGTCAGCGCAGTTCGTCCACGATCAGTCTCGACATCGACGCATCGCAGGAGTAGCTCTGCTCCAGACCGTCGGACAGCTCATCGATCGGTGGCACCGCAACAGCGAACGCCCGCAAGTCTCCGGCTTCGGGGGTCGACGGTTCGGCGAAGACGATGGCTCCGAGTGCGCCGCGATGATCGAACACGCCAGCACCACTGTCACCACCGTCGATCTCACCGGCGAGTTCGTAGCCCTCCCGCTCGACCACATTCGGGCCCCGTACCTCATCCACGCTGATCCGGGCGCGCCGCAACACCTCGACAGGAACGACACCCGGAGTTCTTGCTGCATGGATCGTTGCCGAGTCGCCGCCGGAGAAGTCGGCCAACGCAATGTCGTCGACGCTTCCGACCAGCGGCGCTGTCGGCACCCGAACGAGCGCGAGATCATTGATCGTGTCGAGGACAACGACAGCACCCGTGACGCGCTCGTCGGAGTCAACGGATCGCGAGTCAGATCCCGAGACGAAGACCGAGTCGGCACCGATCACCACGTGCGCAACGGTCAGCACCAGGTCGTTCTCGACGATCACGCCGGACCCCGTGGTCTTCGACGCGTCACCGCACGCCGTTGTCTCGATCAACACCGAGCGATCTTCGGGCGAGACGTTCGTGCCGATTCCGCTCGTACTCGCCTCCCCGCTGCCGCCGCACGCTGCCAGCCCGACGACGAGCGACAACAGCGCGCTGACGGACTGGTTCGGCCCAGTCATCGCTCGGCGGCGAGACGAGTCATCGACGCCTGGAAGTTGCGCGGCACCGAGAATCGTTCAGTACCGACGAGCCACTCGGTGACGACCAAGTTGGTACCCACCACCTGGATCACGTCGTCGGGAGCGAGCGGGCCCAACAGCTGTACGGCGATCTGGCGGACTCGTCCTGCGGCGAACACGTACGGCTCAGCGTTGGTGTGCGCCAGCACCCGCGAATCGGTTGCGACGATCGAGACCGCCAGCCCGACTGCCAAGGCCAACATGAGCCGGGTCGCCATCGACCCGTAGCCAGCGGCGCTGAGCACACCGACAACAACACCTGCACCGACGCTGGACCACAGATACGTCGACGCAGATCGACGCCACATGAAGACGACATCGACGAGTTCCACACCGTCAGGCAACAGCCGCTGCACGGACCTCACCAAGATCTGCCGTCGCATCGGTCCAGTGTGCCTTCCCCCGGCCGGCTCGGCGCCCTCTCGAGCGCTGAGCCGACCCCCCGCACTGACCGGGGTCCCGAGGAGCTTGCTTTGTCAGCTGGTCTGCTGGTTCAGGAACGACTTCTCGGCCAAACCGTGCCACTCCGACACGCTGTCGCGGAACTCGCGCCACGGACCGAGGATCTCGCCGAACTTGCCGTTCGTGCTGGCAATCCCGTCGAGCACCGATTCGGTCTCGGTCTTGAACGCTTCCATGATCTCGTCGGAGAACGGCAGGATCGTGGCGAAGTCCTTGACCTTGCCAAGATCGCGCGAGTTCAAGACGTCGTACTGCGCCACGGTCTGCGCGTGGGCGTACGCCGCTGCGTTTTCGATGGCGGCCTTATATTCCTCGGGAAGATCGTTGAAGAGCTCCAACGGGAATTGCACCTCGAGCGTCGTGCCCGGCTCCCACCAACCGGGGTGGTAGTAGAAGAGATCACCGCCGAACTGGTCGAGTCCCAAGATGAGGTCGTCGGTCGGTCCAACGAACTCAGCTGCGTCGATCGCTCCGGTCTCGATCGCAGGAAGGATCTCACCACCCGGCAACGACACCTGCTCTCCCCCGAGGTTGTTGAGGACGGTGCCGGCAATGCCGGGGATGCGCATCTTGAGGCCCTGCAGGTCGGCAACGGTGTTGATCTCCTTGCTGAACCAGCCGCCCATCTGACAACCGGTTCCGCCGGCTGGGAAGGTGATGATGCCGTGCTCCTCGGCATAGAAGTTGTTCAAGATGTCCAGTCCGCCGCCTTGATACAGCCATGCGTTGTGCTGACGTTGGGTCAGGCCGAACGGCACGGCGGTACCGAACTGCTGGACCTCGTTCAACCCGACGTAGTAGTACGACGCCGTGTGGCCAGACTGCACGCCTTGGCTACTGACGGTCGGCAGCACTTCGAGTCCACCGACGATCTCCCCGGCGGGACGGGGCGTGATCTTGAATCGGCCACCGGTCAGTCGGCTGACCTGCTCGGCAAAGACGTTGGCCGAACCGAACAGCGTCACCAGGCCGGCGGGCCACGAGGTCGCCATGTCCCACTCGATTTCGGGCAGGTCCGCGCTGAGGCTGATCTCCTCGCTGTCTGACGCCGGCGTCGTCGCTGCAGTGGATCCGCCGCCAGCGGACGCGACCGAGTCGTCGGGAGCCGACGACGAGTCGTCGTCGCTGCCTGCGCAGGCGGCAAGGATTGCCGACGACGCAGCAAGCCCGGCGACGCCCAGGCCACCCTTTTTCAAGAACTCACGTCGGCCGGTGCCGGCAGCGAGTGTGGTCTCGATGGATTCATCGATGCTCATGGTTTTCCCCTCATGGTGCTGTTGGTGTTGTTGATGTTGCTGATGTTGCTGATGTTGCTGATGTCGGTGAGACGTCAACCGAAGAAGTTGATGGAGAAGAACGTGATCTGCGGGAACACAGCCAAGATCACCAGCGCGACGCCTTGCAGGCACATGAACGGGATCGCACCCTTGTGGATCGAGGCCGTCTCGACTTCGGGCGGCGCAACGCTCTGCAGGTAGAACAGCGAGAATCCGACCGGAGGTGAGATGAACGCCATGTTGAGGTTCACCGCCATCAGTACTGCGAACCAGATCAGTTCGTCGGAACTGAATCCGAGTTCGATCATCGCTGGCACGAAGATCGGCACGACGATGAAGGTGATCTCGAGGAACTCGAGGTTGATGCCCAAGATGAACAGCGCGATCATCGCGACGACCACGAACCCGAACTTGCCACCGCCGATCGCGGTGAGCCACTCCGAGGTCTGGTCGGACCCGCCGAGCTGGAAGAACATCGCGCTGAAGAAGGTCGACGCAAAGAGCAGCGTCATCACCAGGACCACGATGTTCGACGTGGACTGACCAGCCTGCTTGAGCTCGGCGGGGCCCAGGCGCCACCTCGGCTCGACGTGGGTCGCCCCTTCGGCATGCAGGATGCGGTCGAACTGCCAGTTCGTCACCGTGAGCACCAATGCTCCGAACACCCCGACAGCGCCCGACTCGGACGGCGTTGCGACGCCCTGGAAGATTGCCGTCAGCACACCGACGATCAAGAGGATGGTCGGCACGATCGCCACGACCACTTCGGCAGCGAGCATCTTGGTGGCCGACAGGATTGCGAGAATGACCACGAAGCTGATGACCGAGGCAATGATCGCCACCTGCCAACTGGCCAGCAGCATCGTGAGGCCGACGAGACCTGCCAGGATCGTCGCGATCTTGATCTTCGCGATCATCGACGGGTTCCCCGGCAGCAACCGTTCCTCGAGCGGCATGGCTGGGCCGACTTCGGGCTTGATGTAGGAGATGATCAGGACGTAGGCGACGTACAGACCAGCGAGCAGCAGGCCGGGCAACAACGCGCCAGCGAACAATCCGAGAATGCCGACACTCAGCTGCTGAGCGAGCAGGATCAAGACGATCGACGGTGGGAGGAGTTGCGCAAGCGTGCCCGATGCAGTGATCGCGCCGGTCGCAAGCTTGTGGTCGTAGCCGAGCTTGATCATCGCGGGCAGCGACAGCAGGCCCATGACGATCACCGTTGCAGCGACGACACCGGTGGCTGCTGCGAGCAGCGTGCCGACGATCACTACAGCAGCGGCAACACCACCTCGAAGGCCGCCCATCAGGCGGCCGATTGCGGTCAGCAGTCGCTCGGCCAGACCCGATCGTTCGAGGATCGCTCCCATCAGCACGAACAGCGGAACAGCGAGCAGGTTCTGATCGGTGATTGCCGAGTACCACCTCGCTGGAAGCGTGTTCAGTGTGTTCGGGTCGAACGTGTCTGTCAGGTCGCCGATGAACGCGAACCCCAGCGCCGTCGCAGCAAATGAGAAGGCCACGTTGTAGCCGCTGAGGATCATCGCCATGAAGACGATGAACATCACCAGTGACAGGAAGACGCCGAGCTCGAGTCCGAGGATTGCAAACATCAGGTCACTCGATCCGTAGCGGTGCGTCGGATTCCTTCAGCTCGCCGTGGGTCTTGTCACCCATCATCACGAACCCTGTCTTGATCAATTCGGCGATGATCTGCAACGCCAGCAGACTGAAAGCGACGAGCATCATTGCCTTGATCGGCCCGACGGGGAGTTCTCCGGCGTTGGACGACTGCTCCCATGATTCCCAGACTCGGGCGCCGCTCGGCCACTCGCCGTTGAACTTGCGCCCGAGCGCGCCCGCCGAGTACGGCTGCAGGAGTCGAATCGCCATCCAGATGAACGGAACGAACAACGTCGTGTGGATGACGAAGTCCAGCCACGCTTTGGTCTTCGCTGAGAAGTTCGCCCACCAGAAGTCGATTCGCGGGTTGACGCCGTCGCGGACGCCGTAGTTGATACCGAGCAGGAACATCAGCCCGAACGACATCGTTGCCAAGCTGACGACCTCACCGAACAAGATGTCGGTGTCGACCAGGTCGTTGCCATATCGAGTCACGACATTGAAGAGCTGGAAGACGAACACCGCCCAGGCGAGCACCCAGGCAATCGTCTTGGTGACGCTGGCGAACCGTTCGATCAGGACGCGTAGCCGATGCAACAGCTCGGGCTTGATCGCCGGGCCCACAAGCAGCCCGAAGCCAGCCCAGTGAAACCATTCGAAGTTGCCAATGAGGTACTTCGTGTCGACGACGCTGTGACACAGCGCAGCGGCGATGAGCACCGCACCGGCCACCCACCCGATCGGGTGCACCCCGCGAAAGAGTGCCGACTCGGTGAGTTCGTCGAGCGCGATGGGCTCTGGGACCGCTGCGTCGATCTCGGTGTCGACGACCCCTGTGGGTTCGAGCAACGGGCCGCCATCGGTCGAGGCATCGTCGGGGTGCGTCATGACGACGACCAGACAGATGACGACTCGACCATGGGCATCGCGTTCTTCCCCCTCAGGAACGTCGAACCGTGCTCGGTCGACGCACGAAGTGAAGCCCGTCACACACGACGCAAGCAAGCGTTCGACCCGTTGTTTCGGTCGACGGCGAGCGCAGTGGCGCCTCTCGACCGCTCAGCGGAGAAAACGACCGCTCAGCGGTCGATGGCGATCGATGAGCGACTCTCTGTCACGACGCTCCACCCAGGTGATCCTGCAGCAAACGCGAATAGCGCCGACTCACCGGATACTCGACGCCTCCGATGTCGACGGTTCGCTTGCCATCGAGCGTTCGCACCGCCCGGATGGCGGAACCGCGCACGAGGTAGCTGCGGTGAATGCGCACGAAGCCGGAGCCGGACCAGGCGCTCGTGAGCGACGAAATCGATTCGCGTACGAGGTACGAGCGCCCGACCGAGTCGACAGCCGCAGAGTTCGAGCCGAGATGAGCGCGCACGTAGTCGCCCGCCGCCTCGATGATCTCGACGTCGTTCCGATCGATGCTGAACGAATCGTTGCCGACCCGCCCCACCAACTTCGGGAGCGCACCTGCGGAATTCGATGCCGCCGTCTCGGACCGGCCCTGACGAAGCCGCACCCTGCGGAGGGTCTCATCGAGCCGATCCTGTTCGACCGGCTTCTTCAAGTAGTCGCACACGTCGAGGTCGAAAGCGTCAACGGCATAGTCGTCGTACGCCGTGACGAAGGCGATCGCTGGCGGACTCTTGAAGTTGCGCAGTATTTTCACGAGTTCGACGCCATCGAGGCCGGGCATCTGGATATCGAGGAGCACGACGTCGATGTCATCTCGATTGGTCAGTGTTCGAAGCGCATCGGAACCGCTGCACGCGGTGAGCACTTCGCACACCTCGTCGACTTCGCCGAGCAGCCACGCCAGGTCGTCGCGTGCAAGCTTTTCGTCATCGACGACCAACGCCCGTAATCCGTTCACGCCGCGAACACTACTGATCGAGCTCGGCAGCACGTCCCGCTTCTCCTGATCGCGCGACACGCCCGATCGTCGAATCCGCTGATCGCAGAGACGGCTAACGTCTCCGACTCATGACATCGGACCCCGACGACAGACGGCGCATTGTCCTGCACCCGCGGACCGCACTCGCTCGACGTCAAGACCGCGCCCGATCCTTCGGAGGTCACGTCCGGGGATACACGGTCGACACCGACGATGTCTTGCAACTGATGCGGCTACAACGGCGAGCATCACTGCGCTACCTCGCCATGGTTCTCGTCCCGCTCGTCGCCTTCGCATTCGCGCTCGACTTCTGGCCATCGCTCGGCAGATGGCGCCCCTTGGGCCTCCTCCCACTTCCGTGGCTCGTCCTCGGGCCGGTCGTGCTCTTCAGCATCGTCGTCCTCGCGTTTTTCCACGAACGCACGGCACTGCGAATCGAGAACGAGTGGGCTGAGCCTCGCCGGCCCATTCATCGGTCGGCGAACGAGATCGAAGACTGATGCCGATCATTGCCGTCGGCTTGGTCACACTGCTGACGCTGATCCTCGGAACGGCGGGCCTGCGCTTCGCTCGGACGACGTCCAACTTCTTCGTTGCGTCGAGATCGGTGCACCCTGCGTGGAATGCCTTCGCCGTGTGCGGCGAGGCGATGTCGGCGGCGAGTTTCCTCGGTGTACCAGCACTCATCTTGGTCTTCGGCGTCGACATGCTGTGGGTGCTCGTCGGCTGGACGATCGGGTTCTTCCTCCTCTCTCTCTTCATCGCAGCACCGATCCGTCGATTCGGCTCGTACACGATCCCCGAGTTCGTCGACGGCCGACTCGACGCGCCGAAACTGCGGCCCATCGCAGCGCTGCTCGTCATCGTCGCCAGTTGGTTCTTTCTGCTCGCACAGCTCAAGGGTGCCGGCGTCGTGATCCGCGCGCTGATCGGCACGCCGTACTGGGTCGGGGTGGTCGCCGTCGGTGTGCTGGTGGCGGCCAACCTCAGCGCCGGAGGAATGCGCGGCATCACGTTCGTGCAGGGTTTCCAGTTCTTCTTCATCTTCCTCGGCATCCTCGTGCCTTTTGCGGTGATCAGCGTCATCTGGCTGAACGACGGCGATGCGTTCGACGACACCGCGCTCGTCACGAACGACTACCCGGCCTTCGCTGCCGAGATCACCGTTCGTTACGAACGGACCATCACCGTCGACGTCCCCGATGCAACGCTCGTCGTCATCGACGGGTTGGTCGACGGCATCGAGTACGACGCTCGTTCCGTCATGATCGAGGCGGGCACGCGTACGATCGGCGCCGGCGCCGACATCACCTGGCCCGCAGGCGCCGCAGCGCCACACACGGCGAGCGTTGATCGCCTCACCGGAGCCGAGTGGGCCGAACCACTCGGCGACAAGAGCATCGGTGGCGGCCATCCGCTGTACTTCTCGGTCGCGATCCTCCTGGCGAACATGTTCGGGATCATGGGGCTCCCGCACATCGTGTCGCGCTTCTACACCAACCCGACCGGGCGCGAAGCCCGGCGTACCAACCTCTGGGTGCTCGCGCTCCTGACGCCGTACTACGCAATGGTGCCGCTGTTCGGTGTCATCGGTCGCGTCGTCAGTCCGGATCTGTTGGGCAATGGGGCAACCGATTCAGCAACGCTCGTCGTCGGGGAACGGCTGCTCGACGGGGTCGGAAGCGACCTCGTCACCTCGATCGTGGCTGCCGGTGCCGCTGCGGCCTTCCTGTCGACCGCATCAGGTCTGCTCATTGCTATGGCAGGCGCGCTGAGCCACGACATCCTGCAGGCAGGCGTCCCACAGTTCCGCTTCGCCGTGTGGCTCGGGGCAGCCGTTTCGATCAGCGCCGGTCTGCTTGTCGAATCGTTTGACATCAACGTGCTCATCGGATGGTCGACATCGATTGCCGCCTCATCGATCTGCCCGCTTCTCGTGCTCGGCATCTGGTGGCCCGGTCTGACCCGTCGCGGCGCTACTGCCGCTGCAGTGATCGGAGGTGGCGCTTCGACAGCCGCCGCGCTCACCACGATGTTCGGCGTGGTCGATCGCGGCTGGCCGTTCGCGGTGCTGGCGACCCCGGCGGTCTGGACCGTGCCACTGGCGTTCGCGACCGGTATCGGCGTATCGCTACGCGACAGCGACAAGGTCGTCGACCTCGGGCACAAGATGGCTCTGATGCACGTTCCCGAGCGGCTCCGCCCCGAGAGCGATGGCCCACGGGTCGTCACCGAGACAACGGTCGGCGCATGATCAGGCGCCGATCTGCGAACCATCGGTCCGGTGGCCTCCAACTCCTCGCGACGGTCAACGAACTGAGCGCCAGTCTGCGTCGCGGGTTCGACGCCGAATCGGCAACGCGAATCGCTGACATCACTCGACAACTCCTCGACGTCCGACTCGTTGCGATCACCGACGACGCGGAACTCATTGGTCAGTCCGGAGAGTCGTCGCGCTGGAAGCACGTCGTCGAGACCCACGCACGCGCCGTGCTCGAACGTCGACGATTCGACAAGCCCACGCTGTTCCAGTTGACACTCGACGGAGAGCAGGTCGAAGTCGCCGTTGCAGCGCTCACCTCTGATGACATCCCCATCGGGACGATTCACGTCGTGCCGACGGTCGGCTCACCGTTGCAATTGAACGAACTCCAAGACCTCGCCGCACTCGTCTCGTCACAGCTCCAACTCGCCGAACTCGAGCAGTCGCGAGCCTACGCAGCTGAAGCAGAACTCCGCGCGTTGCGGGCCCAGATCTCGCCGCACTTCCTGCACAACTCCCTCACCGCCATCGCCGGTCTGGTCATCAGCGACCCGGTCCGGGCGCGGTCGCTCATCGCCAAGTTCTCCGAGTTTCTTCGCGCCAGCTTCAAGACCCAGACCGACCTCACCACGGTCTCCGAAGAACTGCGGCTGGTCGAGACCTATCTCGAACTCGAACAGGTCCGATTCGGCGACCGATTCGAAGTGGCACTGAACATTGCCCCGGAGACATTGTCGGTCAAGCTGCCGTTCCTGTCGGTTCAACCGATCGTCGAGAACGCCATTCGCCATGGTCTCGAGGCGCGGCCGGGCCCCGGAAAGCTGCGTATTGCCGCAGTCGACGCTGGGCCCGAGATCTCGATCGAGGTCGAAGATGACGGAGTCGGCATCGACGCCGACGCTCTCGAAGAAGCGCTGCGCGGCACCGGCACCACGTCACACGTCGGCATCCTGGCTGTCGACACCAGATTGCGATCGACGTTCGGACCCGAGTACGGCCTCACCATCCTCACCGGCCACAACGCAGGCACCAAGATGGTCATCCGCCTTCCCAAATTCGTTCACCACTAGTTCACAACTGTTTGCTGCATCGTCAGCCAGACTGTCGATGTGCACGTCATCCGTCGACACTCCCTCGCCGTACTGATCGGTGCCGGGCTGATCAGTTCGGGTTCACTCCTGGCAGCGTGCGGGGGGACGGGTAACGGTGAAACCGGCTCCGAGCCGGCGCAACCCGAGCTCGCTGCCGAGACGCCAGCATCGAACCCCGCCCTCGAACCGACACCTGCAACCGAAGCTCCCGCCGCCGGCAGCGCAACACCGGTCGAGCCCGCAGCCGAGCCCGCCGAGCCCGCTGCCGAACCGGTCGAGCCCACAACAGAGCCCGCAACCGAAGCGCCGATCACCGACGCTCCTGGCGAGCCGGCTCCAGCGACTGACGCACCGGTGGCCGAGTCGGCCCCCGTGGCCGAGGCGCAACTCGGCGGCCGATCATTCGCATCGGACCTGTCGGCTGACTCCGACTTCGCGGACAACATCTTGCCCGACCTCCTCGTCGACGACATTCGCACCGGCGAGAAGGTCAACATCCGCAACGTCTTCCCCGCAGAACGGCCGGTGCTGTTCTGGATGTGGGCGCCGCATTGACCGAGTTGCCGTCGGGAAGCTCCCGATGTCGAGCAGTTTGCTCGTGATCATCTCCAAGACGTCGAAGTCATCGGTCTCGGCGCGAACGACAGCCTCGGCCAGGCCGAGGACTTCATTGCCGACTACGGCACGCAGTCGTTCACGATGCTGTGGGACGAGTCGTTCCAGTCGTGGCAGGCACTCGGCGTCACCGGTCAGCCAGCGGCAGTGCTGTTCGCGGCGGACGGAACGCCCATCACCGACTGGTTCGGTGCGTTCCCCGAAGACGAGGTGCTCAGCCTCAGCGCCGAATCACAAGCCAGCTGACACCACCACCATTGCGCTCGAGCAGCGCTGATCAGTAGCCGGGTTCGAGGCGACACGACACGTTCAGTTGAGCCACCGCGGCAGTGTTCGGGAGACGCATCGTCGTCGAGAGCAACTCGGCCAAGTCGGCGGCGTCGATCATGGTCGCTGGATCTTCGCCGAAGTCACTGGTCATGTCGGTCGCCACGAAACCCGGGCACACCGCCGTGACGCGCACCCCGTCATCCCACCCTGCATTCTTCACCGCCTCGGACAACGCCATGACCGCGTGCTTGGTCATTGCATAGCCCGGCGCGAACGTGCCCTTGACCCGCTGGCCGGAAAGCGAAGCGATGTTGACCACTCGACCATGGCCACTCGCGCGCAGCGCAGGGAGTGCGAGTCGGATCAACCGAGTCGGTGCCTTCACGTTGACGGCCCACATGTCGTCGAGGGACTCATCGGTCAGTTCGTCGAACGCAGCGGTGTCGATGATCCCTGCGTTGTTGACCAGACCATCGAGACCACCGAAGCGTTCGACGGTCGAGTCGAGCCATGCCTGATCGGAACCGACGTCGTTCGCGTCGTATCGGTGGCACCACAGTCGCTCGCCGGCACAGTCCTCCAGTGACTCGGCCAAGGCATCGACGTTGCGGGCACCCGCGCTGACGTTGTAGCCGTCCGCGTGAAGTCTGCGGGTGATGGCGTGGCCAAGACCACGATTGGCCCCGCTGATCATGAAGGTACGTCCGGCAGTGTCGAGCATCCGCTGACCGTACGTCGTCGCCCGGCGTTCAGACGTTGTCGCGGATCCGACGCAGCAGCACTTCCTGGGCAATCGTTGCAACGTGGGTGCCGTCGAGGTTCAACACGTCACCAGTGACCAGGCCGCGGCCGCCATTGAGTCCGTGCGACCGAGTGTCGAACCAATGCCACTGATCTGCCCTGCACGGCCGATGGAACCAGACCGAATGGTCGAGGCTCGCACCTTGGAACTTGTTGCGGTCACTCAGGTCATTGGAGAAGTCCGGGTGCGGTTGGCGGGCAGCTCTCGATGGCGCAGCGTCGGACAGGAACGCCATCGCGAGTGTGTGCTTGATCGGATCGTCACCCAGCTCGGGCAGGATTCGCAGCCAGTAACCCAGTCGGCTCGGCTCGCCATCGACACCCGGCAGATCGACGGCGCGTCGATCGATCAGGTTGCCCCACGAATAGTTGTCGAGGCTCGGGTCGTCCGGCCGTGGGATGTCGGCCGGAAGGATGGCGATCTGTGCGTCGGCCTCGTCCTCTTCGACCTGAAACGACACCGAGACGTTGAGAATCGCTCCGCCTGACTGACGCGCAACGACTTGACGGGTACAGAACGAGCGGCCGTCGCGGAGCCGCTCGACCTCGAAGCGGATCGGCTCCGTGATCGAACCCGGCCGGATGAAATAGGAGTGCAGCGAATGGGCTCGTCGGTCCGGGTCGACCGTCGCGATCGCCGCAGCGAGCGCCTGGGCAACGACCTGACCGCCGAACAGCCGCTTGCCCCACGGATACTTCGCGGCGATGCCGACGAAGGTGTCGGGCCCGTGCGGTTCGAGTTCAAGCAGATCGTCGAAGTCGACATCATCGATCTTCGGGGCGTGATTCCAGGGCTCGCTCATCGCCCCATCATCGCCCAGCCACCCTGACCGCCCGAAATGTGCTGGAGAATCGTCATCCGGCGACGCTGGATCGACATTTTTGCGGAGTTCTGCAGCAAGTTCCGCCAGGCTGGGGCGATGGGAACGATGCACGCGATCGACACAGTCGACCTGACCGACTCCGATGCCCCTGATCGCCTCGACGCAGCACTCCGCAAGGACGGCTTCGTCCAGCTGGTCGGCCATGGTCTTGCTGACGACGTCGCCGACGGACTGTGGTCGGGGATGGACGAGTTCTTTGCGCTCCCGAACGACGTGAAATCGGCCCACGTCGTCGACGACGCAGCAGCGAACCGCGGGTATCGCCAACGGGGGAGCGAAGCGCTGTCGTACTCTCTCGGCGAGGCAAGTCCGCCCGACCTGTTCGAGTCGTTCAACTCCGGCCACGACGATCGCGCCGGGACGGACCGTCTGATCCAGCCGACACCCTGGCCCGACGCTGCTCCTCACTTCGTTGCGGCAACCCACCGGTACCTCGCAGCGATGGCCGCGATGTCGGCACGCCTCGACTCCGTCTTCGGAGATATCGTCGGACTCGCCGACCTCGCGGATCGTTCCACCAGCGGCCCGGACACGATGGCGTGCATCCGCTACGAGCGTCGATCCGACGAAGCGTCACCCCAACCGGGCCAGAAGCGAATGGGTGCGCACAGCGATTACACCACATTCACGATCCTGCGCGCCGACCCCGTGCCCGGCCTCGAAATTCTCGCCGGCGGCACCGATGCGGCGACGCGCTGGAAATCGGTGGTCCCCGATCCCGGAGCGCTGCTCCTGAACGTCGGTGATCTGCTCGCCATCTGGACCAACGACGCGTGGCCGTCGACGGTGCACCGCGTGCCGCTGCGTGGCGACGGTACCGACCCGGCCCTGCGCAGATCGGTGGCCTACTTCCACTACCCCGACCTGGACGTGACGGTCGAGCCCCTCGACGGTTTCCGACACGCCGACTCGCGTTACTCGCCGGTCACGGTCGCCGAGCACCTCGAAGCTCGACTCGTCGGCCCGAAGCAACATGCTCCCTCGACCGGCACGAGCACGATCGGCAACCGCCAGCTCTGACTCAGCGCCGCCTACCACCGACGAAACGGGTCAGGTCTCCGTGGCGAGGGAGCCGTCGGCGACCCAGGTGGTGAGGTTCGCGAGGAACACCTCGTTGGCACGACGGCCAGTACTCGTCGTGCTGCCGGAGTTGTGTGGCGTGATGATCACGTTCGGCAGTGCCCACAGCGGGTCGTCAGTGGGAAGCGGTTCGGGAACCGTCACGTCGAGGCCGGCACCACCGATGCGATGCTCGGCGAGCGCGTCGGTCAGCGCTGTCTGATCGACGAGCTCACCGCGCCCCACGTTCACGAAGAAGGCATGCGACTGCATCGCGCTGATCACGTCGTCGGAGATCAACCCGCGGGTGTCGTCGTTCAGCGGGAGTGCGACCACGACCGCATCGACCTCGCCTGCAACGGCCTGCAGTTCCGACAGTGGCCTGACCGGAAACGGCTCGTCGCCGTGGGCTGCGCGCCGCACGATGATCGGCTCCATCCCCAACTCCTTCGCCAGCCGAGCGATCTCCTGGCCGATCGGCCCCCACCCGAGCACAGCCACCCGCTGCCCTTCGAGCTCGGTCCAACGCGCCCACGCCCACTCCGCGTTTGCCTGAGCCCGCATCAACCTGGGTAAGTCGCGTGCAAGAGCGAGCAGGTACATCATCACGGTGCGTGCAATCGGTGCTGCGCTCGCTCCGGGCGAGTTCGACAAGCGAACGCCGCGCTCCAGGAACGCCGCGAACACCGGGCTGTCGACGCCGGCCGACATCGAATGCAACCACTGCAGGTTCGGTGCACGCGTCGCTGCGCCGAACCAATTGCCAGCGCGCTCGGGCCAGGCATCGTGGGAGAACGATGCGATCGTGATCCTTTCCAGATCGGCGTCGCTCACCGGTTGGTCACCATCGAGCAACACTGCCTCGATGCCGGGTGCGATTGCCCGGACACGATCGGCGTATTCCGCCCAGAACGTGTCGGTGCAGAACAGGACATCACTCATCGCCCGATGATCGCAGATCCACCACGACTGCTCCTGGTCGCGGCACGAACGTGCCCGATGCGGATGCAACCGGACTCTGGACGGTGGCGGCCGAGGGGCCAAGATGGTCAGATGCAGACTGCGGCCACCGACATGCTCGACATCGAGTTCCCGATCCTCGCCTTCAGCCACTGCCGCGATGTCGTCGCAGCAGTCACCAAGGCGGGCGGAATGGGTGTCCTCGGTGCCGTCGCCCACTCCCCCGAGCAGTTGGAGATCGACCTCGACTGGATCGAGAACGAGGTCGGGGGGCGCCCCTACGGCGTCGATCTGATCGTGCCCGCCAAGTACGCCGGTGACGGTGACGGCGGCTATACGGTCGAAGACATCCGCGAGATGATTCCCGACACACACCGTGAGTTCGTCGACGACATCCTGGCCCGCTACGACGTCCCCCCGCTCGCCGACGCAGACGAAGCCAAGCGTGGCACCTACGGCCGCAGCGGCGACGCACCGTTCAGTGCGAACAACGCCATGCCACAGCTCGACATCTCCCTCGCTCACGACACTGCGTTCATCGCGAACGCACTCGGCCCACCCCCACAGTTCCTCATCGACCGCTGCAAGGAGTCGGGCAAGCTGATCGGAGCCCTTGCGGGGCGACCGCAACATGCTGAGCGGCACCAGGCTGCTGGCGTCGATCTGATCATTGCGCAGGGCTCCGAAGCAGGCGGTCACACCGGTGAGATTGGATCGATGGTGCTCATTCCCGAGATCGTCGACGCCGTGAACATCCCCGTGCTCGGTGCTGGCGGTATCGGACGCGGTCGCCAGATGGCTGCCGCCATGGCACTCGGCGCCCAGGGCGTGTGGTGCGGGTCGGTCTGGTTGACGACCGAAGAAGCCGAGACACACCCGGCGGTGAAGGACAAGTTCCTCGCTGCCACGTCCGCTGACACGATCCGCTCACGGTCGATGACGGGCAAGCCCGCACGGATGCTGAAGACGAAGTGGACCGAGGAGTGGGAGCGCTCCGACACGCCCGATCCGCTCGGCATGCCGATGCAGCCGATCTTGATGAGTGAGGCCCAGACCCGGATCAATCGGGCGGCCAACACCGTCGGCACCGGCGCGAATGAGCTCGCCGGCTACTTCGTCGGTCAGATCGTGGGCACGATGAACCAGTCGAAGACGTCGGGTCAGGTGGTCGTCGAGATGATCGAGGAGTTCATCGAGTCGGTCGAATCACTCTCACGCCAACTCGAGGTCTGACCCACCGGTGACGGTTCGGGGCGGACTGCCGAGACGAAGCAGCCGTACGCTGAACCTGTGAGCGCTTCATGACACTGTCCGCCGGCGACGAACTCCCGCAGTTCGAGTTCCCCGGAGCTGGTGGGCAACGGTGGCGAAGCGACGAGCACCGTGCCCGAGGCGTCCCTCTCGTGCTCGTCTTGCACCGCCACCTCGCTTGACTGCCGTGCCAAGAGCACGTGCTCGCCGTGAGCGAGCGCCAGGCAGACTTCGGCGGTGTCGACATCGCTGTCGTGACCTTCACCGACCCGACGCACCTCGGCGCCTACGTCGAACATCTCGGTGTGTCGTTCCCTGTCGTCAGCGATGTCGACCGTGCGCTGTACACCGCGCTCGGCATCGCACGCGGCACTCGCCGTCAGGTGTGGTCACTGGGAACGCTCCGAAAGTATTGGCAGCTGCTCCGCTCCGGCAAGCGGCTTCAACGAAGCCATGAAGACATCCGTCAGCTCGGCGCCGACGTGATCGTTGCGGCCGACGGCACGATCGCACGGCTCTTCACCCCAACGACGCCCGATGCGCGCCCGAGCATCGACGAGCTCCTTGCCGCCCTCCCTGCGCCCTGACTCTGTTGGAGCGGTGCCCGTGGCTGGTGCGTCAGATCGGTTCGAGACACCTCGAGCATCGAAAGCACGTGCTGACAGCGAGAAAACTGCGCGCGAAGTGTCATCTTATTGTAATAGGTGTAGTCTGATTGTAATGTTCCGAATGGACTCGGAGCGCTGTGCGCAGCGACCAGTCCGGCATTCGGCTTCCCCCTTCCCCCAAGCTCTCCCCCGAGGACGTGTTCATGCCCTTTGCCACGAAGCTGAGTCAAGCCGAAGCTCCCATGAAGCGATATCGAATGTTCCACCCGCTGGTGGCGGTCCTCGTCGTGTCGTCAGCGCTCGTGGCGTTCGGCCCCACGGCAAGCGCACAGGTCGCCGCTCCCATCGAGATCGGAAGCGGCAGTCTCAAGAATGACCGGGTCGACAATCAACACTGGCAGCGCTTCGACTTCGTTCCACTCGTCTCCGGCACGCACACCATCCGGGTCACCCTGAACAGCAATGCCGATGTTCGTTTCAGCCTCTTCGAGGGTGAGAGCCGGACTCGCTTCGCGACGACCAAGGACACCGCAACTGCCCTGCGGTGGACGGGCAATCTCGACGGTTCCAAAACGTACGCCGTTGGTGTCTGGACGGTTTCGGGGTCGGCCGACTTCACCGCCACCATCGAGTCCGGTCGCCCAGCCGAACCCGACAACGACAACAACAACGACGACACCGGTTTGTCCGTCGTGCAGGCATGGAGCACCAACGGCGAGGTGTATCGGGTCAAAACCGTCGGCGACAGCGTGTACGTCGGCGGCGACTTCACCGAGATCTCCGGGCCGGGCGGCGAAACGCTGCCACGGACGGACCTCGCCGCATTCAACCGGTTCACCGGAAAGCCGACCAACTTCGCTCCAGTCCTCGACGGTGACGTCCGCACGTTCGCGACGTCGCCCGACGACAGGACGCTCTACGTCGGCGGCGCTTTCCGCAACGCAGACGGACAGAGCCGCGAGCGCGTCGCTGCCTTCGACGTCAGGACGGGCGCATTGACCGACTTCAACCCTCCCAAGCTCAACCAGGCGCTGCGGGCGATCACCGTGACGGACACGAAGGTGTACCTCGGTGGTCTCTTCACCAAGGTCGGCACCGAGAACAAGCAGTACGTCGCAGCGTTCGATCCCGACACCAGCGCCCTCGATTCCAGCTTCACCGCGGCGCCCAACGACGCTGTGAGGGGTCTGGTTGCCGGTCCCGAGGGTCTGTGGATCGGTGGTGACTTCTTCCGGATCAACGGAGCCAAGCAGCGTGGACTCGGCCTGGTCGACCTCGTTGACGGATCACTGCAACCCAGCGATGACGTCACCGCCGAAGTGATCGACCTCGTCGGATCGAGCGAGCAGCTCTTCGCCGCCATCGGCGGTCCAGGCGGCAGAGCAGCAGCGTTCGATCGAACCACCGGCAAAGAGCAGTGGACCATCAAGAGCGACGGAAACTTCCAAGGCGTCGATGTCGATGAGGGCCGGTACGTCTACTTCGGCGGGCACTACGAGATCGTCGAAGGCAATCGGGATGCAGACCGCCTGACCCGCCACGACAAGCTCACGGGTGAGATGGACGTGTCGTGGTTCCCGCAGATCAACGGGTATCGGTCGGTCAACACCGTCGACGTGACGCCGGATGGTCTCTACATCGGCGGCGACTTCACAAAAGTCGACCGCCAGCCGCAAGCAGGTTTCGCCATTCTGTCCGGCGCAACCGAATAGCGGTCCGATCACACCAACGGCCAAACAGGCTCTCTTTCCCCCTCCAGAAAAACAAAGACGTGTTGATGCTCACAACATCCTGGTCGCGTCGCTCGAGGGTCTGACCCTGACGTGACTGGCTACTTGTGGCCGGTGCCCGAGGGCAGCAGCGTGGCGACGGTTGCACCGCTGCGGAACACGGTGATGTCGCCGTCTTCGGATACCTTCAACACGACGAGGGCACGATGCGACAGCGATTTCGCCGCCGCAGTCCGTGCGCCTTCGTGTTGGCTGTCCGAACTCGAGATGATCGCTCCGTAGGCGAGCAGCTTGCCATTGCGGTCGAGCACGGTGGCGCCGTCCAGTTCGGCGAGCCGAGCCAGGGTCTGGGTGTCGAGGTCGCCGGCGTCGATCAGATGGTGCAGCTTCGTCTCGGGCCGCATCTCGGCATCGATCTCACCGGCTCCGCCAACCGGACCCCCATCGAGTTCGTTGCGGAGGTCGAACCGGTCCTTACGTGCCACGACGGCGCCGAGGGAGTCTGCCTCGTCGACGATCGCAAAGATCGCACCTCCGGTCTTGACTGACACCAACAGTGCTGCACCGACGATCAACTCGACCGCCGCACCACCGCCGATTCGCGCCCCGATCGCTTGCGCCAGCCACAGCGGGAACGCCGTCCAGTGCTCACCGCGCCTGATCACGAGCGGTTGGCCGTCGACGAAGGTCCAGATGCTTCGGTCTTCGCGGAGGAAGAAACCGATGCCACCGAGCTGGCGAGTCGCCAACGCAACGAGCGAACCGCTGTCGACGAAGTCTCGCTCGACCGACTTGAGCGGTTGACTGCTGGGGTGCAGACGGTCGAGGCGATGCGCCTGCAGCTCGGTGCGGGCACGACCGCCGCGGTCGACAATGAGCACCGAACACTGCCCATCGAACAGCAGGGGGCTGCGCTTCGCGTCGCGTAGACCTGACGGATACGGGACGCGCAACCGCGGCTCGTGCGCAATCGCGTCGGTGATCACGACGCCGTGCGTGAGGTTGTGCGCCTCGACGCGTGTGCCACTCAACTCGATGAGGTACTCGAGTGTGTCGGCCAACAGCGTGCTGCTCGCGCACTCGACCTTGCTCGCCTCACCGGACGAATCGACTGCATCGACCTGGTGCTGAGTGAGCAACTCGACGACCACGGTGTCGCGCAGTGCTCGCTCGATGGCCGGGCTGAGCACCGAATCGGACAGTGACGCGAAGCGGACCCCAGCGCGCAGCGCAGCATGCGGGAGCGCCCTGAGTGCATCGGGCACCGACGCGACCCGTGAGGTCGACTTCGCACCGAAGCCAACCGTGAGCGTGGTGATCCAGCCGACAATGAGCTGAGCGGATGCGGACACGACGATGGCGTCGTCGGCCTCACCGCTGGCTGCGATCACGTCCATCCTTCCGGCCGCGTCCGTCGGCTCAGAACCCGTTGGCGTGTGGACCAGTTGGACGACCGCGTTGGTGAGCAGCTCTCCGACGAAGGAACGCAGACTCTCTCCGACCGGATCGTGCGGAGCGCTCGGACGGTTCACCGGCTCAGTGTCGCACGAGGATCAGTCGGCGACGACGTCGAGTCGGAATCCGACGTCGGCGCCGCCCTGCGCCGCCTGAGTCGCCCACACCTCGCCGCCGTGCTGGTCGATGATCTGAGCAACGATTGCCAACCCCAAGCCTGATCCGGGCATGCTGCGCGTCGTGGCAGCGCGGTGAAAGCGATCGAACACCCGCTCGCGGTCCGCTGTCGGAATCCCGGGGCCGCCGTCGCGCACCGACAGCACCGCTCGCCGGCTTGGGCACTGACGACACCAGCTCCGAAGAGGCTGCTGGCCACCAGGGCGGTGCTGGCGAGTCCGGTACGGATGCGCTTGTTCATGATGTTCTCTCTTTCCTGTTGGGGGTGTTGGTGTTGGTGTTGGTGTTGGGGGTGTTGGTGTCGGTGTCGGTTGACATCCACCATGAAAGAGCTGCTGAGTCAGGACGTTCCCGCGAAACCCACAAGATTCGGCAAAGACTGCTCGGCCCTACGTCGACGATCTCAGCGTCGCCAGGTGCGCCACTGTTCACAGCACGAACAGCCAGTCGGACAGTGCTTTTCGTCGCGAAACGCGGCACCGTAGGGAGGTGACTCCGGAGCAGTACGACATCGCCGTGATCGGAGGCGGGCCCGCAGGTACCGCCGCTGCGATTCGTGCCGCGCGAGCAGGTCTCCGAGTCGTCGTGTTCGAAAAGGGCAAGCACGGTCGCGACAAGGTGTGCGGCGACGGTCTCACCCCACGGGCGATCAGTGCACTGAACGAACTCGACATCACCCTCGACGATGCTCACCTCATCAAAGGGCTGCGGATGATCGCTGGTAAGCGAGTGCGCGAGCTCGACTGGCCGACGACTGATCGCTTTCCCAATCACGGCGCTGTGTGGCCACGACGCCGACTCGACACCGCCCTGATGGACGCCGCCGCTGCAGCTGGCGCCGAGATGGTCTACGAGACGGTTGCGCTTCCCTTGATGGACGGCGACAAGGTGCGTGGTGTCGAGGCGGGTGAGGGGCCGACC
>ENA-ORXT01001775-ORXT01001775.1-marine-metagenome-genome-assembly--contig:-NODE-1775-length-27769-cov-5.426224_pt1 | contig 27769 bp, 28 predicted proteins | sample MGYA00237868_ERZ511482 | MGnify/ENA metagenome assembly ERZ511482
GGCCTTAGGTGACCTTGATGTCGCCATCGAGCATGTTGGAGATTTCTTACAGTACAACGACAATACGGTTGAACGTGGCTTGTTCTATCAGGCAGTGCATGCGGTACTTGAAATTGCACTAGATGAGGATTTGGCGTTTGAAGACTTCATCGGCAATCTCAACCGCATGTTTGGTGAAGACAACATGAAAAACGTCGTCGGCTCGGTCAATAGCGAAGTAACATTCTTTGGACTAAGCAAAACAAGCATGAAGTTAGAAGGCTTAGATAGGCATCAAAAATTAGTTGAAAGTTATAAGAAGCTGCACCAAGCACGCGCGATGACAACGGTCACTTGACCGTCTCGCATTATTTTATTGCTATGGCTAAACATCAGGCTTAACCCTTAGCAAACCTTCTTATAATCACTTAAGGTATGGGTTAAGCGGAGCGATGAGTGAGTGACTTCCAAAAAACAATCTTATCGTCTCCCTTAGCCCAAAAATCCCGAATGCGAGCCTCCTCTACATAGCCGTTCTTATGGTAAAATTCACGCGTCTGCGCAAACTCATCCGTCCCTGACGTATCGGCGATTAGAACATGGTTTCCTTGCGCGTGGAGCCTGTTTTCTAAATGTTTAACCATGGCACCCCCTGCTCCGCTACCTTGCTCAGTTGGCAAAACAGCGATTGCCAGCATATTCCACGTCCCTTCTGTCAATTGTTCAGGGACGGCGTAGCAAAAACCGATGGGCTTACCGCCTGTTTCACAAGTTAGCCAAATGTCTTCACTGTCCTCATCAGATAAAAACCCACTGATCATGTCAGGCAGCATCTCACTAGGAAAAAGCTCAGTACCATCTAGTACATGGGTTAACTCGTTAATGTCGTCTTGCTTTGTTGGTCTAATATTCATTATTGCTACCTATCGGATGCGCTTCACAATGAGCAAAATTAGCACACGAAAGGGAACATTGTAAATGTCAGCCCCAGTAACGGACTACCTATCTCCCTTTAACATATACATCCATGTGGGCTTAAGCATCAGCCTTTACAGTGACAACCTAACGCTTTGAACATCTATCGGCCCACTTTGCTTTAGTTTAAATCGCCTTGCCTATCCCTTTGATACAGTGATTGTCCGAACCACAAAATCGAGGAGATCCTTATGGCTGAAATTCCAGTTAAGAAAAAATCCGGTGGCCTTAATTGGCTTTGGCTATTACTGGTGCTAGTCGTTCTTGCACTATTAGCTTGGTATTTTATGAGCGATGAACGCAAGGTCACCGATACCCCCAAAGTTAGCCAAAACGTAACCATGATGGATTTAAAGGTTGTCGAGCTAAAGAGCAATACGTCTTTCAGAGTTGCTTCCAAAAGCCCTGCATTGACGTAGCACTAGGTACCGTAAAAAAACTCTGAGCAATCCCGCAACACTATTGCACAGAAACAGTACCTCCCAGGCTTACAACGATTTATCACACAAACCAAAGGAATGTATAAAATGAGACATGACAAACGTTACGACGCACTAGAAGCGTTGGATGATTACGAGTTAGTAAATGAAGAACACGATATTCGTGGTCGCCCAATAGTCAGTGAAACTGGCGAGCAATATGGCATTATCCGCGACCTGTTAGTGGGCGAGGATAAAGATAGAGTAGTCGCTGTCAGATTAGAAGATGGTAATACGTGCGCCATTGAACACCTTGAGATTCACGCCAATGCTGTTGTATATGGCGCAGCTGCAGCGGCTTACGCCAATGAAGGCGTAGCTTCTGGTGACGTGGTAGAACAAGAAGTGATTCCCGTCGTTGAGGAGTCTATTGTTGTTGGTAAACGTGTCGCCGATCATGGTCGTGACATTACTGTGCGAAGACGAGTCGTCTCTGAAGAGGTGAGCGAAGACGTTATGCTACGCGATGAAACAGTCAGCATAGAAACGCGCGCAGTCAATGAGCGTATTAGTACTGAAGATGCCGAAGCATTGCTTAATAAAGCCGATGCAACAGTGTCGATGACAGAGCACAGTGAAGAGGTTGTAGTCGCCAAAGAGGCGGTCATTACCGAAGAAGTGGTCATCAAGAAAACGGTAGACGATACGATTGAGCATGTCACCGAAACGGTACGCAAGACTGAAGTTGACGTAGAAGATAGCACGTCTCGCACCTAAGCCAGTTTTGCCTGAAAACCGGGCCGACAGCATTAACACTGTCGGCTCCTTTATCTATGCAGGACGGTTAGGATAAAACGATGGCAATGAATAAAGATGATAAAAATAGAAATACTGAAGAAGTTCATATTCCACTAATAGAGGAGCAGGCGACGGTCAGCAAAGTCGTTCAAGAAGGGAAGACTGTGACCGTGCAATCAACCGTAGTGACTAAAGATCACTTGATAGAAGAGACACTAAGAAAAGAAAGTGTCGAACTGTTACGCGTTCCTCACAACACCGTGGTAGATGAAATGCCTGTTATCCGTGAAGAAAATGGCATTACCATTATCCCAGTGGTTGAAGAAAGGCTGGTCGTACGCAAAGAGTTAGTGTTAGTTGAAGAGATACACATGCACCGACACAGTCACGAAGAGCCTGTCTCTCAAACCATTTCCCTGTCTCAAACACACATTACCATCAAGGACGCTTAAAACTATTATGTCAAAGAATATACACCACGCCGTTACTCTTAACACAGTCATGACCTGCCCACACTGCCAAGCCGAAGCCTCACAGGTTATGTTAGAAGGCTCATCTGACCCTTCTTTTGCTTGCCAAACGTGTCATGCCACCCACGCCCCTAAACCTGACGAGTGCTGTATTTACTGCTCGTACGGCAGCGTCAGGTGTCCACCCATCCAAGAAATCACCCTGTTTTATAATTGATAATTCAATCCTTACCAAACCTTTACCACTTCTTTATGACTGAAAATGGGCTCCTGCCTAAAATGGTTTCCAACGTCGCAGCAAACAGCGGCATTTAACAAAACCACTAGGAGCTACACCATGAACCCGTCAACTTTCTCACTAAAGAATTTTTCAGCAACCACAGCCCTTTCAGCGCTAGCGTTTATCGGCACCACGGCTTTATCAACCACATCAGTTATCACGACCGCAGCCGTTTTATCGATGACACATTCATCAACCGCTCAGGCAGCACTCATCTGTCGAGATGAGCCAATCAATACAAGAGGGAGCAAGTCACGCTACTTCAAATACCAACCCATGAAAAAGAGCGGTGTCTTTGGCAAATGCAAAAAAGCAGGCGGTGTTAAGAGAATAAAAATGCTAGTGCCAAGTTTACCAAGCGGTGTGAAACGTGTTGGTGCTAGTCGCATGAGCCGTGCAGATGGTTGCAGCGGCGGTGGCACACGCGGTCGCATTTTATTTCATGCAGCCTGTAACGCACACGACATTTGTTATGCATCACCCGGTGCTTCTAAGTTTAAATGTGAGGATATGTTTTTGCAAAATATGCTAAAGATTGCCAAGCACGGGCCTATTGGCTCTCGCGTTAAAGCACTTGCCTTCACAACAGCAACCGGCGTTGTCGCGCATTCTTCTTATAATAACGGCCAGGTGTTTGCTAAAAGAAACTATAAATAGGAAGCCAGTGTTGCGTTTGCACTAATAAGTTTGTCATGCAATGTAGCCCCTCATTAGGGGCTACATCTGTACCAGAGATAAGCTAAGCGGCCCAACTGGAGTTGTTTGTTCTAAAATTAGCCACTAGATGCTAAAGGAATCTCAACAGCCGTAAGCTCTGAAATCAAGCTGACATTGCAAGGCTGCTCATAGCGCTCTGTTGTTATTTGAGGCTCTTTATACAAGTTCGCATGACCAAACGGAAACCAGCTAGTGTCTATTTGAAAATGACGGTCATTAAAACCTAACGCTATTTTCAATTGCTCAGGATCATGAATCGTAACGTTTCGCTTAAACCACGTGATTTTCCCATCTTGATCCAGCTGAGAGAATGCATTGCTTACCGTCACGTTGGTTAGCCCGAGAGTATCGGCGATAACGCTTTGAGTTAATGGCACTTTGAACGTATCAAAGTGGCCATCTTTGATGTGCAGTTTAAGCCGTGAGTGAAGCTCCAACATAAAATTGGCCACCATAACCAAAGCAGACGCTCTTCCAGACATTTTTAAGCGGTCCATTAATATAGCCTTATCTAACATAGAAAGACTGAATATTAACGAGCTCAATCGAGGAGATGATGAAAATAGATCCTCTAAATTTTCTTTTTTAAACGGCGCAATAATCACTTCTGAGGCGGTCATCGTATCGTTAAGACTGGCTTCTAATACTAAGTCATCGAGGCCAACAATGTCGCCTGGCAGGTAAATTTTTAGCACTTTGCGTTGCCCGTTATGCAGGTCAGCATACTGATAAATCCAGCCTGACTTAACCACATATAGACTGCTGTCGAGGTCTTGTAGGTGAAGCTTTACTCTTGCTTTAAAATGTAATGTGCCTTTTTCAAGATTACGTAATAGCCTTTCTTCGTCTAGGCTTAGATCGATATAGTAATTAAATCGATCAACTAAAGAACTGAAATCCTCGAGATCTTGCGTGGTCTTATCCAAATATAAGTCATTCATATAATGTTGGCATATGCGTAGTCCCGCTGTCGATTGAGGGTCTTTTCCCTAAAATAGCTCATCCGAGAATAGCGTGTATCGATAGGTGAGTCGTTAACCCAGTTTAATTTGGAGGGGTGATATTCACAGGGTTAGGCTGCTGAAAGTAAATGCAATGCGTCTTAAGTTTGTTCCATTATAATGCATGCACCCAAACACCGGTTTAACCTGACGCTCAATTCGAGCTGACCGGTTTTAAAAAATGTTTCGTATTCTTATATGTGTTGTCGTGCTGATGGTACTTGGAGTTTTCTCTCCGGTTGTCATTGTGGCAATACTGTCTTTCTTGCTGTTAGTGCAATCAGCTCTTCTCATTTTACCCTTGCTTACCTCTGCTGCGAGCAAGCGACAGCATGCGCCTGCCAAACGTCAGCTATCGCTATACCCTAAGTTCTCCATCCATATCGCCACGCATAACGAGCCGTCTGATATGGTCATCTCAACGCTTAAATGTACACTCTCTCAAAACTATCCTTCAGACCGATTTGAAGTTTTAGTCCTCGATAACAACACGATGGATACCAGTGTCTGGCACCCTGTTCAACGCTTCTGTGAAGCATCGCAATCAACCGTTGAAATGAAGTTTTATCATGATATGGGTGTTGTTGGTGCAAAAGCAGGCGCCTTACAGTTGGGGCTATCACGTATGTCAAGTGAGGCCGACTATGTTGTTACGCTTGACGCAGATTACTGTGTAAGCCCAGATTTTTTGAATCGAGTGGTCGCTAATCTACATAAAACAGGGGCTGATTATCTTCAGTTTCCGCAGGCTTATCACAGCTTGACGCCTGCCGATCAACACTTACAAAGAGACTATCGCAGCTACTTTTCAGTGTTTTGCAAACAGGCCAACACTTGTCAGGCAGCTTTGCCTACAGGCACGTTAACCGTGATTAATAAAACAGCGCTGCTTGCGTGTGGAATGTGGGGAAGCCAATCGATTACTGAAGACGCCGAACTTGGCATTCGGTTACAGCTTCATGGGTATCGCGGTCACTTTTGCGATGAGGTTGTTGGGCACGGTTTACTGCCACTCACCCTCGACGGATTTTTAAAGCAACGTTACCGCTGGAGTCTGGGAAATATGGAGGCCATAAGCGCCAATGTGGATTTGATTGGTTCAAACTACCGCTCTGTTTTAAGCCGTTTTGATGGGATGCGAGTCGCTCATGTCGTTGGGCAGCTATTTGCCTGGCAGTGCTTTGGCTTAATCGGAGCCCTCATTCTGCCACTCTCACTGTTTTTCTATCAGCTATCTGACAACGCAAGTTATCTCATTATTGCCAATTTATCGTCACTGGTCATTGTATTAGCAAGTCTTCGTCAAAGCCTTCCTATCGTACTTTGCTCAATGCTCAATAAGACCTCGGCACTAGACACGCTGACGACTCTTTTGATTCGTGCAGGCGCCGCGCCAACCCAAAGTATTGGCACGCTGGCAGGAATGCTCAGCTTAAAGACAACATTCTTTCGTACCCCGAAGTGTCCTTCTCTATCGGTCTCAATGCCGTCCTTTTTTCTCTATGACCAAGTCATGTTGATCGCCGCGTTAGTGGGTTTAGTGTTTGGTTATCATTTTGAGAATATTTTGGTCATTGCAGCGAGTCTCTTAATGCTACTGCCCATGTTTGGGAAAGTCGTGCTTACTCGTTGTATCAATTCTTATAACCAATCTGCCATCAATGGGGTCTCTCATGCGTGATGTAACCATCGCTATTCCTACTTATAATCGAGCCTCATTGACACATCGCGCAGTGATAGCAGCAATGTCCCAAACCTATGAAAATTTGCACGTTATCGTCATCGATGATGGCTCGACGGATAACACGCTAGAAGTGCTCAGTGAATTTTTTGACCAGCCTAATTTTTTGTATGTAAAACTGGGCCGTAACGTTGGCACAGCCAACGCTAAAAACGTTGCGCTTATGTTGTGTCAAACCAAGGCAATAAGCTTTCACGACTCTGACGATATCCCTTTACAAGACAAAATTATCTGTCAGGCGCGGACACTATTTGGAACGTACGCGATAGCCAGCAGTGTTTTAAATTGGCAACGTACCTCCTTACGCGCTGACCAGAAATTTTACCCCGATGTTGTGTTAAGTGGGCATGACATCGTGCTGCCTTCAGGAAAAGTGGTCCGGGTATCCAATGACTTATCACTGGTTGATGATTTTTTTCCACAGCTAAGCATCGGCTCAGAAACACCTGGTGATTGGGTGCATATAAACTCTGGCCTGTTTCGCCTTGAGGTGTTTGAGAAGATCGGTGGCTTTGATGACTGCATTGAAGAGGACCGAGACTTACGTAACCGAATAATAATGGCAGGCTTACCGGTCAGGGTGATTAAACCCGCACTATTGGTTAAATACGAATGCGAAGACTCACTAACTCAAGCCTCTGAGACAAACTATGCATCTGAGCGCCGCCAAAAGGACCGAGAGAAAATCTGGCAACGCATTTCATCATGGAGCCAAGGCGTAAAGGTTGACCCCATTCAAATAGCATTAGACGACATTACTATCAGCTTTATGTCAAAACCATGGTCAGGCAATATCTCTGATGTGCCGATGGTGAGTCAGACGCAAACCAACCTAAACAGCCAATTAGCACAGTGGCAGAAGAGGGTTTAATATGTCGTCTCTATGGTTGGTAGACTCAATGACACCAAAACCTTATACCTTTGCCAACGTCGACCGGCCCGGTTTAGGCGGCACTGAACGTATGCTCGCTTACGTTGGCCAACATCTTGCAGGCTTGCATCAAGTCGTCGTTTTTCAGCAAAATCTAATGATTCAAGATCACTTAGAGGGTGTCAGCTACAAACCACTGCATACCCTTTTTAAGCGGGAACTGCTAAGCGACCCCAGTCATATTGTTGTCATCAACTCTTGGAAACTGGCCCTGAAGATAAAAAAATCCAGACCCCTTTCCAAAGTGATTGTTTGGTTACATGTATTTCCCGGCAAGCATAACCGGCGCATGGGCAGCATCTTGGCTGAATTGGACATTCAGGTCATTTGCGTTTCAAACGCTCACAAGACAAAGTTCACTCAATGGTGTCAGCAATATGGACCGGTTCCTAAAACGCATGTGATTCACAATATGATTGCACCGGACTTTATCAATCGAAACGTCGGTCGAGATCCCAATCAGCTGCTCTTTGCCAGCTCACCACATAAAGGGCTCAAGCAGACGCTGTCTATTTTTGAAAAGCTTAGGGCGATTAAACCTAGTCTTCACTTAACGGTGTGTAGCCCCGGCTATTTAAAGTGGGACTTAGGACGCATACCGGATCAGGTTAATTTCCTCAATACGTTAAAACGTAATGAGCTTTCTCAACTTATGTCAGAGTCGCTTTGTTTATTTTACCCTCAGACAGAGTTTGAGGAAACTTTTGGTATGGTCATTGCCGAAGCAAACGCATGCGGACTCCCCACGCTGGTTCATAGAAGCTTAGGCGCTAATGCGGAAGTTGTGAGCTCCGATGAACAGCTAATCGACGGTAATGAGCTGGACGTAATTGTGAGTAGAATCACCCAATGGCAACAAACACTACCAGAGGTTTCAGCGCGCCCTCAGTTTTTACCTAATGATGTGCTAACTAAGTGGAAAAACCTAATGGCCGCATGAGTAAAGAAAACGGTTGATAAAACAGCTAGGTTAATCTCTTGAGTGTGACAGATATCGTTTCATGTTAGTCTCGCTGTGAACTAACTGGAGACCCTCATGGAACAGGAATTTTTGTCTAATTCGCTGGATAAAAACTTTGGCATCGCCGATGAAGGCAAGGCGTCAATTATGGCAATGCCGCGCTCATTAAAGCAGTTAAAAAAAGGACAACGAGTCTACTCTGCGGGCGATGACGCCTCAATGGTTAACTGTGTGGTCTCAGGATGGTTGACTTCGGTGGGAGAGTTTTCTGATGGCTCGCGTCAGCTGTTAAACTTTCATGTTCCCATTGATTTTGTCGGCTTAGAGTTTCTCTCTCAAAGTCAGGCGATGTCCTCTTTAATTGCGTTTGAGGACACAACCTTAATCCAGTTGCCCGTTAATGACTTTATATCGGTACTGCAAGGGTCTGAAAAAGCAGCGCTAGCAATATTAGGCGTAGTGGGCAAAAAATACCTAGCGCTGCAGGGTCGAATCTCAGTGTTTGCCCGAGGGAGCGCATTGGAGAAAGTTGCCTATCTTTTACTTGGCTTAAGAGCGAAGCAGTTACGTAATGACTTTAAAGACCCTAATGCACTGAAGCTACCGCTGACTCAACACGACATAGCTGACGCACTAGGCTTAACAAATGTGACCGTGAGCCGCGCGTTTTCACGCCTGACAAAGGAAGGTTTGGTAGAGTACAAATTAAATCAGATCATTATCAAAGACCCAGAAAGACTGAGAAACTGCGTGCTATTTCTTGAAAATCACGGTGTTTCTATCGATGAATTTGGATAGTCAATTGACTGGCTGAAAGCATAAATCGGTCACCTCCTGTGCCTCTTAATCATGCTGCAAGTTGACCCTATCGTATTAGCGAGTCCTTTGCCTGACAGACTACTTAGCGATTGCAGCAGAGGTTAGTTTCCCTAAGCCCTCAGTCAATGCGCCAATCACCTTGTGACCTTCCAAATCGTAATCTTTAACCATGGAAACAGGCTCACGATAGGCAATATAAACCTTATCACCTTCCTTATACACGACAACGCGTAGCGGCAAGTCCAATGCCACACGGATATCATCATTCATAAGCATGGTGCCCCCTTTGGGGTTGCCAAAAATAATCACCTGCGCCGGTGCCATTTTAAGGTCGACGCTTTCCGCATTTTTTTGGTGATCAATACGTGCAAATACGCCAAAGTCCTTTTTCTTAATAATCGCTTCAAATTTATCCATCGTCTCATTCACAGAGTACGGACTCACTTTTCTAGTAATCTCTGTATTAGCTTCCATTGGCATCTTTTTGGCATGAGAATCTGCAAATGCAGGTACCGATAAGATAATAACCGCTGATAACGCTAGTAAATATTTCATGTCTTATCCTTTAATTGGGGTACTTTGGGATACGCAGGCTCGCGCCGAACGGATGCTCTTGTCCTTTAAGTTGAGGGCTTTAGTCCGCTCTTTATCAGCTTAAACTGCACCGCTGAGATTATTTATTACTACTACTACTACTACCTTAAGGTCCTAATACGTTATCCTCCAGAATCATCCTTGCTCCTTTCTCGCCCACCATTATCGTTGGCGCATTGGTATTTCCTGAGGTAATCGATGGAAAGATCGATGCATCGACCACCCGTAAACCGCTAACGCCATGTACGCGCAAGCGTTCATCCACTACCGAATGAGCAGGGTCTTGCCCCATGCGGCACGTCCCTACCGCATGATAAATTGTGCCCGCACGCGCCCGAAAATCATCCAATAGCGCCTCATCCGACTGCACACTCAAACCGGGCTTGGTCTCCTCCTGTATTACCGCTTCTATTGCCTTACTGCGCGATAGATCACGTAAAACGTTACAACCTGCAATCGCCTCCTGAATATCTTTTTCAGTCGCCAAATAATTGGGGTAAATTAAGGGTTTATCTAAAGGATTGCTTGATTGAATTTCCAAGTGACCACGACTCTCAGGACGGCAGGCATTAAACGACATTGAAAAAGCGGCATAAGGGTCAGGGTTCATCAATTTACCGTCACCCGGCTTTAGCGTGTAGGTCAGCGGGTTGAAATACAACTGCAAATTGGGCGCGGCTTCCTGCTCACTAGAGCGCACAAAACCACCGGCCTGGTTCACACTCATCGACAATAAACCTTTACGGCGAAAGGCATACTGCAAGCCAACTTTAAGCTTACCTAATAGTGGGTAGAGCTCGTTATTAATCGTCGGTTTTCGGCTTTTATAGTAGTGAGTCAGCGCTAAATGATCTTGCATGTGCTGGCCCACTGAGGCGTTGGCTACAACAACAGGGATGCCGTGCTTTTTTAATAAATGCGGGTCACCAATGCCTGACAATTGCAGCAGCTGCGGTGAGTTAATCGCACCGCCAGCAACAATCACCTCTTTAAGTGCGCTGACTTGATACAGCGTTCCATTTTTTAAGTATTCGACACCTACTGCGCGTACTGAGCCACTTACAATGCTAAGGTGCTCTGCGTCATCTATTGAGCTAGAACCTGCGTCACTATCGGTTAACAGTATCCGCATCGCATGAGCACGGGTGCGTACCTTTAAATTATTGCGTTTCATAATAGGGCGTAAAAAAGCATTGGAAGTCGATGCGCGCCAGCCTTTGCGGGTATTGATATGAAAAGTGCTCACCCCCTCCATTTGCTTGCCATTAAAGTCGTCAGTGCGCGGGTAGCCGATGGACTCAGCGCCGCTTAAAAAGTTTTGGCATAGCGGGTGAACCTCATCTTGCATGTCGGTGATATGCAGCTCACCGCCGCTGCCGTGATAGTCACTTACCCCCCAATCATGGTCTTCAAAGTCTTTAAAAACGGGCAACACATCCTTCCAACCCCACCCCGTATTGCCCGCATCACGCCAATTATCAAAATCCAGTGGTAAACCACGGACATATACCATCGCGTTAATTGAACTAGAACCACCCAGCACTTTGCCGCGAGGCCAATAGGCAGAGCGGTTATTAAGCCCCTGGTCTTTTTGGGTATCGTACATCCAATTGACGTTAGGGTTAAAAAAAGTCAGCCCGTAACCCAGCGGCATTTGCACCCAGATGTTGCGATCCGTACCGCCCGCTTCAAGCAGCAGCACGCGGTTATTGCCGTCCGCAGACAAACGATTGGCCAGTACACAGCCAGCAGACCCTGCACCCACGATAATGTAGTCAAATTCCTCGCTCATGTCAGTCGTAACAGGGGGTATCGGCCATCTCAAGGTGTAACGCATCGCCCGTATAGGGGTTGGCTTTCGCAACCGCCTCATTGAGCTCAACCCCTAACCCAGGCTCAGTTGGCGGAATGACATAACCATCTTCCCACTGAATCGGCTTTTTAAGTATTTGTGTATGAAAACCTTGCCACTGCTCGATACTTTCTAATATCAAAAAGTTAGGGGTGCAGGTGCTGAGCTGCACATTAGCCGCGCCCACAACGGGACCGCAATAAAGGTGCGGTGCAATTTGTGCGTGATAAACCTCAGCCATTCCCGCAATTTTCTTAGCCTCAAGCAGGCCACCAACACGCCCTAAGTTCATTTGTAAAATTGCGGCAGACCCTGCTTTCAGCAGCCGTGCAAAGTCGTACTTTGTCGCCAAGCGCTCACCCGTTGCCACCGGAATACTGGTGGCGCGCGCCACTTTTGCCATTTCCTCTGGGCTGTCTGGTGGGATCGGTTCCTCAAACCACAACGGGTCATAGGGCTCTAACCGCTTAGCTAAACGAATCGCGCCTGCCGCGGTCATTTGGCCATGCGTTCCAAACAATAAATCCGCTCGGTCTCCCACCGCTTCCCGAATTAACTTAGCAAACCGCTCACTGCGAGCCAGTGCCGGCAAAGAAAGCTGTCTACCATCAAAGGCCGTATACGGCCCTGTAGGGTCAAACTTAACCGCAGTAAAGCCTTGTTCTACATACTCTAACGCCCGCTCAGCCGCCAGCACGGGGTCAGCGTACACATCCGTTTTATCGCCTTCTTTTGGGTAGATGTAAGTGTAAGAACGCAATTTTTGGTGCACTTTGCCGCCAAGCAAATTATACACCGGCTGATTAGCCTCTTTGCCTACAATATCCCAACAGGCCATCTCAATTGCACTTAACACGCCCATCAGTGATAGGTCGGGGTTTTGCGTAAACCCACTAGAGTAAACGCGTCGCCACATCGCTTCGATATGATGCGGGTTATATCCCCAAACGCACCGCTCAAACACATCTTCGATCATCTGCACCACCACATTGGGGTGAAATGGAAGGCAGTAGGCCTCACCAATGCCCGACACGCCGCTGTCTGTTGTGATTTTCACAAAGACAAAATAACGCCCACCAAAGTGGGGCGGTGGATTACCTACAATAAACGTTTCGATGTCAGTTAAGCGCATGGTTTTCCTTAGATTATTATCAATATTCTATCGGTTGAAAAGCCCTCAAGTGACGCTCAACCCAAGACAATTATGCCAGAAGCTTCTCTTTAAACGGATACTTCGCCTTATTATTTTAACTCAACATCAAACGTCACCGTGCAGTGCTGACCACTCAACCTCACCGCGTCAACTATCCTCAATGACATATTCCCCGGGCGCTGCCAAGCATTGTACCCGTCGTGTCATAAGTGCGATGAACCAACTCAGGACTTGGCGCAGCACAGTTAGGAGTCACCGCAGGAGTAGCCATTGCCGGTAAGGGAGCTAAAAGCAAAAAAACCCCAGAGGCAAAGCCCCTGAGGTCTCACGCTAAACTCCCTCGCAAGGAGTCTAATGTTTAGCGGTAGCTCAGCTGACAAACAGACATGCTACCTTGTACCGTAGTGCGCCACTGGCCCGTCCATTTTGCATAGCGTTTTTTGGCGAGGGCTGAACACTTTTTGCGAGCGTCAGCTTGGTTCCAGATTGGCCCTGCATTAGTATCCTGAATTCTATAATCCATTCCACACACAGACATCTTGCCCGGTACCGTCGTGCGCCATTGTCCGTTCCATCTGCCCTTGGTGCGTGTCGCGATTGTGCCACACTTTTTAACCGCGTCAGACTGGTTCCAAATTGGCCCGGCCTTAACGTCATAAACTAACGACTGCAACCCACATACGGACATTTTGTTAGGGACCGTGGTGCGCCACTGCCCCGTCCAACGTGATTGATTACGTCGCGCTAACGCTGGGCATTTTCTCTCAGCGTCTGACTGGCTCCATATTGGCCCTGCATTAACATCTCTAGCAGATACTTCCATAAAACCGGTGGTCGCTACTAACAGTGCGGCGATCGCGGGTATTTTCATAATATTTAGTACGGCTTTAGTATTGATTTTATTTAAATTAGTCATTGTGGCATTACTCCCTATGCTTGTTATCGAAAACGTTATAGCGCTTGCTATGTGACTAATTTAATTGCTGGCCAACTAAAATTCATGATGCATTTGTACTATAGAAGGGTAATAAGTCTAACTTTATAATCAACAATCACGAGAAGGGCGCCACAATGAACCCAGAAAACCTAATCAAAAATATGGCCCGCTCTTTTGAACACGCGTCTGATAATATTCCAGATTATGATGATTTCATTGCCTCGTGGCAGCAGTTTGTTGCCAGCAAACATAACGATGACAATTGGCAGCACAACGACTTTCGTCAAATTGAACAGTTCGCCGCCTCGGCCTTATCACGGCTAGTTGAAACCAACGAAGACAATCAGGTCAGCTTATCCTCCAACCCCTTGTTTAGCGCCTTAAGCAGCAGCGCGTTGGTCAGCGACGACAAGGGTCAAATAGTCGCGGCCAATTCACTAGCCCTAAAGCACTATGACATCAGCGTGGGGTTGGATGTCGATGCATTAAATTTCAGATTTGATAAGGGGTCGACACTAAAAGAAAACCTACAAACCCTCATCCGCAAAGAAAAGGCCGACTCTCAGCTTTCCTTGCTGCAGGCCTTTACAACAGATGATGCAATGATCCCGCTGGCCATTATCAAACTAGATACCTCACAGCTGCTGATTATCATTATGGATACGCCCTGCAGCCCCGAAACACTGACTTTATTTTCAAAGAAGTTTGGACTAACAGACGCTGAAACTGAAGTAGTGAGTGCTTTTGTAGATGGCATCCCGCTAAAGAAAATAGCGCAGCTACGTCAGCGCTCATACGCCACCATTAGAAACCAGTTCCAAGCGATTTTAGAAAAAACAGGCTGCCCTACGCAAACCGAATTACTTCGACACTTGTTAAGTATTTCTTATTTATTGTCTTTTGCCTCGACCATTCCTGAACAAACGACTCGGCAAATCGAAACAAAGATAAGTCTAAAGCGGCCGGACAACCGCAGCGTTGATATCCGTTTATACGGCGACCCCAACGGGACACCCATTATTGTCCTGCCCAGCCTGTTCGGTATGCCAATCACCCAATCAATCGAGCAGACTTTAACGAATCAATCGATATTGGTTATCGGTATTTGGCGACCAGGCTTTGGGTTTAGCTCGGATGTATTGCCAGGTGATAATCTTTATCAGTGCTTAGCAGACGATATTTGTGCGGTTTTAGATGACAGAGGCATCGATCAGTGCCCAATATTAGGGCGGGCATCTGCTGCACGCGCCATGTTTAATCTCGCCAACCTCATACCGCAGCGCATCAGCCGGCTTTGTATTGTGAACTCGCTGGTGCCTATCCAATACCTTTCTAAAAATAAGAAAATCTCTCGGTGGACCTCAGCGTTGATCTCTGCCAGCACGTTATCACCCTCCTTTGCCACCTTGATTCTTAAAACAGGCAAAACGCTGATGATGCGAAATGGCGCTAAGCATTTTATTAAAAGCATGTATCGCCTGTCATCTTCAGATGTTGGTGCCGTTGAGGATAATGAAATAGCCACCAGCATCTACGAAGGTACAATACTGTGTGAAAATCAGGGTTTTAGTGCACCTGCCCGCGACATGCTTGAAGGCTTTGAAGACTGGTCGGGGGATATCGGTAAACCATCGGTGCCTATTAAGTTACTGCAGGGGTGTTACGACCCACACGTCCCCATTCAAGCGTCGCGCGCTTTTGCTGCTGACTTTGGTGACTATGTGGAGCTGGTTGAGTTTGCCGATGGTGGCGGATTATTAAACTATACGCACACGCAAACCATCTTGGACATTGCGCTGGGGGCGGCTGCAAAAAAATAATTTAAGCAATAATGCAATCAAACCCTGCACGCCATTCGTCTAATTAACTCAATCAAAATTTTTAATGTTAATTAGTTGGAGCAAGATAAATGCAAACAAGCGAGATGGACGCAACAAAAATGGCTAACCGCTATGATCAGGCAGCCCTGATCTTAAGAGTGGGTTTAGGCTTAGTTTTTGTCATTGGGGGTATGTCAAAATTAAGCCTACTCCTAGGCAGTGCAACACACGATGGCATGGTTGCCAATTACATGGGTACCAGTGGCTACATTAACACCATCTTCCAGCAGTTCTTATTTCCAGGGGGTACTGACGGACTCTTTAATCCTTCAGTTTTTTTGACCGCTCTATCCGCGTTTGAATTCTTCGCAGGCATTTCGTTAATTGTTGGTTTCTTGGTTAAACCCCTAGCACTGTTTTATGCCTTCCTTATGTGGACGTTTGTTGTCTCCTTACCCGTACTAACCGTTCCTGGCGTTGAAGTGACCGTAAAAACTTACACATCACCGGCGTTATTTGTACAAGTGCGCGATGTTGCCTTGTCGGGAATGTTCTTTGCTTTATTCAATCTTGGCTCTGGCTTGATGAGTGTTGATAACCGTTTCTTCAAGCGGCCTAAAGCGGTTAATTGGGATATCTTAGGCTTACTACTGCGCTTTTCACTAGCAATGGTCTTTATTGTCGCTGGCTTCTTCGGTGGGTTTGCTAAAATTGCAACGTTTGGGACTTGGCAGCCACTGCTGGCCGTCATCGGTTTATTACTAATCTTTGGCAATGACAAAGTGGTACGTGGAGCAGGGCTTGCTGTCATTGCCGTCATGCTTTGGTACATGGTGCAAAAACTGAATATGGACAAGAGCATCATTGGTAATCTTAACGGCATCAAGCGTGAGTTTGCTCTAGGCGCCTGTGGCGGTGTGCTGTTAATGCTAGGAGGCGGGACATTGTTTACACTGCCCGACCTTATTGAACGTACTAAAGGTTATATCGCGGGGTTCAAAGGCACGAACAACGCAACAGCATAACAATAAGACTGCTTGCAAGAATGGCTGGGGCGTAAGTGCCTCCTACACGCCAGCCATTTTTGACAAGCACCCAAAACCAAGCGACCCAATGAGCATTAGACATGCTGGATAAAGAACAATTAAACCAACTGTATCGTTTTGCTATTTCGTTAACCAACCATGACGATCAAGCTTACGACCTACTGCAAACTTGCGTAGAGAAATATTTAAAAGCAAACCGGCAAGCTGTAGAGTCTCCGGTTGCGTACTTAAAACGGATGATCCGTAATGAGTTTATTGACCAAACTAGAAGACGACGCTTTTACTGTGACGTAGACTCTGACGTCATTGATAGAATAAGCGATGAGCAATCACTTAACGAAATAACCATCGAAGAGATCGTTGTACAACAGTCAGAAGTCGCCGCCCTCTTAGGAACGATGCAGCCAGAAGAGCGGGAACTGTTATATTTATGGGCCGTGGAAGAGTACACGATCGATGAAATAGCTAAAATTAAGCAGGTGCCCCGTGGCACTTTGCTGTCAAAACTGCATCGCTTAAAAAAACGTGTACAGCTGCAACAAGACAGTGACAACGTATTGAATCTGAGAGTTAAGTCATGAACCAGTCCAATATAAAACCGATCGACGAGGCCTTAAAAGCGCACTACGCCTCCAAGTCGTTATCTGACAATCAGCTCGACCAACTGATGACCCTGCAGGCTGAAGTATTAGTCAAGCAAACTCAAGCAGTAGCACTTCCTGAAAAAACAGGCCTCAATCGCTTTTTTCCTGATTTTCGAGGCTATCGCTACGCTTTTTACGCAACGGCCTGCATGCTGCTGGTGTGTTTAGCCGTGACGTTTAGTTTAATTAACCGGCCGCCCCTGTCACAACGCATTATGAGTGAAATTGCTTACAACCATAAACAAGGCATGCCCATTGAAGTGGCCTCAAACTCTTTGGCCGACATTCGAAACTATCTGGACAAATTAAGCTTTCCGATTATTTCCCCAAACACCATGAATAACGCGAACTGGCAGTTTTTAGGCGGACGGTATTGCTCTATTAACGGCAAACTAGCGGCGCAGCTTAAAATCAAAAACCTTGCAGATAATACCGTCTACACACTCTACCAAGCGGCAACTAAAGGCGGTGCGGGCAAATCAGATAAGACAAGACTGACCCGCATGATTGATGGCGTAGGCGTCTCTATCTGGCGGGAGAAAGGGCTGTTGTTAGGTTTAGCCAGCTCACCATAGTGGCTTATTACAAGTCAAAAATATTCTTAAAATCAATTAATTAGCGCTTATTACGAATAATTTAAACGAGAACTTTCCAGTTATATAGCGTTCAGTACTTAGTTAGTGTATCAATAAAATAATAATACTTATATCGCCGATAAAGGATCGATTATGACGATAACAACTAACTTACCCCGTTTGTCGGCCGTGTTATTGGCTTGTGTGTGTACATGGATTGCTGTCACTTCCCCAGCACAAGCGAACACGGTTGGCATTCAACAAATTGCCTTTAGCAAAGACTCTTCCCAGCTTTTATACATTAGCAATCGTTCTGGGCAGGGCCTGCGCTCACCCAAGCCAGTGATACGGTTTATCCACTCGCAAAGTGGCATGCCGATGAGGTCAACCGCGCTGAGTATTAACCCTCAAAAACAACTCCTTATGGGGTTTACGCCAGATGGCTTTAAGCTTGCGATGTTAGATGATAAAGGGTTGAGTATTTTACACAATCAAACGGGTAAAACGCTGCGTACCTTGCCGGTGCCTAACCTGCCAACGCCTGCCGTGCGTTATCGTCCTATTCAAGCTGTGACGAACGCATCTGGTACGCAGCAGCTGTTTAAGGCAACCGGTAAAGATTTGCTCGATATCGTACATACCGGCACGGGTAAACTCATCGCGCAGGTGCAACTCCCATCGCGTAATTACCGCGCCAGTGGTATGAGTAAAGATGGCAGAATCATAGCCTACCTAATGCGCAGCGATAACACGCAGTATGAATTTCACCTTTATGATATTTACGCTAAAAAGGTCAAAACCACGCTATATATCCCCAACAATGGTAAAAAACCGCAAAGCGGTCCAATTGTATTGAGCTCAGATGGAAAGTTCGCCGTTGCAGAGTCGACCTTGATCGACCTGACCACCAGTCGCAGCATTTTATTACCCGAAGCGGTTAGGTTGCCAATTGATTCAACCGCCGCGATTCCGGCAATATTTACTGCAAACAACCGCTATTTGCTGTTACCTCAAAAAAATAACACGATGATTCGTTTTGATTTGGTCACAAAGAGGCAGCACCCAATTAATTTCAAACTACCCGGGCATTGTAAAAGCGCCACAGCCTATGACGTCAGTGCCAATGGTGCTTGGATTGCTTTGGGTCATCAATGCAATGTGGGGCGTGAAACTGCCGACTACATTAGCCTGCTAAATGCCAAAACGGGGCAATTTATTCGCAATTTACAACCCCTTACTGAAGACAAATAAAGCCCACAGGCCATACGTAACGATTAGAATGGCTTAAGCGCTTGGCCTTTAGAGGAAAAGGTAGTACGTTCTCATTTTCTGTGAGGAGTCGTGCATGAAGTCACCAATGGTAAAAGGCTACTTATTAGCCTTGCTGGGCATTTTTATTCTCTCGCCCGATGCACTACTCATTCGCTTACTTGGCGATGACCCATTGCAGATCAGTGTCTATCGCGGCATTTTAGCGGGCGCTATGGTGCTGGTGTATAACCAATTCTTAGACCGCCGCAGCCTGTATGCACAGCTCGCCCCCGTCGGTGCTTTTTGGGTACTGCTCACCAGTATAGTGGTGGGTGTTTCACAGCTTGGCTTTGTTTTTGGTATTAGCAATGCAAACGTCACTGATGTTTTAGTCATTATTGCGTTTGCCCCGCTGGCTAGCGCCTTTATGTCGGCGCTGTTTCTGGGTGAAAAGGTGACGTTACTGACGTGGGTCGCCACGCTAGTTTGTGGGATTGGCCTTGCCATATTATTTGGACAGGCCGGGTCTGACAGCAGTTGGTTTGGTTTGGCCAGTGCCACTGTTTGCGCGTTAACGATCGCAGGGCAGTTCGTCCTCATGCGCAGTTTCCCAAAAGAAAACATGACTGCCTGCATGGGGTTTGGTTATATCTTAGCGGGTATTGTTTGTGTATTTTTGGCAACAGACCTCACCCTTGAAAGTCACCAGTATCTACCCTTGTTTTTGATGACCGTGATTGTTGCCCCCATTCCTTTTGTACTGTTTATCTTATCCTTACGCTACATCTCTGCTGCCGAAACCAGCCTAATTATGCTGCTAGAATCAATTTTAGGCACCTTCTGGGTCTGGCTGGTGATATCAGAACAGCCATCGCTACAAACAACACTGGCAGGCACGCTGGTCATCGGAACTTTGATTATTTACAGCGCACTCTCTTTAAGCAATGACGCTAAAAACAATAAAAAGAATGAGGCAAACGATGCCACCTAGTGGGGTGTTATCTTAATCACCACTTAACAGGCAATTTGGGCAGTTAATCCTGCTGGCAATATGCCTAGTGCTCGATGCACTGCATGATATTTTTTAGACCTCAACGGATCACTGGAACACTGTTATGAATGGAATGAAAACATCAGTATTGTGCTTAATTGCCAGCCTTGGTACAACAGTCCAAGCGGCCCGTCCCGCTGAAATTCAGCTCGTAATGACCCAGCTCACCGGCAAACAGTGCAACGGCGAACTCAGCCATAATACTACCGTTGTTCCTGGTGACTGCATTACCTACCGTCTTGAAGTCAAAAATATCGGAGAGATAGCCGCCCGCCACGTTGAAGTGTCCGCTGTTATCCCTGACCATACAGAGCTGCACACGACGTTTCGCAAAACCAGCACGCAAGAAAAACTGGGCTCCATTATCGAGCAAAAAGCGGATGGCCAGCGTGTTATCAAAACCACGCTAGAGCGCTTACAAGCAGATCAGGCGGGTGCTGTCGTACTTGAATATTCAGTCAGAGTGTTATGAACCCTCACGCTTGCCTGCCTCACCGTGCTTAGCATGGAAGATGAACCCAATACTATTCATGAGTAGCTGAGCGGCCAATATCGACGTCACACCAGCAGGGTCATAGGCCGGTGCGACTTCCACCAAATCCATCCCAACAATATCGCCTTTGCTGCGAATCGCCAGTGCCTGAATAATTTCCAAGACCTCGTAATAAAGAAAGCCACCGTGACTCGGTGTACCAGTGCCCGGGGCAATTGATGGGTCAAAGCCGTCGATATCAATGGTGATGTAGTAATGCTTTCCTTCAGGAATCCTTGCCATGACACCCTCAACACCCAACTTGCGTACATCTCTAACGGACATAATGTCAGAGCCTGCGTCGCGCGCTGCCTGATAATCTGCCCGGTTAGATGAGGACACATTGCGAATACCAAGCTGGGTCATCCCAACGATATGATCCATTTCAGATGCACGCCTCAGTGGATTACCGTGACCATAACGCACGCCGTGGCGCTCATCTACAAAGTCTAAATGCGCATCAAAATGAATAATGTGAATCGGGCCTTTATCTGCAAAGGCTCGAATAATTGGCGCATGCACCGAATGGTCACCCCCCAATGAAATAGGCATCGCGCCGGATTCAAGTATTTTACAAACCGCTCGATAGGTGTTCTCGTGACTCTTTTCCATGTCAGTATGAACAATGTCAGCATCGCCCACATCCACAATTTTAACTTGATCTTGCGTTAGATACATTTTGTCATCTTCAAAATCATACGCACCCGAGTGGCCAAACGAGAATAACGTTGAAGCTTCCCGAATGCCACGTGGCCCAAAACGGGCACCGGCACGCCACTGCGTTCCCATATCATTGGGCACGCCCAAAATAGCCACATCCGCATCGATGTTATTCCAATCGGTCACAATAGGGGCTTTGGCAAAGGAACAGTGCCCGACAAAGGGAAGGTCCAGACGGCCTTCTTCATAGCTGTTAGATGACATAGTTTTCTCCTCAGAAATTCTTAAGCTTATCGTAGACTAGTCTATTGATAGGTGCAGCTTTAATCTGCATTATGTCGGCCAAGCTTATCTAACGACACGTCAACTGATCATTTCACCAAGGAACCTCCATGAGCAAGCAGCCCACCGTCCTAGTCTTCGCCGCTAGCAACAGCACGACCTCTATTAATAAAAGCCTAGCCTTGCACGCAGCTCAAGTGTTGCAGGGTGAGCTGGCGGTCACGATTGAAACGCTTGACCTTAATGATTTTGAAATGCCGATATACAGCCCGGAGCGTGAACAAGCTGGTGGCATTCCTCAATTGGCACAAGATTTTTATGCGCGTATTGGTAGTGCTGATGCTCTAATCATCTCTTATGCTGAGTACAACGGGCTTTACACAGCCGCGTTTAAGAATATTTTTGATTGGTGCAGCCGAATTGACATGAAGCTATACCAAAACAAACCTCAAATTGCACTGTCTACCTCCCCCGGTAGTCGAGGAGGTGAAAACGTATTAAAAGTGGTTGTGGACTCTGCTCAATTTTTTGGCGGCAACCTCAAGGGCAGCTTGGCAGTTGGGTCATTTTATGAAAACTTTGACTTAGAAAAAGGGCAGCTTACCGACGCTAAACTTGCAGACTCACTGCGTGAAGCGGTGTTAGCGTTAAAAGCAACGCTTGAGTGAGTTTGACTCAGGGTTAGGTGAGTCACGTACAAACCTAACCCTTATCTACAAAAAAGCTACGCTGTCAAATCAGCTTCAATTGCCAGTCTCAATGCCTCAACGACTGACAAGTCAGAGGCTAGTTCTAAGCAGTGGTGACGGCTATTGTTCTGCTTATCTTGATATTCGATATAAACAAACACTTTACGCTGCGCTCCACCGCCCCTTACTTTCCTATTGCCGTGGGCAAACCAAATAGTTAGCGGTTGGAAGCTAAATTTATGCCTTCTGTGATAAGTGTTCGTCCAAGAATACGTAACCGTTTCCAAACCTTGAAAATCTTCAGCCTTAGTAAAATGTGCTTCAAACATGAGTTGCTCCCATAAATATTTAGTATGAGAACTGACGTTGGTGAGGTGTCCTGATTGGTTGTCAGACTAGACCACATCGCAATTAAGCAACCACCTTGCCCAGGTAGGCAGGTTGGCGAGGACGTCAGCCCCTCTCTTGATGTTTTGTTCGAATAAAATGATAAAACATTTTTCAAATTCATTCAATACCTAGAAAAGCTCACCTAACAATATTATCTTTGACAAAGATAGCGGTGACGGACGGTGGCTTTAAAAGCAAAACGATGGTTACAACCGACCTGATTAGCATTCGCCTACCGGCTAAATAACACATCAAAATAACCGGCCAACACAAATACCCTTAAGGCGTCAACGCCACTCTCAACAAAATCCTCTTGGCCTGATCAATCACCGGAGGGTCAACCATCCGCTTAGTAATGGGATGCACACCCACACCCTCTGCATTAATTTTCGCTTCCAGTGTCATCGTCGCTTTCGCCCATGCAATCTCATCCTCTGAAGGCATAAAGCCTTTATTTACCGCATCAAGCTGCTTTGGATGAATGCAAAACGCTCCACTTGAGCCAATCTGCTGAGCGCAGGCAATACTTTGCTCCAATAACGCCGTATCCATGATAATCGCAATAGAGTCAGGGAAACCTAACACAGGTGCATTAAGCTTTCTGCCCAGCTTCACCAAATCGTAAAGCACCATACTAAGTAACTGAGGGTTAGGCTTTACCCCCAGATCACTAGAAAGATCCTCGGTACCTAACGCTAAAGCCGCAAGCTTTATCGAAACTGGAGCATTGCTATTTAAGCAGTGATTAATCGCCGCTACATCCTCAAACATAGCGACTATGCCGGGCGTTTGATTTGCTTTAGAACAGCTGATAAGCGCCTCATCAATCCATTGCAGCTGACTCCAACCCTGCACCTTTGGCACAACGATATTTACAGCACCCACTGCAAGATCATTTGGCAGGGCGTTGATATCTAATGAGGCGTTTAGCAGGTCTGAATTGATCCTGACCCAAACCGGTTTGTTATGTATCGCCGCTTGTTCTAACAAAGCCTGCAAATTAGTTCTTGCAGAGGCTTTATTGCTAGGTGCTACCGCATCTTCTAAATCTAGACATACCGCATCGGCTTGCGAGCGAATGGCTTTTATCGCGACGTCTGGCTTGTCAGCAGGTACAAATAATATTGATCTTGGGCAAAGGGCCGCTAGTTTGTCACTCATTTGGTTGCTTATTTGACTGCTCATTGCTGCCACATCACTGCAGCCTTCATTGCCGCTATCTCGCCTTGTTTTATTAGCTGTAGCGCTAAACCGTTTTTAGTAGACTCACTATGAATGCAAAACTGATTATCGGCAAAAACAGGCGCTAAACCACGAAACTTAAAGTGAGCGGGGGTTTTAGTTGGCTCTTTCATCAGGGCATGCCCCATCAATAAAGTAGCGATAAGCGGCCCGTGTACCACTAAACCGGGATAACCTTCCTGCTTAGCATAAGACTCATCGTAATGAATGAGGTGCGCATTAAACGTGAGTGCTGAATAGCGAAATAGGGCAAGCACTCCGACTGATTGATTATAACGTTTGTCTTCTGAAGTAGAGGCTATCTCAGCGTTATTCATTGGGTTTAAACTAACCGGCGTTGTTTTACCTGCTAGGTCGATTTTGATAGTTGATTCATCTGATTTTTCAGTGACACTTACAGCGGCTTCTTCCTTATAAACGATGGTGTGAATATCGATCAGGCAATCTTTTTTGTCTTGGCTGTAAACATGCTCGACATCCACAAAACACAAAGCGCCAGCGGAACCCGTTTTAAACGTGACTGACTTTATCGTCGAGCTTTTTATCGTCTCCAAACCCAGCTGTAAGTCATGCAAAAACTGAACGTCACTGCCCGCCCACATGCGTTTGGGGTAGGGGATGGGAGGCAGAAAATCACCTAGCTTTTCATGGCCATCAGCTTTTAAATTCTCAGCAAGAACGGGTTCATTAAAGTAAACCCAATGAAACAGCGGTGGAAGTTTATCGCCATCATTTAAGGTCGTTGAATCATTTAATGTCGCGAGCAAGCAGTTCGCAGCATTTACTGTTAACACATCGGTTTGCTGCCTTGTCCGGCCAATATAGCTTAGGCAGTTTTCCTGCCAATCCTGAACGCTCATGGCTTTGCCTCATCTGACATTGAACCCGCGCCTAACACACCAAATTCTTCACAAATAGCCTGCGTGTGCTCTCCTATTTTAGGGTTACCTACCAATCTCGTTGACTCCGGTTTTGATGCCACATGGCGTAACACAGGGTGCGCGGGTAACTGTAAAGCCTCGCCGTCACTCGTGCGGTAAGTTTGAGTGCGCAAAGCAGGGTGCTTCGCTAAATCATCTGAATGATTAATCGCACCAAAGGCAATACTCGCCGCTTGCAGGCGCTGCTGAAACTCTTCAGAGGTCATAGCCGAAGTGATTGCGGTCATATCACTTTCCAAATCCGGTCGATTAGCCACACGCAGATTATTACTCGCATAGTTTGGGTTTGAAAACAGCGCGGGTGCTTTAAGAACCACTTCGCACAAACGCTGCCATTCCCGTTCATTCTGAATTGATATCAGCACTAAACGATCATCTGAACACCTAAACGCGCCATAAGGTGCAATGGATGGATGCCGTAGACCAACAGGCTTAGGTGCACCCTCACCGTAATGCGCATGAATGTAAGGCACCATCATCCATTCTGCCGCTACATCAAACAGTGATACGCCAATTTCCTCGCCGACTCCGGTGTGACCTCTTCTAAGTATAGCTTCAAGAATACCGCTGTAAGCTGTCATCCCTGCGCCAATATCGCAAACAGAAACGCCAATACGTCCCGGTGCTTCAGGGCTGCCAGAAACTGAAATCAAACCACTTTCCGCTTGAACCAACAAATCATAAGCGCGCTTTTTAGACGCTTCACCTTCAGAGCCGTAACCCGAGACATTACAGATAATTAGCCGTGAATTTTCGGCATGTAACTGCTCTGTTGAAAAGCCAGAACGAGCTAAAGCGCCTGGGGATAAGTTTTGAATAAGTACATCGGCTTTGCGCAATATTGACCATAAAACTTCAGCATCATCGGTGTGTTTGAAGTCCAAACACACCGACTCTTTACCTTGATTCAGCCATGTAAAGTAAGAGCTTTCACCTTTAGCTGCTTTGTCATAACCACGCGCAAAGTCACCTTCGGCACGTTCAATTTTTATCACTCGTGCGCCAGCATCAACTAAGCGTGAGGTGCATAACGGCGCAGCAACAGCCTGCTCGATAGAAACAACTAAAATCCCGGATAGTGCTTTCATTAGAAGCTCCTCGGCATGCCAAGCACATGCTCGCTGATGTAAGAGAGAATCAGGTTGGTTGAGATCGGCGCTATCTGGTACAAACGCGTTTCACGCAGCTTGCGCTCAATGTGATACTCGCGACTCATGCCAAAACCACCGTGCGTTTGCAGACAAGTATCCCCTGCTTTCCACGACACTTCAGCGGCCAACATTTTTGCCATATTCGCTTCAGCTCCGCATGGCTTTCCAGCATCGAACAAGCGCGCAGCTTTATCCACCATCAGAGCGGCAGCTTCCATTTGCGCATAAGCTGTAGCGATAGGGAATGAAACACCTTGGTTCTGCCCAATGGGACGGCCAAACACGACACGCTCATTGGCGTAAGCAGTGGCTTTATCAATGAAGTAGCGCGCATCACCAATACATTCCGCGCCAATTAAAATGCGCTCTGCATTCATGCCATCCATTACTACTCGAAAGCCTTTGTGCTCTTCACCCAAGAGATTTTCTGCAGGAATCTCAAAGTCATCAAAAAACAATTCGCAGGAGTGGTGATTGATCATCGCGTCGATCGGTTGAATGGTGAGGCCTCGTTCTTCAGCACCTCGTAAATCGACAATGAAACAGGACAATCCATCGGTTTTCTTCGTGCGTTCTTCGATGGGTTTTGTACGTGCCAATAACACCATCAAGTCAGAGTGTTGCACTCGGCTTATCCAAACCTTCTGACCATTGACGACGTACTTATCTCCGACGCGTTTAGCGGTGGTTTTTAGTGAGGTAGTGTCTGTTCCGGTAGAAGGCTCGGTCACACCAAACGATTGCAATCTCAGTTCACCGGAAGCAACAGCTGGGAGATATTTTTGTTTTTGTTCGTCTGTGCCGTGTTTGAGAACTGAGCCCATAACATACATCTGGGCATGAGCTGCGCCTGGGTGCCCACCTGAACGGGAAACCTCTTCCAATATTGCGCAGGCTTCGATTAGTCCTAAACCCGAACCGCCATACTCTTCTGGAATAAGGCAACCCAAGAACCCTGAGTCTGTTATGTCTTTAACGAACTCAGTTGGGTAGCCACCTTTGCTGTCTAGCTCGCGCCAGTAGTTTTCGTCGTACCCTGCGCAGATTGTTTTGACAGCGTCGCGTATTTCTTGGATGTGATCGTCGTTTTGCATAGAGGCACCAGAGTAAATTGATGCCTCATTTATACCGTGATGTCAGCATTAGTTAAATTGAATTTTTTAACACCTGAACCTCCAGCCTTTGTTGATCCCCTAAAACTTTGAGATCCTCCGTCTCAGGAAAATCCTCTGGGTTCAAAATGCATTCATAATATTCACGAAGTAGCCTATTGAGCCGCTGCTTTTCTGAATATGGCCCTTTTTGATCTGCACTATCTTCAGCGCCTAACCCACGCTGCTCAGAAATAACGTCTACTCTAATTAGTTTTTTCAAAGCTTCAGATTTGAGAGGCTGCAAAACTGATTTCGCAGTAGATTTTATCACTTGGCTCAAAATATAGTGCTTTTGCTTTATCAACCTACTGAAGTTTTGACCTTTCTCCAAGAAATCACATAAATCTTTAGGCCACAAACTTACTTTACCTTTGTGTTCGGACACTACATTTCTTGCATCAACGAACTCACGCAAAAGTTTGGAAATATCGATTGCTTCGTAAGTTACGCGAACAGATAGCGCACCACCACTCCACTCCAGATCTGGAAGAATGTCACGAACCTTATATGCCTCACTCGCCTTTGCTTTGATCTCGACGTCTAAACTCGGCAATAAATTAGCCAAAACATCTGATAGCTCCTGTACTTTGTCGCTAGCGGGGAATGACCGCTCAACTTGTTCACCCAGCTCTTTGATTGCCTTCCAATTCCGCTTCGATATATCACGAACTTTTAGATTGTGCGGACTTTTCAGGAATGTGTGTAGAGCTCCAA
>ENA-ORXT01001777-ORXT01001777.1-marine-metagenome-genome-assembly--contig:-NODE-1777-length-27763-cov-9.143502_pt1 | contig 27763 bp, 23 predicted proteins | sample MGYA00237868_ERZ511482 | MGnify/ENA metagenome assembly ERZ511482
AAACCAAGAGGATTTTTTACATCCGCCGCCGAATATTTCTTGCCAACTCAATCAGTTACGGGTTTGTGGATGGGCACTAATTATAGGTATAGATAAAGCGATCTCCCGGTTCGAATTCGAATTGATCCACATGTACATCGTCCGACTCGTCCAAATACGTGTTGCCACCGGGATAAGAGATACCGTATTCCTTTGCATATATACGGAATTTATGTAGATGATCACCATCCCAGTTCATCGCTATCTGAATGATATGATGGAATTGAGCAAGTGAGGTTGAACCACAGATTCGTAGACGGCGCCAAGTCAAGGGGCTCACACCGCGCAGAGCAATTTTAATCGTGTAGATTTTGAGCATGTAGACTTGTGGATACTTGAACGATATTCGACAGAATCCTGACAGTCACCGTGCGTGTCAAGCGTACCCCCCGGTTTTTCATGCTCTCCTAGTTCAGAGGATGCGATTAGAGCAAAGGTAATATCACCGCTATATTTTGGGATATATATCCCATTATATTGGAGGGATATCTATATACTGCCTTATCGAATCAATGCAGCCAGTAGCTACTCGTGAAAACACCATTTACTAAAAACAATACAAAACCATACCGCTCTTTTTCTCGCCCTGTATTTCTTGTTCTGGCCGCCATGGCCACCCAACCGGCACTTGCTACAAGCCCTCCAGAATTTGACATCACGGACAACACAATCACGTTTTACTTCAACGATTGGTATCAGGTACAAAACGAGACAAACTACAGCGTGCTGTGTGAGGGAAATGCCATCTGCACAGTTCCGTCAGGTACTTATCTCATCACAAACCATACTCGGCACGAACGCTTTAGCGGGATCGAGATCGGAATAGTTGAGCCCGTCGGCAATGGCTTCATCGAATTCGCAGACGATGGCTGGTACCAACTGCAGGACATGACAACTTTTGAGACACTTTGCGAAGGCCTAAGAGAATGCGTGGTCCCTGCAGGCACCTACCTTGTAATCAACCATACAACCGGCCAAAGAACGACAGAAACAATTGAACCAGCTGGTCTGTTTCAGAATTACGATTTTTCTTTTGTCGGCAATTTAGCCATGTTTTTAACCGACGATTGGTACGAGGTTCAAACCACCTCCAACTTCCGAACTGTCTGTGAAGGCAATGACAGCTGCGAAGTGCCTATCTATGACTATTACAACGTAATCAATCATACAACGGGACAACGTTGGGACGATATTTACGTGGGCAGCGACGAATGAAAATGACAGGATGCTGAGGCGCTTTTTCGAGAATTGCCACTCAAATAACGAATCTTGTGTGAGTCTGTTCAAGCCATATGGCTTAGATAAAATTCACACTAGATTTGCCGGAAAGAGAGCCTCCTGCCTATAACTTATCTCTCTTCCGACGCTCAATTCTCTTCTGCCGAGCTTCTTCCTTATCAAGAACAGGCTTAACTCTGGTGGTTTCCTGAAAAGGATTGTCGTCGTAAGCGGTAGATAACGCCCATGTTGAATGGGTGTTGTAAATGCTGGATTGTGGTGTTTCACACCACCTAGAGGTACGGCCAACATTCCTGATAAACCAGACACTTAAATAGACTAAGTGTCTGATTTATTTGACCAAAAAATGCAGTAATTTTGACTTACTTATAGCCGGTAATTCTGTGTTTTGGCTCGTCTGTTGACCTCAAGCTGATACTGGCCCAGAAGGTTGATATGGCTCGTCCGATACGGTGATAAGCCCGACAGAAGTTCTGGTGTCAGCTCAAAGCCTGCGCGTTTTAGTCGCTTGATCACTTTCGTCATGGCATTCACGTTGTGCAGAATGATCAAATTGGCCACCAAGTGATTGTACTTTACGAGCTTGATCTGCTCGTGACGCAGATTCTCCTGAATGATGCCGTTGTTGTAGAAAAAGACCCATTGCAAAAAGTTGTTGAACTCCTCGCTCTTGGAGGTACGGCAACCATTCGTGACAAATCAGACACTTATTTAGATCAAGTGTCTGATTTTATTAGATAATAAATGCACGAATTCGGTATCAATTTTAACCCTATAAACGGTATATTTGCGCTTTGATCCGTCTATTGGTTTCGAGCGGGTACTGACCGAGCAAATTGATATGGCTTGTGCGGTAAGGCGAAAGCGCTGCCAGCAGCTCAGGTGTGACATCAAAGTCGTTTCGTTTTAATCGTTGGATAATTCGTCATAATGCCCCCTGGTTATGGTGAGTGTTCAAAAAGATCGTTTTGCTTGGTTAAGACATTGATTCTTAATCCTTTCCTCTTTCCAGTGTATACATGTACGGCTTCAATCTCGCCGTTCTTTACACGTTGCAACACGGTTTGGCGTGAAACGCCTAATAGTTTTGTCGCCTCTTGCATGGTGACGTATCCCTCCGGCGCCTGTTCAACAAAACGGTTGCGTAGCTCGTCTGTCATGCGAATGCGCCAAGGTGCGCCCGGTGTGATTTGTTCTCCAGCAATAAAACCATCATTTAGCCAACGATGGATTGTCGATGGAGCAATACCTAGCTCTACAGCTGCTTGCGTGATACTTAGCGGTTCATTGTCATCAGTGCATGCGTTGCTGGTTGGCTCAAATCGAGCAATACTCCAGTTGCGTCGTAAGTTGCCAACCAGGTTGGCAGTGAAGCGTAAGCCGCGTGCCGTGGTTCGTTTTTGACGGTTCAGAATCCCTGCGATAACAGCGTCGGGGTAATGTATTGCCAGACGGCGCACTAACTCGACAGTCTCCTCGTCTGTGCGTACCGTAGCGGGACGAGAACGTGGCAGTTCAACGTCAACTTCGGTGAGTAGTTCGCCATTCCAACGAAGCTGAAGATGGGCCCTGTACTCATCGCGATAGACCGACACGATGACCTCTTGCAACAATGTTCGCAGCAGCTCCTTTTTGTCACGTAGTGTTGTCGATGGTGCACTCCAGACAGTTTTAAGATCAGTGCCCAACGCGGTAATGGCGGTTTGTTCATCAGTGCTGAGTTCTCTGGGACGCTGAGACTCGCGACGAGTCAGTTCCATCTGTGCGCTGTGTAATTCGCTCAAGCATTGTTCCCACTGAGCTTCAAGGCCGCGCGCGACGAGCCGGTTTTCGGGCTCTACCGCACGGTATCGACGTTCGGCTTTTTCTGCATCATAGGTTGCCCGTTCTACGGCAAGCTGCCACTGCGAAAGAGCGGCGTCATGGTTGAGTTCCAGTTGGTTTGCTGCCTTTATAGCGGCCTGCATACCCGCAGGGACCAATGCGCCGAGAAAGGCTTCAGTGATGGCTTGATCAATCTGTATTCCTCCCACGTTAAGGCAATAAACACCCCGACCCTCCACAATGTTTTTCCCGGCGCAGTGGTAGCCAGGCCTGTGATTTTTTCCTCGGTAGTGTGTGCGTAGTTTTCTTCCACAGTGTCCGCAAGTAGCCAGTCCTTGCAACAGAGCCGAACCCTCTCTCACGGCACCACCTGCTTGATGGGGTGTGGGACGTGTATTACTTGAAATACGCTTCTGATTGGCTTCATAGGTACTCCAATCGATATAGCCCTCGTGGTGCTCTTGAATCAATACGCTCCACTGTGATTGCGGCAGTTTACGTATTCGCGTTTTCTTGCGTCCTTGTTCATCGATGTAATGCTCTTGTCGCGTCTTGCCGTACACATAAGCACCTGCGTAGACCGGATTAGTCAGTATGCTATGGATGGCATGATACGTTGGTGCCGCCCATCGTATCTCGCGAAGCTGTATTGATTGTAGCGGAAAGTTCAGGCCCTCGGAACGAAACCAAAGCCATACACGGCGTGCCGATCCAAATTCATCGAAGCGCTTGAAAACCGTTTGCAGTGCACTGGTCACCGCCTCGTCCGGGTGAAAGCACACCTCCCCATCCTGGTCTCCCCAGACCAGGCCTATTGGCAACCCCCGTCGCAGCTCTCCACGAGCCGCCTTGTTGCGAATACCGCCATCGAGACGGGCACGCAGGGTGTGGAGTTCTGCTTCTGACATCGTGCCTTTTAGCCCTAGAACAAGACGATCGTTGAACTGCCCCGGATGATAGATTCCATCAGCATCACCAATGAGGGTGTCACTCATTGCACACAGATCCAGCAGTTGATACCAGTCAGCATTGTTTCGTGCTAGTCGCGACACTTCCAGCCCCAGCACGATTCCTACACGGGACATGGCCACCTGCGCTGTTAGTTGTGTAAAGCCGCTACGATTGCTGGCATCGGCTCCAGATAGCCCTAGATCCTCATCGATGATTGTCACTTGATCTTTAGACCAACCCATCTCACAAGCCTTCTCAACCAAGGCGTATTGTCGATTGGTTGATTCACGATTATTCTCCACTTGTGAGGCCGACGACTGCCGCACATAGACACAGGCGGTACGTTGCAAATGGGATGGTGTAATTTTCGGATGATTACTCATCGGTGGACTCCGTGGTCTGATTATTTGTAGATTGGGTTGCGGCTATAAGGCGAGCAAGAACCGCGATGACAAGCTCTTGCTGGTCATTGTCGAGTTGTTCCCACACTGCCTCATGAGGACAGGGTGTTTCCGCAAATGGGAGGTGTTGCTGCATTGTCAGGCCCCTCGTGTGCGCGAGAACGCGTTAGAAGAGCGTCAACGATAACGCGGGTGTGAAGTAGGGCATCAAGGGTGACCAGCGTAGGCGTGACTGCCGACGGTGCAATCGCATCGACAACAATACCGTCGGTGTCGTCTGACCAGCTGGTCCAGTCAACCGGGATTAACGAGCGGCTCTGGTCGGGTAATTCAATGAGCAGGTGAGCACGGCCGTTGCGTTTGGACTTTCCTAGTGCCTGAAGTGCTTCCCCTTCGAACGGATGACTCTTTCGGGTGATGACAACCGGCTGCGGAAAGTCTTTGAGATGGGTAGTGTGTCGTGTGTTCCTTTGACAATATTGACCATCGCCTGTTACTCAAGGCACTGGAGCATCACGTATCTGAGCCATGGATACTGCTGTATATCAAACGGTGGCTCACAGCTCCGTTTGTGGACAAGCACGGATCATTGACACCACGGCCTATGGGTACCCCACAAGGGTCGGTCATAGGCCCGCTGTTATTGAACCTTTTCATGCACTACGCATTCGACAAATGGATGGAAAGGGAAAACCCAGACTGTCCCTTTGCTCGATACGCCGATGATGCCGTGATTCACTGTCATTCCCGTTTGGAGGCAGAGCGGCTTCTGCAGTCTCTTAAAGAGCGTCTTGGTAAATGTGGGTTGGAACTCCATCCCCTAAAATCCAAGATTGTCTATTGTAAAGACAGTAATCGGCGTGGTGCGTATGAGAACGTGCAGTTCGTATTTCTTGGTTTCTGTTTTCGCCCTCGGAGTGCACCGAGCCGAAGTGGCAGGGCATTTACAAGTTTTTTGCCTGCTATCTGCAATGATGCCAAGAAGAACATACGGCAAACGATACGCCGTTGGTGTCTGCAAGGTTTGTCAACCTTTTCTCTGGCAGATATTGCAGATCGGTTCAATCCCGTCATTCGTGGTTGGATCAATTATTACGGCGCTTTCTACAAGCAGGAACTTGGCCGAGTGTTCAGGCACTTGGATAACAAGCTGGTGCTATGGGTTCAACGCAAGTTCACTCAGTTCCGACATCGTCGGATGCGTGCTAGGCGTTGGCTCGTTCTGTCTCTAGCAAGTAAACCGAACCTGTTTGTTCACTGGAAAGATTTTTCAGCGAAAAGTATATGAGTAACGATTGCCACAGTGGGAGCCGTATGACGCGAGAGTGTCACGTACGGTTCTGAGAGCGGCTCGGGTTGAAATACCCGGGCCGACTTGCCTTCGCGAAACACCAGAAGTGAAGTATGCGTTTATCAAGTCTGGAAAGTGCAAGGCACCGCGGGTAAAGCAGTTTGAGTGGTTGAGTATCTCTAGCAGCGGCTACTACGACTGGCTTGTCAGGCCAGTCAAGCCCACCAAGAAGTCGGAGCAAAGCTCAGTCATTGATGAGGCAATCAGAATTGCCTATGAGGATCGTAAACACCGCTATGGTTCACCGCGCTTGCAGGTACATTTGCAAGAGTCAGGTTTTCCTGTGGCGTTGAACACAGTTGCTAAGAGCATGCGACGTCAAGGTCTTGTTGCAAAGGCTGGGCGTAAGTTCAAAGCAACGACAAACTCTGCTCATAACCTCCCAGTTTCGCCTAATCTTCTGGAGCAGGATTTTACCTGCGAAAACATCAATGAGAAGTGGGCAGGCGACATCACCTACTTGTGGACAGATGAAGGCTGGCTGTACCTGGCTATCGTGCTGGACTTATTCTCACGTCGTGTCATAGGTTGGTCAATGAGCAAGCGAATGACAAAAGAGCTGGCGTGTGATGCCATGCAGATGGCTATCGATCAGCGCACGAACTTTGCTGAAGTCATCATGCATACAGACCGTGGAAGTCAGTATTGCTCAAAGCGGTTTCAAGCAATTCTGAAAGCCAACAAGATTCGATCCAGCATGAGTCGAAAAGGTGACTGTTATGACAATGCTTGTTCAGAGAGTTTCTTCCACACACTGAAAGTTGAGGCCGTTCACGGAGAGCTGTTTCCAACCAGAGAATCAATGAGAAAAGTGGTATTCGAATATATCGAAACCGATTACAATAGAACCCGCCATCACACGACTATTGGTAATACAAGCCCGGTAAACTATGAGATGGCAAATGCAGCTAAGTTGAATGTCCGCTGCTGCTGAGGAGGTTTACAAAGGCCTGCTGAACACTTTCCAGCGTTGGGCTGAACAAAGGGGTTGCTGCTGGCATCGGCTATCTCCATCGGTTGCCTTGAACTCGTGGGGATAAGTAAATTAGAGAATAAGCTCAAATTTGCGCGCGTCAGCCGTAAGGACACCAACGGATTGTAGACTTCTTCTCAAAGCTAGCAGCTTTTCTGACTATGACGACTGGTACCTGCTAGGGTCGATTTATCTATTTATCTGGCACTAACTGAGGGGCCGCGAAGCTACCCCATGGCCGCTTTGAGCGGCTCACGTTGAATACTCCCGGCATTGCCGGGGTGTTCCTCAATAAAGATGATTTGAAGAAATGAAGGAGATGTACTAATGTTTCCCGAAACTAATTTTAGTTTCTTTCAAAGGGCCAGTACTTTTAAGGTTTTTGCGCATGCCGTAGCAGACTGCTTAGCTTTTTCAATATCAGTACTAGCAGCTTACTATTGCTCCTTTCTAATAAAGCAGGGGATCAACCCAGAGCTGCCTCATCCGTCCGTTGAAGCAGCTCTTCGAGCTTATCCAGCACTTTTTTTTCTACCGATGCTTGCGCTCTTAATTGGCAGTTACTCTAAGGGGCATTACTCAAGGTATAAAGGCCTATGGGAGGAGTGGGGGGAACTTACTAAATTGTGCCTATCTATTCTTGGCATGACAATCGGGGTGCTTTTTATTTCAAAAATTAGTTTCTCTCGCACATGGATTTTGGGGAGTTGGGCTCTAATTTTGATAAGCATTCCTTTGGTGCGGTGCTACACGAAAACTGTTCTTCACAAACAAGGGAAATGGCTTACCCCAGCAATCATCTTGGGCTCCGGTCAGAACGCAGTGGATGCGGCTTTGGCATTGGAAAGTGATTTCAACATGGGGTATCGCGTCGTCGGCCTTGCAGACATAGATAGATTGAACACCACAGTCGAAGCCAACACTGATGGTTTGGCTTTGACCAGATCAGCTAGAGACCCCATTACTAGAAAAAAACATGTATTTGCCTTGGTCCATAGAAAGCAAGATTTTCTTAAAATAATTGAAGAAAACAAACCCTACATTGTTTTTGCGCTTGAGCCTGGGGAGCTTTCGAACTACCAGTCATTTGTAAGCGAGGTAATGCTGCATAGTAGAACCTTCAGCATTATTCCTCCATTGAAAGGAGTGCCATTAGTCGGTGCAGAGATTTCACCAATATTTCGTCATGATGTTTTGCACCTGAAAATTAGAACTAACCTTTCATGTTGGCAGGCAAATTTAAGTAAGCGTATCTTTGATATATTTTTTGCAACGGTTGTTCTCATATTATTGTCACCTATGCTTCTTATTGTGTCAGCATTGATTAAAAGCGATGGAGGAAGTGTATTTTTCAGCCACCGCAGGGTGGGTTTTAAAGGAAGTACATTTGGCTGCTTAAAATTTCGATCCATGTGCACCGACTCTGATGATGTATTAGAGTGTTTATCAGCTTCAGATGACAAGTTAAGAAAAGAGTACCTCGACACTCAGAAATTAAAGAATGACCCAAGAATAACCAAGATTGGCAAGATAATAAGAAAATATAGTATTGATGAGTTACCACAATTGTTTAACGTATTGTTAGGGCAAATGAGTATTGTTGGACCACGACCGGTTCGTCCAGACGAGTTACTGTCACATTACGGTGAAAGCGCGGATTTATACAAGAGCTCTCCACCGGGCATAACGGGGTTATGGCAGGTGAGTGGACGCAATGATTTAGATTATAAGACTAGGGTTCGGCTGGATGCCTGGTATGTTCAGAATCAGAATTTTTGGGGAGATTTGCAGCTAATATGTAAGACTGTTGGGGTTGTTTTGAAAGGCGGAGGAGCGTATTAGCAGTCACCCTTAACTTAGTCGATACTATATTAGAGTGGCTAAATGAAAGCGTATGATAGACAACAAATATATGACTACAGCAAATAGAGGAAGTGTTCCGCCGCACGAATATCCAGAACATAAATCACAGCATGTCAGCACGAGTGTAAAAGGCGTTCTTATTTCTGCGGCTAACTGCTCTGGAAAATCCTATATGCTTAATAGTATCAGTCAGAGCAGTAGTATTGATAATCTAATTGTATTTGAAATGGACAGCCTCAAATATTATTGGAGCAATGTGCTTGAGAAAAAATTGCCAATTGCCAGACAGAAGTTTTTTGATTGGCGCTCTGAACGAGATAGCAGTGCTTTATTGGAGGAGTTAAGTTCTAATTTGTCCGCATCTTCACCAGAAGCAGAGCTGATAAAGTTGACGCTACTGGATTTGTTGATATCCTCGGATAGATTTGTAACTATCTTACCGCAAATATTGAGGCATACAGATGAAAGCATGCGTTTTATTGAATTATTAGAGAATTACTTTCGAGTTCGATTAGTCAATATCGCTATAGTTCCTAGTAAGTGGAGATACGCTTTAAATTTTTGTCTCAGACTGCGTGTTTGGAATTTTGCGTATGTGAAAAGAGGCCTGGCAGAGCGACAGATGCTTATTTCAGGAAGTCATAAGTATGACTATGTTATTAGAAACAATTTGTATTCAAAAAGTGAAAGCCACTTTTTGGCAGTATTGAACAGGATATTCGGTTGTGATTGATAAAATGAGAAACTTAATCGGTATATCAAATTATAAATATAGCGACATCTTCTACACGCGTCAGTCAGTGGTAGTACGTCTAGCCGATACCCACGCACTCTAGTCCTTATGAGAAAAAGATTGTCTATTTCTGTATTAGTAATAACATGGAACGAAAAGCATTTACTATCTCGGTGTCTTGAGAAACTATGTCCGAATTTTGATTTCGATGAAGATGAGATAGTCGTTATCGATAACGGCTCAATCGATGATACTTCGGAAATGGTAAGCGAGCGATTTCCAAGCGTGCGCTATTATCGGTTAGAGGAAAATATAGGGGTTGGTCCAGCACGAAACAGAGGGATAATGGTTGCTGATAAGGATATTGTGATGACCCTGGACAATGACGCCTACCTTACCACACCATTTTCCACTCTAAAGGCTTCAATTATTGACGCACACTTACACAATCCGGATCTCGGGGTAATGGGATTCAGGCTGTGTTTTCCCGACGGTAGTTACCAGTTCAACGGTAGAGCCTTTCCAGGTTTTGTACAGCCATTTTATTCAAGAATTCCGTTTTTACGCTCAATTATGTACTTTAAAAATCAATACAATTCACATTTGAATGTTAATTTGGAGAAAAATTCAACGGGTCTTCATGAAGTCGATTATCTACTCGGTGCAAATCAGATTTTCATGCGTGAATGGCTTGTAAAAACAGGTATCTATGACGAGAGTATATTCTTCGGCCCTGAAGATTTAGAATTTTGCTGGAGAGTCAAGCAAGCTGGCGGACGAAACATGATAAGCATGTCAGTAAGTATTATTCATGATTACCAAAGAAGAACTAGAAAAATTAACAAGATATTTTTTTTACATACTTACGCATTCTATCGAACGTGGCTAAAGATGAAGAGCTTATGGCGCTGATTTCAACTACGCATCAATTAAAATGTTGTGTACGAATAAACCTAATAATTGAAAATAGCGACTTTGTGTACGAGTGTTGGTCTCAACTGTTGGCTTTGAACTTACGAGGTGTCTGAGGTTTGCCTTATAGATGGTGGAAAAGCCAAAATAGGACCTCACAACGACAGCTGTTAGCCAATCTTTTTCGAGATGTAAGGTCTCTTTTTCTTGGTACTGCCGGGTCGCAGCTGTTAGTAGTATTATCCCTACCGATAGTTTCAAGACTGTACAGCCCAAGTGAGTTTGGTGTTGTAAATTCTATTGAGGCTATTGCCCAAATGGTGATGATTTCGAGTGCGATATCCTACGAACGAGCGTTTGTGGCTGCGAGGAGTGTGCTAGATAGAAATAGACTTCTGTATATTGCTCTGGCACTTGCATGTTTATCCGCTTGTGTTGGTGTGGTAATTTCTACAGTTGCTTTCGAGTCAGGCCCTGGTGCCCGAGCAGGAGACGGAATCCGAACAGAGTACCTTGTGTTACTTCTATTCCCATATTTTCTTGGAAAAAATATTTTCTGGGTTCTATCATCATACGCAAACAGCGTTAGTCTTTATTCAGACACGGCCAAGGCTGAGCTTAAGCGTTCGATTGGCCTCGTGACCTGTAGAATTATTTTTGGGGTACTTCAGTTTGGTGTTTGGGGATTATTAGTCGCTACACTGATTGGGAGTGTGGTTGGTGTTGTCGGGCTGTCTAGCAAGACGCTACGATTTTGGAGGGAAGATCTAAAACGCACGAAGATAAAGCAGTGTATCAACACCGCATGGATGTACCGTCGGTTTCCGCTTTTCGAGGGTCTCGGTGAGTTCTTTGGTGTTGTTGCTCAAAGACTACCTGTAGTAATTTTTGGTTTCACATTCGGCGCAGCTTCGGCAGGTTATTATGGAATAGCGTTGCTGGTTCTGAATCGACCCATAGCTATATTCATTAAACCTATAGTTACAGTACTGCGAACCTATACCGGCCTTAACTTTAAACAATCTACCAAGAGTGAGACTCCGTTTCCGATACACTATCTCTATTTCCTTGCTATAGGAACAGTGGTAGCTAGTACGTTTTTTGCCTTTGTTCTAACTTTGCTATTCCCCATCGTATTTGGTGAGGGCTGGGCCGCTGGTAAGGATTTAATTATACTGATGTTGCCCAGTGTATTGGCGGTGATGATCCTACGTCCAATGTTGGGGATATTATCTGCGGGGAATCAGCTAAAGCCGGTTTTATGTATTCAATTCATTATGCTGGTAGCTTCTATTTTGCCATTATACATCGGGCCACAGTTGTTGGAATTAGAGTTCCATCAAACCATTATTGCTAGAAGCATTGCTACATCGATATTTGGCGTCATTTGTGCAATTGTCGCGTTTGCTAAAATGCGCGTTATGTTAGCCACGACACCTACAAATATCGAAGAATAAAGCTTACTGCGCAATACCGCGAGTTCTTAAACGCATATGAAATATAGCACCATTCCAATAGAAAACAGACCTCCCTTAAATGGCCATGAGTATTGGTTGTGGCGGCTAATGCGAGCTAGAGTTGAGGAGCTGCCATGGATTGCTCGACGGATAATTAATGCGAACCATCTAATAAAAGGGTACTACGATACCCCCGAATTATGGTTAGCTAATATAGATCGTGCGCAGACAGTGGCAAAAAATATCAGAGGTCAGGAATACTCTCCGGCTATATTTGTACACGGTATAATGCCAAGGTGTGGATCAAATATCGTTTACGATATCTTAGAGTTGCAACCTACCGTTATCGGTCGCGGCATTGGTATAAGTGAGTTTCCGGTTCTATGTAATAGCAGAGCAATGGATGCACTGTATGCGTCAGTCGTGTCACGTCATCGTGAGTTTGCTGAGAATATTTCAGGAATGGAAGTTATGAGCTTTCTCGCATCTGGATGGCTAAGAGATATACAGCTCAGAATTGATGAAGGCAATAGCGCAATTCTAAAGATGCCGAGTGTACAGCACCTTGATTTATTTCATGGATTGTTTCCACGAGACAAGTTGGTGATTGTAATACGTGATGGGAGAGACATAGTTCAGTCCACTTTGGATACGTGGAAAGGTACACGACAATTTCTTAAAAGCGATATCGCTTTAGCCAGGGAATATGCGGCGTCAGCGGAAGTTATTAGCGAGTATTTGTCGCAGGCTGCTCACCAGGTAGACGAAAAGATCTATCTCTTTCGATATGAGGATTACATTTCAAACCCATACGATTCAGTGCTAAAACTTTTCAATTTTTTAGGGCTGAGTACCGAAGACTCTCTGGTCCGAGCCGCAGTTAATCTGCCTGTTAGAGGGGCCTCATCTATCAAACAGGATGGACATACAACCTGGGATCCAGTAGCCAAACCTAAAGACTTCTCATCTTCCGCTAAATGGCGAACTTGGGGAAAGCGCAGACGCAAGCGTTTTGCAAAGGCAGCAAACAAGGCTTTAGTAAATTTGGGATACGAGTCCTCTGATGAGTGGGTGCAAATTAAAAATGTAGGGAGGGGCAGATAATTGGAGGAAAATAGCAAAACGTTGATGTTCAGTATTGTTATACCGTGTTACAACCGTACGTTGCTGTTAAAACGAGCGTTGTCGTCTTGTGTTCAGCAATCTAGTGACAACTTTGAAGTCATCGTTGTAGATGACGGATCTGAGGAAGATATTGAAAATGTCGTTAATTCGTTCGGTGATAATCGCATCAGATACCATCGACAAAATAACAAAGGTGCAGCAACCGCAAGAAATACTGGTATAGACTTGGCGAAAGGTGAGTGGATTGCTTTCCTCGATTCTGATGACAGATTTCTTCCTAATAAATTGGAATTTGTTGAATCATGTATTGATTCGGAGCCTGCTGATATGATTATCTCAAGGGCTGACGTAGACAGGGGGGTGGAGGCTGCCTGGGCAACTCCTCAACTGGATTTATCTCCTCAAGATGAAATTACAGAGTTTATGTTTTCCAAATATCAAGTAATTCCCACATCGACGTTCGTCGTGAAAACCCGGTTGGCTAAAAAAATTAGGTTCAATGAGACGATGTCCCTTTGCGAGGATATTGACTTCATCATACGAGTCGGTGGCAATAATGCTCACAAAATAACAATGATATCCGATGTGCTAGTGATCTATGACGACTCGGCGGAGTCTGGAAGACTTTCTAGGGTAGTCTACAGCGACCAGCTTGAGAGTTGGCTAGCAGATAGTCGTGACTATTTTTCTGTTCGCGGATATTTTGGATATCGTGCTTCCTACCTATCTAAATATACTGCAAAAGAAACACCAATACGTGCATTCACTGATTTAATTAACGGATTTATAAGAGGAGGCGTATCATGTCGGCTAAGCCTCAGACGGGGTTTACGAGCATTTTTTCCGGGGCTTTATAGTTTCCTTGTATCACAGTATTTGCTCATTCGCTCTAGGTTAAAGGCAGCTGAATAATGTGTTCTACGTGTCGGCAATGTTAGCGCCGGATACCGTTTTACGCCTTCATTTTAAAGGCGGTCTTATATGTCGGGAGATCGCTACTTCTCAGGCGATCAGCTACAGTAGCTAACTATCTGCGCCTTGCACAAAAAGCCGGGCTGAGTTGGCCTCCGCCATCAGACATCGGAGTGTAAATACCCCATTGTTAGGTGCAGTGTAAATTAGAGTTTACCGGTTTGCTTGACATAGTTGCAAGGTATTCACTGCTTCAGAATTTGCTGTTCTAAACAAAATACTGTGAATGCAATAGAAAATATTTGCGTGACTAGGCCGATGATGTCTGCCCAAGTTTTCCAGACACTTAACGATAGGCTGCTATATCCATCACTTCAATAACGACCTTTAGAGAGCTACTCGTGATGCCTTATTTTTGCCCAATCCGGATCATCAGTTAACTCGATGGCATCGGGTATCCTGTGGTCAGTGATCGGACGCTGTTTTTTGGGATTTAAACTGCATTCCAAGATAGAGTGCTGGAGCGGCCCACAAATAGAATGAGGTGATATTGCCACCCCATATGACTGAACCAATACAGAATATAAAAAACGTGTACCGAGTCCTAGCGTTGTCTGTCGGATTGCTACGAAATGTGTATTTTGTGTTTGTGGCTATATGTCCCAGATAAACAAGAACAAGTATTGCCGGTATGCCAATATACATTCCTACTCTTAAAGCTAAGCTTCTAGCGGTAAGAGAAGAGCCTTCCTCCAAGTTTTCTCCTACCTCCCAGAGGTGGCCCAAATGTGTAATTTTTTCAGGGAATACGAATATTTCGTTAGACCAGCCTATACCAAAAATAGGGTGATCAAAAATGATCTTCAGTGCGGCGAAATTATATTCGTATCGAACAGCGACGGATTGGTCGTCACCCGAATTGGCAACTCTGCTAGTGATTTCTGTAAATACTCCGGACACATGGAGGGCTAACATTATGACTGCAGCTGTCGTTAGAATAATTAGAAGTTGTTTTACAGAAACTAGCCTTGGTACCATTACAAAATAAGCAATGGCAATAGCTCCTAACATAATTCCAGTAAGAGAAAGACTCGCAAGAACCAATAGCATCGCCAGAAAAACTAGATATTTTTTCCGTTCCCCGACTGCCGGAAAAACAATCCACGGAAGGAAAAATAATATGACCAGTCTTGCGAAATCGGCTGGCTCTTGTGTCGTGCCAGCTACTCGATTTGATCGTTCGATGTAAGAAGTATCTTGTGGCCTGGCCCCCTCGACAATGGGCCAAAAATAATCGTACGGTGGAAAAGTAAAAACTGCTGAAACGACCTGCATAGCAGTATAAGCACAAGTAAGATAAAAACCTATACGTAAAGCTCTATCCACTTGAAAAGGCGATAATCGAGATCCAACAATAAATGTAGATACTACTAAAAGCATTAGAAATAAAGGCACCACAATCGCCTTTGAAGCTTTTTCTAAAGGGCTAATACCATAAGCACTTACTCCCGTGTAGTGCAGAATAAGCGAGCTCACAATAGTGCCAAAGCAGGCAAAGATCATCACTAAGATGAAACCACGCATCACCTTAGCCTCAATACGGGGCGAGGCGAGCACAGGTACAAAGGCAATTTTTACCAAAATTATGGGTAATAGAAGTAGGAGTGGTGCCAAGGCTAGATTAGCATCAAAATTGCCAAGCAACCCCACTCGATGAAATGCACAAAATGGTATGGTTATGAGAAACAGTTTAGAGACAAGATTCATAAATATGTTAGGCGCATAGAATTGTTATCTTGTTTGATGCGTTTACCAAGAACGGTTACTTTGCGGCAAAGGCCTGAGACTGAAACACCTGACTCAGCTTTCTCCAGGATCAACATGATCTGGATTTCTGTATAATGAGATGCCTTCATTGGAAACATCTCCTATTTCTAAACACTACTATATACTCGAATATTTTTTGTGGGATCACCTCAACCTTTTGTTTAAGCTCGAATATTTTTGTGGGATTACCTCAACCTTTTGCCATTCACTTCACAAAAGACGCTAGGTCTGTAGAAATAGTGATCGGTGAAATAGAAAAAGCAACTAACTACCTTACTCGAGAGTACCGAGTTCTACGAGTCGGTTGATGCCGTAAGTCCGTGAGGAATTTCCTCTGCCCACACGGATACAAGCTCATCTAATTTCCCCACCTCGTCTTCTGACAGACCGTCAGGCAAGTCGCCCATTTCAAGCCAACTTCGCAGATGCGTATGAAGCTGATCTCTGGAATGAGATGAGTGCCGTGAGTGAATACGTTCTACCGATTCACCAAAGCTCAGTGATTGACCATCAGACCACACTAGCGTTCTGTTGACAGGATCCAGATTGACAATGTTCTCGATCTCTTTCTCCGCAGCAACCAGTGATCCATACCAGCTATCTGACTCGTCTTCGCTCATGCCAAAAGCATCTTGATCAACCACAACATTATCTCCTGAAAAACGTCAATTTTTCGTCTACATACACGGATAACTCTGACAACGATTTCGGTAGCTGATGACTCTCTGGACTCACTGGTGGAATGCCATCGTCATGCTACGCCCCGGCTTCTCACGCCAGAGCACGTTCCTGTGGTTTGCGCTGTGTTGTGCAGGGTTGAGTGTTCGTTCAGATCATCTGGGTGTGACCAGTATAGTACGCGCGTTGTCGCTGCGTGGCCGCTACTACGATAACTTGCTCGACTGCTGCCATAGCAGTGCGATCAAACTGCCAGCATTGACGGCACTGTGGGCGCGTACTGCGGTACATCTGTTCGGTGATAACATCGAACGCGTTGCCGGGCGGCCGGTGCTTATTGTTGATGGCAAGAAAACAGCCAAAGAAGGCAAGAAAATGCCGGCCGTAAAGAGTCTGCATCAGGAGAGTGAATCGAACAGCAAATCCAGCTTTATCATGGGGCACTCCTGGCAAGCTGTATCGCTACTGGTACGAGCGAAAGAGACGTTTTTTGCCTGTCCGCTGAGTATCAGGCTGCATGAAGGGGTCAAATTCTCAAACCGTGACAAACGGACGACGCTGGACAAGATGATTACCCTGGTTGACGAATTATGTCTGAGCGAATCGTGCTACATCGTTGCAGACGCCTACTACGGCAGTGGCTCCCTGATCAAGCAGGTACTCAAACAAGGCAATCACTTGATCACACGTGCCAAGAGTAACTGCGCTGCCTGCCATCTGCCATCAAAGTGCGTTGGTAAACCGACCCGAGGTCGGCCACGAAAGTACGGCCCTAGGGTCAAGTTAAAGAATCTGTTTAAAAGTACAAAGAAGATTGAGCGATTCAATAGCCCACTCTATGGTGAAAAAGGGGTTACGCTCAAGGTGCGTACGCTCGATCTGATGTGGGAACCTGCCGGTCAGTTAATCAGATTCGTTCTGGTTGATCATCCTCATCGAGGACATTGGATGCTTATGTGTACGGATCTGACACTGGACGCGCAAAGTATCGTGCGACTCTATGGATTGCGCTTCAAGATCGAGCTGGCATTCAAACAATCCGTGCATACGCTGGGTGCCTTCAACTACCACTTCTGGATGGCAGGAATGAAACCCATAAAGCGGCGCGGTGGCACTCAGTACATGCACCGAGAGACAGATGACTACCGAGACAAAATCAGGCGTAAGCTACATGCCTACCATGTGTTCATGATGATGGGCGTAATCACCCAAGGACTGATGCACTACCTGTCCTCTCATCATTCAGACATGGTTTGGCGCTCATTTGGTTCATGGTTGCGAACTATTCGACACGGTGTAGCGCCGACTGAACTCGTTGTGGCGACAGCGCTTCGCAATACGCTGTTTCCATTTATTCGTACTTGCACTGAAAACAACACATTGGCAAAATTCATCAGCGAGCGCCAAGACCCTGATAGAGCACAGCCGTGGCAGAATGCAGCCTAGAAAAGTCGGTACTCACGAGTACCTTATCACCCACGAATATTTTCTGAATAGCCTCATTTAAGGCTGAAAACTCACATGATAATTTCCGTCCACCTTCGAAAATGTGCAGGCTCCTCATTTCGGAAGGGTTTAGTTCAGCAATACAAAAAAAGATTGCTTCTGGATTATGGTGATGAGATGGGCTCATCTTGGCCTAGCTCAATTAAAAGAAGGCAGGCAAGCGCAGTTTTTGCGAAAAAGCGAGCTCAGAAAATCTCCAGAGAATTCGATATTATTCATGGGCACTTCTACCCGGAAAAGTACGATTTTCTAGGCTCGAACAGTCAATACATATCATTTATGAGGGACCCGGTTCAGCGTATTTTGTCAAACTATTTTTATCTCAAAAGAAAAATCGACAGGAAACACCCGGATGCACTCATCGTAAATCAATTGGGCTTCTCCTTAGAAGAGTTCGCCAATCATCCTGACAACAAAAATGTTCAAGCTCATTGTTTACAGACACAGGATCTAAAAGAATACCAGTTTGTCGGTGTCACAGAATATTATAATGAAAGTCTCTCGGCACTAAAAAACCTAATGGGGGTCGAATGTCCACTCGTTCATAGTGAAAACGTTAACCAAAATGCAAAATCAGAATATGAAGTTTCTGCTGAGAGCATTAGGGTAATCGAACAATGTAATCAAGAAGATATAAAATTGTATAACATCGCATTAGATAGGTTGGCGATTTAGAATGGCAGTGAATACCAAGACAGAAATAATAATCGTCGCTGGATTAAGTGGTTCGGGAAAATCCACTTTTACTGAAAAGCATCTGCTGCCTGGCATTCGGTCCAGAGGATTGGATCCGAACAAGGATGTTGATATAAAGTATTTCGAGCAGACGGATGATGATATTAGTTTAAGCACAAAGCCTGTATGTATCGTGCATTTCAATACTCATGTGGATTCTGATCGCTATTCGGTTGAGGAAATGCGTGTTTTACGCGAAGAGAAATTAATTAGCTTGCTGCTTAATAGGCCTGAGAAGTTGAAACTCTATCTTTGCTATACGCCAGATCACATATTGATGGAGAGAATAAAAGCCCGAACTGAGAATGAGTCTAATGGGATTCTCGGTAATATCGACCAAAGGCAGTCATTGTTGAATCTTGTAGAGAAATTTGTTCCGGTTGTATCAGATATACAAATAGTGTTTTCAGGGAAAGAAAAAACGGGATTGATGACTACAGATGATTTTCAACATGGCCTTCCAAGTGAAAAGTTAGAGGCTGTAATTAACAATCCACATATGTTGGATAAAGCTACACACACTGTTCTAAATCTAGTGAGAAATTTTATTACAAGAAATACCAATTTAAGAAGTTTTTTCATTGCCGTACGCAATCGCTGGAACCGGATCCGTTCATAGTTCCGCGGAAGATTGTGATTGAAGGAAGTTATTTTTGATTCGAAATACACCATGAAGGCGATCAATAATATTTTTGTGTTATGGGGTATACAGTTGCTAGAAGCAGTGCGCTGTGGATGCACTGATGTCCCCTTACCTTCGGGTCCGTCATACTAGCGTATTCCCGTCGATGGTGATGCCAATTCCGCGAGACGGTGGACCGTAAGCGCCAGCAAAAGCGCGTATATTGACTTTTTAGTGCTTCACGCTCATGGTTCGCTCGCCTTCGCTGCCGAAGTAGATCTGCGGTCAGTGGACCGCTGGCGATTGAACCGAGCCTGCGAGTCAGGTGAGATTAGTAAAGAACCCTACGCCTGGCCGCGGCCAAGCCTCGGCTCGAGTGTCAGCCGTTGTCCTGGTAGACCCGGACCCAGTCGATCTCCATCTGTGATCCCGCCGATGACGGCACCGGGTCACCGGGCCAACCGCCGACCTGCAAGTTCATGATGATGTCGAAGTTCTGGTCGAACGGTCCGATGCCGCCCGTGTCGCTGGCCCAGTTCTCTATGACGTGGTACGACTGGCCGTCGACGAAGTACTCCAGGCGGTGCGGGGTCCACTCGACCGCATAGGTGTGCCACTCGGGCACGAAGGCTGTGGCCGCTTCGGGGCCACCCAGATCGAAGGTGCCCTTTCGCTGTTTGCGCTTGCCGTCTTGTTGCCAGTGAGCGTTGGCGATCAGCTTGTTTATGGGTGCACCCGGACTCTCGGGGTTCCGATCGGGCCCTATGTATTCGAGAATGTCGATCTCGCCGTTGAGTGGCCATCCTTTGCCCTTATCGTTGACGCCGTAGGTGTAGTCGATAGGGCGCATCCACAGCGCCGGCCACATACCAGTCGCATGGGGGATTCTGGCGCGGATCTCGAAGCGGCCGAAGGTCCAGCCCAGGTTGCCCGTCGCCCATCGAGCGGCGTCGGGCCCTCGCACATCGTTGGTGTTCACCATGCCCGAGTACCACTGGCCGTCTTCGAGGGTGGCTTCAAGAATCAGTGCGCCCTTCTCGACTCGTACGTTCTCCGGGGCGTTGGTGTAGGTCTGCACACGGTGGGGCGTACCGTAGTTGCCGGTGAACACTTCCCACTTGGTCGGATCGATGGCGGTGCCGTCGAAGTCGTCGCTCCACACCAGCTCCAGGCCAACGGGTGCCGAGGTCTGGGCTGGGGCGAGTGCCGGCGCGGGCGCAACCTGGGTGGCCTTAGCCGTAGGTGTTGGCGGAATCGTCGTAGCCGTCGGGATTGGTGTTGGTGTGCACGGCACCGTTTCGCCGAACCCATTAAGCACCACGTGATAGGTCTCATCCACGCCGTCGGCAACCACCAGCGAGGTCTCACCGGTCACGTTGGCGACCCAGCGGGTCGAATTGCGCAGATTGGCAGATCTGCCGACATCGCCGCCCGAGAAGGTGAACCGGACGTCGCTTTCTCCTCTGGTGACCGTGCAGCCGAAATCGGCTGCCAATGCCGGCCGTGTGGCCACCGTGGCGAGCAGGCTGAACAGCACAACGAGTGCGGTTCGTGACGAACGAGACGCAGAAGCTAAAACGGGAATACTATTCCTTCCCGACCAGCTTGCGGCAGACCCCTCTGGGCTTGCGGGGATACATGGCAACGTGTAACGTGGCGCAACAATGGGATCAGTCACAGGATCGGATTTCCTCGGCAATCAGTTTATCCAGCTGGTACAAATATAAGTTCGTACTCACTGAGCGGACCGGTATGAAATCTGAAATAGTCAGTCTCTTTCGGGTCGACTCAACTACACCCGGGAGGGCAGCGAGATATTGATAGACCGATGATGTTCCTGCCTTTTCGGTACCTGCGATAATCAGGTGTGGTGTCATCAGTTATCCAAGCGCAATTGTTGCGTGTAAGGTAGTCATCGGAATTTCAATCACGCTACTTTCCTAGCAGTTGTTCCAAACCGTCCTGTTGGTTATACAAACTGCCTAGCCATTGGTAGTCAGGACGAGTGATTTCCAGAACTCTATCAACTTGAGCGCTGGACAGTTTTATCGCGCTGCGATTTGAATGGGAGGTGTTCTGCCTCGGAAGACTAACTTCCTTGCCAAGTTTTCCGGAAAGGAAAACGATAAGTTCATCGAGCGCCTCTAGACTGAACACATGGTCATAAAATCCAATGTCTGGCCCTAAGTGCCAGGCCAACGAATTGGTGTGGATACGTGTTGCCCTGGTAACCATTCTGTATTCGTCAAAGTGCTCAATGAATGTCTCAAAGTCAGGGTTAGGTACCAGCCCCTCATTCTCAAGGTCATAAACTACATTATTTTTTCTCTTAAACGACTCCGCATTGACCTTGTCCTTCCAAGCGGACACTAGTCTTCGGATTGGGTCCCTCACCACTGCCAAGGTTGCGTAGCCGGCGGGCGGCTTGGGAGCTGTTTTGAAGCTCCGCGTTCTGGTCGATTCCTGCCGATGTATGTCGCCATAGTCTTTTGGCGTCAGTCCCAGTCGATTAAGCACTCTGTCTATCGGACTATCACCTGTAAAGGCTTGACCATGTTCCAGTTCCCAAAACCAAGTTTTGAGGCTTGTACAGGCAACTTTCGGCACATCGTAGTACACAAGACTCAATTGGCTGCTAGCCACCGGCATTAAGTATCTCCTAGGATCTCTCGTTCATCTTTGTCGGCTTATAAATCGGGGGTCAGTAGATACTACAACAGGAGGTAAGCTATTGAAATGGGGGGCCTCAAATAAACACCCGGCATCTACGCGACAAGTGTGATAAGAATCACCAAACCTGCATTAAACGCAACATCCGAGCATCTACCGCTCGCTTTCGTGACTCGCGCAATGGACAGGTATACTGGAGATCTCACACTGACTGAGCTACCGGCCGGCGAGACGCAAGAACAGATCGAAGCACTGTTGCCCTGGAATCTCACCGCAGAGCAAGTCGCTGAAAATATCAAACCTGTCCGGCACCGCAGACCTGGCGATTAACGGCGAACCTGCGGTTTAGTGAACTAGCCGACGGCTGATTTCGAGCCACAAAAGCAGCCCGATACCCACAAGAAACGATTCTATGTTACGCAATAGCCACAGCCCAATATGGTCGAACAGTCCCCCGCTTGCCTCTACTGCTGCAGGGTCGACAACACCAGCCGGAAATACACCCTCTGGGTATATCACACCGAGAACGATAGCGCTGGCACCGAGCGCAACAGCTATTGTTAACCGCTGAACAGGCGGCATGGCGGACGCTGGATAGTTTGGAGGATCAACCCAGGTAGTAATAGCAACAAACACTATGATCAGCCCTATGGCCTCAGCGTTCCTAGTCATGAATAAACCAAAAGGGCTTGAAGGTGCCAGAATCTGTGAGGCGACGACCATCAAGACAAGTGTAAGGATAAGGATGGCAGGGCGCTGTTGAAGCGGCGGTAAAAACAACCATACCGCGATGGTTACGGCGGCTAAGAACGACTCTGAATGCGTACCTACCGACGCCGGTAAACCCGGGTTCCCAATAATAAATAGGAGGCCAGCTGCGAGTACAATCAATGCCAAGCCAAGACGAGGACGGCTGTTGCATTGCAGCAGCGCGATAGCCAAGGCAAGAAATGAAAGGGTCTCAGAATTGTTGGAAGACTGCTGTGCAACAAAATCTGGAAAAACATCCATCACTGGCGATGCGATTATCACGAGCAGCAAGACGAGCGCACTGATTGCGAGCCAAGGCAAAGCATTGGGCAAAAATCGCTCAAGGCGATGTCGTTGTTGAAAAATTGAGCTGATTTGCATTGTTGTTACTATCCGTGCCGTCATGTGTTTTGACGTGCCGTCGATGGGCATCCGGCGGGTTCGCCGCCGACGACGCGACGATCTGGCAACAAACTTTGCAGCGGCAACCCTCGCACAGTGGTCTGTACTAACGGCGTTGGCTATTAGTAAAAGGTTGGAGCAACTTGCAGCACCCGGGCCCCGACAATGCCTTGCCAATGTTCCGGGTGCTGTCCGTACTATATTTTAATTTGCTTCATCAGCGATGGTGATAGTTGCCGGACTACAGGCAAGATCAGTCACCACACCACCTGGCCGTGAACGAACCTCATACGAATAGGGCACGCCCGGCACCGCAGAGGTATCGTCGAAAGTACCCGCTCCCGCCAAACCACTACCAATCCACCCATTGTTGCGCCGAAATTGCACATTAGACACATTCGTAAAGCCCGAATACGACACCACCGGCACATTGTTAATCACCTCAACCTCACAAATCGCCACAACAGGGCCGGGAGGTTCGGGAGCAGGCGGTGTGAATCCACCGAAGTCAAAGAATCCAGAGCGGCCGGTCAAGATTTGGTTGTAGCGATCCTCGTCCATGCCGGCAAGAAGACCACGATCAATAATAGTTAGGTCGAGCGTACCAAGAAAAGCATTGCTACCAGGGTCCCACGCAAGGGCCCTCCCGTCCGACGGGTCCAATGCCGCCAGCTGCTTTCGAAAAACCGCATCATTCGGGAAAATCACGCTTGGGTTCACTGGGTCGTTAGGATCGTTGATGTCGCACGAGTTAGCTGTGCCGTCTATGCGCTCATGCGTTTGACCTCCAGGATCAGCTCCGTTCAGTGGCGCTGCACAAAAGTGCCCGCCCACATAGACGGCAGTATCGCTTACACCAACAGATGTGACGCTCGAGTACATCCGTGCGGACCAGTCGAAGCCGATAACCCCTGTGCCATCAGTTGGGTATCGCAGAACCGAATCACAGTTCGGCGGGTTATCTGCGCCCTGACCACCTATAACAATGAAAGAATCGTCCGGAGCGATTGCAATGTCTCGCAGGCTGCGGAGACAAGTTCTGAAATTCGTTTGGCCCGACCAGTCGACCCGCCAATCCGCGAGCCCGGCGTTGGCCCCCGAAGTGTCGATCTTTACAAGGGCCTCACGAGGATCTCCATTGATACTGGTACCGAAGTGCAACCCAAAGACGCTATTTCCATCGCTGGTCACCACAATCCCCCGCGCCAACTGTCCTTCGGCTGCCGAGTTGGCCACGTCCATGATGAAGCCGGAATCAACAGCACCTGTATTGGCATCGACTGCTGCAAAGCCAGCACGGAATTCACCGCCAACCAAGAAGAAATCGCCAGCAAGGTAGACATCGTCGTTTGTCACTGCCAAACCGCGAACAATTGCGCTGGCTGTAGCTTGAAAACTGGTGTCGCGATTGCCAAAAGCGTCGAGCTTGACTACTCGATTAACGACAGAATCGTCCCACGTTACGAACCGGCCGCCTGCATAAAGCGCATCGCCACGTGGATTGACTTCCAGCGCCCACACGCTATTGCTAACCACTGGCCGGAAGTTCTCATCCAGAAGGCCCGTGTTGATGTCGTAGGCAAAGATGTTCGGTTGGGTGATCGTGGTGCCATCAGGCCGTTGCACCTGCTGGAAATCACCGCCCACAAAGATCCGGTCACCTATTAATGCATGAGCACGGACCTCTCCGTCAAGGACGATCGGCACATCGCGTCGCGGAGACTCCTCGACCAGCTGTCCATGGTCGGCCGCCCCGACAGGGGCGATCCCCATAAAAGAGCCTGCGAATAGCGCCAGAACTGTAACGAAACTACTGACGACATGCTTTATCCACAAAAACTTCATCTGTTGTTCTCCCGCAGAACTAGTTAGAGCGGCGTTAGTAGAAATGATATGCACCTTTACAGCTTACTGTGCACTAATGTCACTGGTAGATCTCTACACCGGTTAACATTCTGGTAGAACTCTACCATGACACTGTTCACATTCCCGACGACCAGTTTACTATCGCTGCGGCCCGGCCATAAACCGAGGCAAAGGGGTAATCGAGTCCAGCTCGTAAGCGCTGAGATTTGCGCCATGATCATACGATAATTGGATCAGAACATAAACCATAAACTATGGATAAAACCCTGCTGGCCCTGCACGGACTGAAATGGAATCCGTTTGGTGCTGAGTTACCCGTCGAAGCCCTCTACACCAACGCACAGGCAGAGAACTTCTGTCGCAATCAGAAGTCCGTATAAGAACATTAAATAATCTGCAAATCATTCCCTTGGTATCGTGAAGGCTCTCATGGAAATGTCTCGATGTCTGTTATAGCATTGTTCTTTTGAGTCATATCGATTCAACAGGCCGAACATGCACAGGAGTGCACGGCATGAGTATAGGAAGCCAAATGCGGTCTGACCAGTACAATAACCATTCTGATCTTTCTGATCTCCTCTATCTGTGGAATGCAGTTCGACGGCATCTACCTAACATTTTACTGTTTATCTTTTTGAGCTTCATCATAACTTGGCTCGTGGTTTCCAAAATAAATCCCGTTTACCGGGCCACGGCTTTGATATCTATCGAAGGAGAAAGCGTACCTTTCGCTCCTGGAGGTGCTCGTTCTACTACCGGCGCAGCAATGCAAGAGTACCGCTCTACGCAAGTAGAAATACTTCGCTCCAGAAGCTTGATCGAAAACGTCGTAAAAACTCTCGATCTTTCATCGCACAAAGCGTTTAATAGCCGTCGGCCAGGTTGGCAGCAAGTTCTTATTTATTGGAGCGATAAATATCTGGGGAACACAGAAGCTACTGTTTACGAGGAGCAGCATGCAGTCGACGACGAGGATGTAGAGGATGTAATTCACTCCGTCGCTAATGCTCTGCAGGTAAGCACGATTGCCAACACAAACCTTGTTTCTGTGGGCTTCACCTCACAAGAAGCAAACCTGACTGCTAGCGTAGCCAACGCGCTTGTCGAAGAATACCTGTCTGTGGTAAATGAGTATCGCCAAAAAACAGCTAATAAGGTTATAGATCAATTTGAGGATAATTTGATCGAGCTTCAAAATAAAATCGCGGCATCAGAGCAAAGCCTACAAGACTATCGAGAGCGCAACGATCTTCTGGATTCCGGGAGCTCCATTGTTTTGACGGAGAGAAGCTTGATAGAGTTCAATCAGCAGCTTGCACAGGTAAAGCGCGAGCTAGCTGTGCACCAAACGAATTATGAACAAATCAGCTTGTTGGGTGACGTAGGTTCCCGCCAATATGAGTCCATACCGTTGGTTCAAAGAGACCCTGTCGCATCGCAATTTATTGTCGAGATGGAGCAGCTTCAAAAAGAGATCCAACAATTAGGAAAACGATATGGCCCTGGGCATCCAAAAATGATTGATGCTAAGAGCAGATTGGATTCAACTGAGGAAAGCCTGGACAGACAAATTGCGAGAATCGAAGACACTGCTCGCAAGCAATTTGAAATCACATCATCAACCGAGAAACTTTTGCAAAGAGAAATCACCTCTGGTCGGGCTAATGCTCAGGTCACTAGTCGAAAGCAATTAAAGTTACGTGAACTCGAGCGGGAAGTGGCAACCAATCAGCGTTTATTTGACGCTGTTTTGGAGCAAGTAGTAGGCTTGGAACAACGTGTTTCAGTTGCTTCTGCTCGGATAATACAGAGCGCAACGGTACCTAGACAACCGTACAGTCCTAAAAAGATATTATTTCTGGTAATCGCACTTTGCCTCAGTGCAATCATCGGTATCGTTTTGGCGTTAATAGTTGATTCATTAGACAAAAGTATCCGTTCACCTAAAAAACTATTGGAAAAGCTCGGCGTTTCTGTGCTCGGTTGCATTCCTGTAGAACCATTGCTGACCAAGCGCAAAACATTTAAGCCACTTCAAGAGTTCGAAGGAAGTAGCGGCTACACAGAATCTATCCGCTCCCTTTCCACCAGTTTGATCTCTCACTCACACGGCTCAAGAGCTGGCAACAGCTACTTGATCGCTTCTGCACTACCTGATGAAGGGAAATCTAATACATCATTACAGTTGGCCCACGCTTTATCTTTGATTGGTGAAACTGTGCTGGTTGACTTTGATCTGAGAAAAAGATCTTTATCAAACAATATGTCGCGACGAACCAGGGCTGGTTTGTGTGACGTTTACCATCGAAGCTCGAGCCTACGCGATGCAATAGACGTCGGCGGAAACCGAAGCTTTGATTTTATCTGTGCGGGGGAAGGGGTTGATTCCGAAATGGCCTATAAAATGGCGAACGACAGACAATGGATAAGCAACTGCCTTATGGTTCTTGAGCACAGTTACCGATATGTGATCATAGATGGTGCACCACTGCACATGGTGAACGATTCGCTCACTATCGCCCCGTTGGCTTCTGGTGTGATTTTTTTAGTTAAAGCCGGCAGCACTCCACTCGAGCTAGTTGAAGATTGTATCGGGCGTCTCAGCCTCACCAAATGTAATCTGATGGGAGGGGTACTCAATCATTACGATCCTGGAGAAACCGATTACGGGTATGGGTACGGCACTCAAGGAATCGGAAGTATGAGCGCTCAAACAGCCTAATAGAGCTGGTCAGTTCCCGGTTAATATTGTCACAAACATGTTTACTGATTTATCACTAGTGTCCCGTTAACTTATCGGCAAAGGATAGTTGGTCTGGGTTGATATGTATTCTTTCTGTTGATCTGCCTTGTAGCAGATCATTTAGGCACCATTTTTCGAACAGATTCATCTGCAACAAGTTAAGAATCTGCTGCATCGATTTCTT
>ENA-ORXT01001779-ORXT01001779.1-marine-metagenome-genome-assembly--contig:-NODE-1779-length-27749-cov-6.194095_pt1 | contig 27749 bp, 23 predicted proteins | sample MGYA00237868_ERZ511482 | MGnify/ENA metagenome assembly ERZ511482
AGCATCAGGTTCACGCGGATATGCGCGCCCGCGTTCAGGGCATAGGCGAGGGCGAAGAAGCTGGCGGCGGCCATGCAGTAGCCCGCGTAGTTGGTCGATCCGGGAAAGGCGATCCCCGACCACCGCGCGACCATCTGCGCGACGATGATGCCCAGCATCGCCAGCAGGAACAGCGCCGATATCACGCCGCCGAGGGTGTAGAGACCGTCCAGCCCCCGGCGCACAGCGGGCTTGCGGATGCCGAGCCGGGTCAGCACGAAGACCAGCGCGATGGCAGGGAGGGCGATGATCACGGCCTGCGTCGCGCGCCAGTCGCAGTCGAGGCCGATGGCCTCCACCACGCTACAGACACCCTGGGCGATTTCCTTCATGGCGTCCCTGCCTTGTCGATTCTGTCTGGAAGACCCCCCTGCCCCGGACACGATCCGGGGCAGGGGGGTCAGCGCATTGGCCGTCGAGGCCCCGGGTCGTCGCCCGGGGCGGGTATCCTCGGGGTAGCGAGGTCGCGGTCAGTCGTTCTTCGTCGCTTCCTTGTACGCGCTGACCACGGCGGCACCGGATTCGCCCGCCTCGTTCAGCCAGTCCGCCGTCATCGTCTCGCCGATGGCCTGAAGTTCGCCGACCAGTTCGTCGTTCGCCTTGCCGACCGTCATGCCGCCATCCGCGAGGCCCTTCATCGTGAAGTCCGTGTAGTGGATCGAGCGCCACAGGCCGGAATAGGCGGCCATATCGGCGCAGCCCGTCACGATGTTCTGGGTCGCCTCGTCCAGTTCGGCCCACGAATCCTTGTTCACCATCACGGCGTTGCGGGGCAGCCAGCCGTCGACCTCGTAGAAATGGGTCAGGCTTTCCCAGACCTTGCGGTCATACCCGGTCGCGCCGGAGGAGATCATCGCCTCGGCCACGCCGGTCGCGAAGGCCTGGGAGATTTCGGCGGCCTCGATCTGCACGGGGATCATGCCGGTCAGTTCGGCCAGTTTCGCGGTGGCGGAATTGTAGGAGCGGAACTTCACCCCCTCCATGTCCGCGACGCTGTTCACTTCCTTCTTGAAGTACAGGCCCTGGGGGGGCCAGGCGACCGAGTAGAGGAGATGCAGGTTCTGCTCGTCGAGCGTCTTTTCCAGCGTCGGGCGGGTGGCCGCGAACAGCTTTTCGGACGCATCGAAGGACGACGCGAGGAACGGGATGCTGTCGATGCCGAAGATGGCTTCCTCGTTCTGGTGGGCGGACAGCAGGCGCTCGCCGATCTGGACCTGTCCGGTCTGGACCGCGCGCTTGATCTCGCCGCCCTTGAACAGCGACCCGCCGCCATGGACGGTGATGTCGAGTTCGCCGCCGGTGCCGGTGCGGACGCATCGGGCGAATTCCTTGCCGTTCTGGGTGTGGAAGTTGCTGTCGGAATAGGCCATCGGCATATCCCATTTGTCGGCCGCAAACGCGGCGCTGGACGAAATCGCGATGGCCGCAGCCATTCCAAGCATCGTCTTCATGATCATTCTCCCGGATATATTGGTCTTGTTGTGCGAGCGGAGCGTCACCCTCACGCATCCATGAGTCAACCACCCCGGGGCGCATCGGCTTTCGTTTCGTCAAGAATCCCTGAAATTTCTTGCGTTGCCCCCTGCTTGCCCGCATCCAAGGCGGGGTAGGGAACCAATGGACAGCGAAATGAGCGTCGCGCTAAAGATTGCCGTGGTCGGGGCGGGTATCGTGGGGGTCGGCACCGCCGAGTGGCTGCGCCGCGACGGCCACGCCGTCACCCTGCTCGACCGCACCGATCCCGGATCGCCGGACCAGACGAGTTACGGCAATGCCGGGCTGCTGGCGCGTACCGCCGTGGTGCCGGTGTCGGTGCCGGGGCTGCTGAAGCATGTGCCGTCGATGCTGCTGAAGCCGGACGGGCCGCTGTTCCTGCGCTGGGGATACCTGCCGCGTCTGCTGCCGTGGCTGATGCCGTTTCTGCGCAACGGGAACGAGGCGAAGGTGCGCGAGATCGCGGCGGCGCTCGATACGATCCTGGGCGATTCGGTCGACCAGCACCGGGCGCTGGCGCAGGGGACCGGGGCCGAGCGGTATATCGAGACCGGCCACTACGCCTATCTCTACAAGGATCGCGCGGGGTTCGAGAAGGACGCCTGGGGTTTTGCCCTCCGCCGCGAACTGGGGGCCGACTGGGACGAGTGGGACCGCGCCGCGATACGGGAGCGCGATCCGCACCTGTCGGACAGCGTGGGCTTTGCCGCCGCGCTGAAGGATCACGGCTGGATTCGCGACCCCGGGGCGTATCTCGTCGCGCTGCTGGATGCCTTTCGCGCAGGCGGCGGGGTGTTCCGCAGGGGCGAGGTCACGGATATCGCCCCCGATGGCGAGAACGGCGGCACCGTGACGGTGGCGGGGGATGCCCTGCCCTTCGACCGCATCGTCATCGCCTCGGGCGTGTGGTCGCGGCGGATGGCCGAGCGGCTGGGGCATCGGGTGCCGCTGGAGGCGGAGCGCGGCTATCACCTCGTGCTGGAGAACCCGTCGTTCCGACCACCGATTCCCTACATGGTCGCCGATGCGAAATTCGCGGTCACCCCGATGGATGCGGGGGTCCGCTGCGCCGGGCTGGTGGAGTTCGGCGGGGTCGATATGCCCGCGAGGATGGCGCGCACGAAACTGTTCGAGCGGCGCATCCGCACATTGTATCCGGCGCTGGAATGGGACGGGGTGCAGACCTGGATGGGCCGCCGCCCGTCGACCCCCGACAGCCTGCCCCTGATCGGCGAGAGTACCCGCGCGCGCCACGTCTGGTTCGCCTTCGGCGCGCAGCATGTGGGGCTGACCTCCGGCCCCAAGACGGGCCGCCTGATCGCCGACATGATCGGCGGGCGCATGCCCAATATCGACATGACCCCCTTCGCCCCCGACCGTTTCGACCGGGCATGATGCCCTCCCCCGCTTTATCCTAGGCACTCCGATGTACCAATCCTTCGAGACCCCCTCCCACGACCACGGTGCCGCGCGCCTCGCCGACCTGCGCGCCGAACTCGAACGGCGGGGGCTGAGCGGCTTCATCGTGCCGCGCGCCGATGCGCACCAGGGCGAATACGTGCCGGCCCGCGACGAGCGGCTGCGGTGGCTGACCGGGTTCACCGGCTCGGCGGGGCAGGCCATCGCGATGCCGGGCCGCGCGGGGGTGTTCGTGGACGGGCGCTACACGATCCAGGCCGCGACCCAGCTCGACGGTGCGGCCTTCGAGACGGTGGCGATCGCCGGGACCGATACGGGCGCGTGGCTGGGCGAGGTGGCCGGGCCGGGCGACGTGGTCGGCTTCGACCCGTGGCTCGTGACGCCGCAGCAGCGCGACGGGTATGCCGAGGCGCTGGAGGCCGTGGGCGCGAGCCTGCGCGCGGAACCCGACAACCCTGTCGATGCCGTCTGGCCCGACCAGCCCCCCGCCCCCATGGGCAGCGCGCAGATCCATCCGGAGAAATTCGCCGGCACCCCCTCCGACGAAAAGCGGCAGGCGGTGGCCGGGACGCTGGCGGATCAGGGGGTCGAGGGCTTCGTCCTGACCCTGCCGGATTCGATCAACTGGCTGCTGAACATCCGGGGCAGCGACCTGAGCCATACCCCGGTCATGCTGTCCGACGCCCTGCTGCACGCGGATGGCAGCGTCGACCTGTTCCTCGATCTCGACAAGCTGGACGGGGCCGTGCGCGCGCATCTGGGCGACGACGTGCGCCTGCACGCCACCGCCCGGTTCCTGCCGATGCTGCGCGACGCGGGGCTGGCGCGCGTGGGGCTGGAGAAGGCCAGCGTGCCGGTGATCGTCGAGACGACCCTGCGCGAGGCCGGGGCCGGAATCACCTGGATGCGCGACCCCTGCATCATGCCCAAGGCGCGCAAGAACCCGGCGGAACAGGCCGGCGCCCGCACCGCCCATCTGCGCGACGGGGCGGCGATGGCGCGGTTCCTGTGCTGGCTGGACCGCAAGGCCGGGGATGCCGAACTCAAGGAGATCAAGGTCGCCAAACGGCTGGAGAAGTACCGCCACGAGACCGGCCACCTTCAGGATATCAGCTTCGACACCATCTCCGCCTACGGTCCCAACGGCGCGCAGCCGCATTACCGGGTCAACCGCGAGACGAATCTGCCGCTGTCCGGCGGCTCGCTCTACCTGATCGATTCCGGGGGGCAGTACCCCGACGGCACGACCGACATCACCCGCGTCGTCGCCATCGGCACCCCGCAGGACCGCCACCGCCGCGCCTTTACCCTCGTGCTGCGCGGCATGATCGCCGTATCGCGCGCGCTGTTCCCCGCCGGGACGACGGGAGTGCAGATCGACGCGATGGCGCGGATGCCGCTGTGGTCGGCGGGTCTGGATTTCGACCACGGCACGGGCCACGGCGTCGGGTCGTATCTGGGCGTGCACGAAGGCCCCGCGAGCCTGTCGAAACGCGGAACCGTGGCGCTGGAGCCGGGCATGATCCTCTCGAACGAGCCGGGGTACTACAAGGAGGGCGATTTCGGAATCCGGATCGAGAACCTGCTGCTCGTCACCCCCCCCGCCATCCCCGAGGGCGGCGAGCGGGAGATGATGGCGTTCGAGACGCTGACGCTGGCCCCCATCGACCTGCGCCTCGTCGATCCCGACCTGCTGCGCACCGACGAGATCGCGTGGCTGGATGACTATCACGAGCGGGTCTACGACGCGCTGTACCCGGTGGTCGATGCGACGACGCAGGACTGGCTGGAAACCGCGACGATGCGGGTCGAGCAGTTCGTGGCGAAATACCCCGCCGCCCCGCCCCCGACCGACGACTGATCCCCCTGCCCGCCCGGTGACCCGGGCATCGGATTCTCCAGAAAGGCCCATCCCATGCGCGCACTCGTCTATACCGGTCCCGACACTCTCGAAATGGCCGATGTGCCGGAGCCTGTGGCGCAAGCGGGCGAATCGGTCGTGGAAGTCGAGGCGGTGGGCATCTGCGGGTCGGACCAGCATGCCTATCACGGCACTGATTCTCGCCGGATACCGCCCCTGATCCTGGGACACGAGGCGGCAGGCACCGTGATTTCGGGACCGATGGAGGGGCAGCGCGTCACCATCAATCCGATGGTGACCTGCGGGAAGTGCTCCTACTGCATCGAGAAGCGCGAGAACCTGTGCCCGAACCGTTCGCTGCTCTCGATCCCGCCGCGCGAGGGGGCGTTTGCCCAGCGCGTCGCGATTCCGGTCGGCAATCTGGTGGCGGTGCCGGAGGGGGTCTCGCTGGCCCATGCCGCGCTGGCCGAGCCGCTGGCCTGCGGCTGGCACGCGCTGCGCCTGGCCGCGAACAGCTTCGTGCGGCCCGTCACGGATGCGCGGCTGGTGATTCTGGGCGGGGGGGCCATCGGTCTGGGGACGGCGCTGGCCGCGCGGGTCCACGGGATCGAGGATATCTGGATCGCCGAGCCGAATGCCGCCCGCCGCGAGATGCTGGCCGAGGCCGGACCCTTCCGCATCTACGGGGGCGAGGACGACGCGCCGGAGGACGGCTCCGCCCCGCTGGTGGTCGATGCCTACGGGTCCGAGGCCAGCCGCGCCACCGCTTCGCGCCTCGCGGCCCCCGGCGGGGTCATCGCGCATATCGGGCTGGCGGGGGGAGGCGCGGGGCTGGACGTGCGGCGCATGACGTTGCAGGAGATCACGTTCTTCGGGACGTATACCTATTCCAACGACGATTTCCGCGCCACGGCGCATGCGATCTTCGAAGGGCGATTCGGCGATTTCTCGTGGATCGAGGAACGCCCGCTGGCGGAGGGCGCGCAGGCGTTCAGGGATCTGGATGCGCGGTCGGTGCGGGCGGCGAAGATCGTGCTCAAGCCTTAGGCAGGCTCCACGATATGGGCGAAACTGCCGGTGACGGTGCCGCTGCGCAGGCCGGCGGTGCCGAGATCGGTATCCATCGAGTCGCGCAGGGCGAAGAGCGGCTCTCCGCGCTCGCCCAGCGTCGTGGCGTAGTGGAACTCGTGGCCCCGGAACGCCCCGCCCCACGGCAGAGGCGCGCAGGGGGTCATGTGGCGATAGCCGAGATGGAGCCGCCGCTGCGCGAAGCTCGTTTCCACATCCAGCAGCCCGAGCATGGCATGGCGCGCGCCGTCCGCATCGACCATTCCCCCGCCCAGCACCATGTACCCGCCGCACTCCCCATGGATCACCGCGCCCCGGTCCCGGGCGGCGCGCATTCCGGCGGCGAAGCGGGGGGCCGACGCCAGCGCCCCGGCATGGAGTTCGGGATATCCGCCGGGCAGGAAGACCGCATCCGCCTGCGCGTTCGGGGCCTCGTCTGTCAAGGGTGAGAACGGCACGACCTCCGCCCCCGCCGCGCGCCAGTCGGCCAGCATGTGCGGATAGGCGAAACCGAACGCGATATCCCGCGCCACCGCGATGCGCTGGCCGAGGGGGGCGAGGCGAACGGGGGCCGCGCCCGCCGCCACGGGTTCGGCCAGTGCGAGGATGGCATCGAGATCGCAATGCGCCGCAACGATATCCGCCGCGCCGTCGACGAAGCGCTCCAGATCGCCGCGCTCCTGCGCCTGCACCAGGCCCAGATGCCGGGAGGGGGTGGCGAGGGTGGCGGCGCGCGGGATCGCCCCCAGCACCGGCGCGACGGTTCCGACCGCCGCGCGCAGCATCGCCTCGTGCCGGGGCGAGCCGATGCGGTTGAGGATGACGCCCGCAACCCGCACATCCGCGCGAAACCCGGCCAGCCCCGCCACGACCGCCGCAACCGTCTGCGCCGTCTTCGCCGCATCGACCACCAGCACGACCGGCAGGCCCAGCGCCGCCGCCGCATCCGCCGTGGAACCCTGCCCGAGGGGGGTGTGCCGCGCGGGTGCGCCGTCGAACAGGCCCATGGCCCCCTCGACCACCAACAATTCGCCCGTCGCCGCCATGGCCCGCGCGCGCAATCGCGCCGCATCGGCACACCACGGGTCGAGCGTCACGCACGCGCCCCCGGTCGCCGCCGCATGAAAGGCCGGGTCGATGTAGTCCGGTCCCGTCTTGGCCGACCCGACCGCCACACCGCGCCGCCTGAACGCGCGCAGCAGGCCGAGGGTCACCGTCGTCTTTCCCGCCCCGGAGGACGGGGCCGAGATTACGAGACCTCGCGGTCGCATTGCTCGCGCACCCCCAGCGGGTCGATATCGCGCACCGCGTCGCCCGCCATCTGGCCGATCCAGTCGAGGGCCTGACGCATCAGCACGACGCGCCCGATGCAGATGATGGCCGGGGGCGCGAGACCCGCCGCCGCGATATCGGCCTGTGCGCGCGACAGCGTCGTCTCGACCACGGCCATGTCGGGGCGGGTGGCATTGGTGACGACGGCGACCGGGTCGTGCGGATCGCGCCCTCCCTCCAGCAGGCCCGCGACGATGGCGGGCAGGGTCTTCATCGACATGTAGCAGACGATCACCGGCGAACTTTTCGCCATGGCGGCCCAGTCGATGCGGCTGGGGGCAGTGCCGCTCTGGTCATGACCTGTCACGAAGGTGACGGCCTGATTCACGTCGCGGTGGGTGACGGGGATGCCCGCATAGGCCAGCCCGCCGATCCCCGCGCTGATGCCCGGCACGATCCGCACGGGGATGCCGAGGCCGATCAGCGTCTGCGCCTCCTCGCCGCCGCGCCCGAACACGAAGGGGTCGCCGCCCTTCAGCCGCAGCACCCGCTTGCCCGCCCGCGCATGCTCGACCAGCCGCAGCGAGATATCGCGTTGCTTGGGCGAGGGTTTGCCGCCCCGCTTGCCCGCATACTCGATGGTGCAGCCGGGCCGCGCCCAGGCCAGCATATCCTCGCCGACCAGCGCGTCGTAGACGATGACATCGGCCTGCCTCAGCGCGTTCAGCCCGTGCAGCGTCAGCAGCCCCGCATCCCCCGGCCCGGCCCCGACGAGCCAGACCCAGCCGGGCTTGAGTTCCGGCCAATCCACGGCACCGCGCGGCATTTGATACAGTTCGTTCATGCCCCGCACGCTAACGCTTTCGCACGATCTTGCGAAGTCGGAAATCGACGTTTCGACGACGATGGGCGTCGGGGTCGCGGGCGCGCGCTGCATCGGGTATACCCCGTTTCGACTCAACGGAGAGACGGTCATGCAGCGCATCCTCATCACCTCGGCCCTGCCCTATATCAACGGGGTCAAGCATCTCGGCAATCTGGTCGGCTCGATGCTGCCGTCCGATGCCTATGCCCGCTTCATGCGGATGCGCGGGCACGAGGTGATGTTCATCTGCGCCACCGACGAGCACGGCACCCCCGCCGAGATCGCCGCCGCCGGGGCGGGCGAGCCGGTGGCCGACTACTGCGCGCGGATGTCGGCGGTGCAGCAGGAACTGCATGACGGGTTCCGCCTCAGCTTCGACCATTTCGGGCGATCGTCGTCGGCGCGCAACCATCGCCTGACCCAGCATTTCGCGGGCGCGCTGGCAGATGAGGGAATGATCTACGAGGTGACCGAGGAGCAGATGTGGTCCGAAGCCGACGGGCGTTTTCTGCCGGACCGGTATATCGAGGGCACCTGCCCGAATTGCGGGCACGGGAATGCGCGCGGCGACCAGTGCGAGAACTGCACCAAGCAGCTGGACCCCACCGACCTGATCGATCCCCGGTCCGCGATTTCCGGCTCGACGGAGGTTTATCCGCGCGAGACGAAGCACCTGTACCTGAAACAATCCGCCCTGCGCGACCGTATCCGCGACTGGATCGGGGAGAAGGACGACTGGCCCCTCCTCGTCACGTCGATCGCCCGCAAGTGGCTGGATGACGGCGACGGCCTGCGGGATCGCGGGATCACGCGGGATCTGGACTGGGGAATCCCGGTCAGGCGCGGGGATGCGGACTGGCCGGGGATGGAGGGGAAGGTCTTCTACGTCTGGTTCGACGCCCCCATCGAATACATCGCCGCCACCGCCGAATGGGCCGATGCCCACGGCAAGGACGAAGCCGATTGGCGGCGCTGGTGGCGGACGGACGAGGGCGCGGCGGATGTGCGCTACGTCCAGATCATGGGCAAGGACAACGTGCCGTTCCACACGCTGAGTTTTCCCGCGACGATCATGGGATCGGGCGAGCCGTGGAAGATGGTCGATTACCTGAAGGGATTCAACTGGCTGACCTATGAGGGGGGCAAGTTCTCGACCTCGCAGGGGCGCGGGATCTTCATGGATCAGGCGCTGGAGATCCTGCCGCCCGACTACTGGCGCTGGTGGCTGCTGTCGAATGCGCCCGAAAGCGCAGACAGCGATTTCACGTGGGAGGCGTTCCAGGGCGGGGTCAACAAGGATCTGGCCGACGTGCTGGGCAACTTCGTCAGCCGGGTGACCAAGTTCTGCCGCTCGAAATTCGGGGAGGTCGTGCCGGAGGGTGGCGACTTCGGCGAGGCCGAGGCGGCGCTGGTGACGGAGGTGCAGGCGCGGCTCGACGGCTATGCGAGCGCGATGGAGGCGGTGGAGATGCGCAAGGCCGCGTCGGAACTGCGCGCGCTGTGGGTGGCGGGCAACGAATACCTGCAACATGCCGAACCGTGGGCGGTCTACAAGACCGATCCGGAGCGGGCGGGGATGATCGTGCGGGTGGCGCTGAATCTGGCGGCACTCTATGCCACCGTGTCGCGGCCCTTCATCCCCGATGCCTGCGATACGCTGGTCGCGGCGCTGGGGATCGATGCGGAAGCGGGCTGGCCGGAAAGTGCCGAAGCGGCCCTGACCGCCCTGCCCCCGGGCCACGCCTTCACGGTGCCGGAGAACCTGTTCCGCAAGATCGACGATGCGGAGCGGGAAGGATGGGCGGCGCAGTTCGCGGGGGAGGACGGCGCGGAAGCGGGGTAGGAACTGTTCCGCCCCGGGCGCAAGACCCGGGGGCCTCGCGATGCGCGCGCGGACCATAGAGGCCCCGGGTCGTTGCCCGGGGCAGTGTGCTCTTCATGGAACAATCGGCCAAGTACTACTCGGCCGCGACCCTCAAATCGGCGCGACGGTGGCTGCGAAAGTGGGCCTGAGCCGCCCCGACCCCCGATCCCGGCTCGATCCGTGCACCCGCATCGCACAGCGCCATTTCGGCGTTGCCGATGGCCGCCATGCACATCCCTTCGTTCAGCGAACCGAGATGGCCGATGCGGAATACCTTGCCCGCAAGCTGCGCCAGACCCGAACCGTAGGACGTGTTGTAGCGGTCATAGGCGATCGAGATCACGTCGCGGGCGTCGATGGTGTCCGGCACTACGATGGTGGACACGGTGTCCGAGTGCCATTCCGGCCCGGCGGCGCAGAGGCGGCAGCCCTCCCACGCCTCGATGGCCGCGCGCACGCCGCCCGCCAGACGGGTATGCCGCGCGACGACCTCGTCCAGACCCTCCTCGAAGATCATGGCCAGCGATTCGCGCAGGCCGTGGAAAAGCTGCGTCGGCGGGGTGTACGGGAAGTAACCGCCCGCATTCAGGTTGAGCATGTCGGCGAAGGCGAAGTAGCAGCGGTCCATCTTGCCGAATTTCGACGCCTCGACCGCGCGCTGGCTGGCGCAGAGGATGCCGAGACCCGCAGGCAGCATCAGCCCCTTCTGCGAGCCGGAAACCGCCAGATCGACGCCCCAGTCATCCATGCGGAAATCGAGCGAGCCGAGGCCGCTGACGGTATCGACATAGAGCATCGCGTCGTGGTTCGCATCGTCCAGCGCCCTGCGCACGCCCGCAATGTCGGAGGTGACGCCCGTGGCCGTCTCGTTATGGGTGGCGAAGACGGCCTTGATCTCGCCGCGCGTATCGGCGCGCAGCTTTTCGGCGTAGGTCTCGACCGGCACGCCCTTGCCCCATTCGACATCGATGCACTCGACATCGAGGCCGAGGCGTTCGGCCATGTCGACCCACAGGTGCGAGAACTGGCCGAAGCGCGACATCAGCACCTTGTCGCCCTTGTTCAGGGTGTTCGTGATCGCCGCTTCCCAGGCCCCGGTGCCGGAACCGGGGAACATGAAGACTTCGGCGCTGGTCGTGCGGAACACCTTCTTGAGGCCGTCGAACAGGGGCAGGGTCAGGTCGCCGAAATCGGGGGCGCGCATGTCCTGCATCGGCACGTTCATCGCCATGCGCACCCGCTCGGGGACGTTGGTGGGACCGGGGATGAAGAGGTGGTTGATGCCGGTTTTCATGGATGCGCTCCGTCCTGGGGTGTCGGGAAATGGGTGTTTCCGCATTTTATCTCTAATTCCAGATAGCGTCGGCGCGCCCCGTTCTCAAATCCAACCGGGTTGACGGGATGGATTTGTAACTTACAAAGGGTCGGGTATGTAATGTTGTAAGGCGTCAGGGGGATCGCGTGAAAGCCCGGAAGACCTTCGTCGGCCCCAAGCTGCGCCAGATCCGCAAGGAGCGCAAGCAGACCCAGGCGCAGATGGCCGAGGCGCTGGGCCTCAGCGCGACCTACGTGAATTTGCTGGAGAACAATCAGCGCAGCCTGTCGGTGCGGGTGCTGATGCGGTTGTCCGAAAGCTACGGCATCGATATCCGCACGCTGGTCGAGGACGACGCGCCGACCCAGCTGGCCGACCTGCGCAATGCGCTTCAGGACCCCATCTTCGGCGATACCCGCGCCGACCTTCAGGAATTGCGCGCCGCGCTGGACCATTGCCCGACGCTGGCGCAGAACCTGCTGTCCCTGCACGGCAGCTACCGCGCGCTGTCCGAACGGATGCTGGGGATGGTCGATGCCAGCGGGGCCGAAGGGGTGGTGCATGCCAGCCCCGAAGCCATCGTCCACGACCTGTTCCGCCGCAACCGCAACTATTTCGACACGATCGAGCGCGCCGCCGAAGACCTGCGCGCCCTCGGCCCGCGCCCCAACGACGAACTTTACGGGTTCCTGAAATCCCGTATCCGCGAGGCGCTGGGGATCGCGGTCGAGACGGTGCCGGTGGCCGACATGCCCGATACCCTGCGCTACTACGACGAACCGGCGCGGCGATTGCTGTTCTCGGAGGGGCTGGACCACCTGAACCGGGTGTTCCAGCTTGCCCATGTCATCGGCCTGCTGTCCTGCGACGCGATCTTCGACACGATCCTGGCGGAGGCGAGGATCTCCGACCCGCGCGGACAGGCGCGCTCGCGGGTGGAACTGGCAAACTACTTCGCCGCCGCCGTGCTGATGCCCTATGCGGCGTTCCATGGCGAGGCGCTGACGTGCCGCTACGACCTCGACCACCTCGCCGCGCGGTTCGGGGTGTCGTTCGAGCAGGTGTGCCACCGGGTCACCACGTTGCAGCGCGACGGGGCGCAGGGGGTGCCGTTCTTCTTCATGCGCATCGACAAGGCGGGGAACGTGACGAAGCGGTTCAACGCGACCAGTTTCAATCTCGCGGAGCATGGCGGGGCGTGCCCGCGCCTCGATATCCACATGTGTTTCCGGATGCCGGGGCGCATCCTGCCGCAGACGGTCGAGATGCCCGATGGCGGGCGCTACTTCACGATCAACCGCACGGTCGACCGGCCGACCTTCGGCTATCGCTCGCAGGACCAGCGCCTCGCCGTCAGTCTGGGCTGCGCGGTCGAGCATGCGGACAAGATGATCTATGCCGCCCATGCCCCGGCATTCGATCCGGCGGGCGATTCGGCCACGCCCATCGGTATCAACTGCCGCCTCTGCCCGCGCCAGCACTGCACCCAACGCGCGCAGCAGCCCATCCACCTGGACCTGCCCATCGACGAGAACCGGCGGGGGCGGACGCGGTTCGAGAGTTGAGCGTGACTTGGCCCCCGTTCCGCCCTACCTCCTGCTGACAAACCCCGGAGGATACCATGGACGACGCGACCCGTACCGAGCTGGAAGCCGCCACCTTTCGCCGCCTGCGCGACCACCTGCGCGAGCGGACGGATGTGCAGAACATCGACATGATGAACCTGACGGGCTTCTGCCGCAACTGCCTGAGCCGGTGGTACGACGAGGCCGCCGCCGAGCGCGGGGTCGAGATCGGCAAGGCGCAGGCGCGGGAAATCGTGTACGGGATGCCCTTCGATGAATGGCGCGCGAAGTATCAGGCGGATGCGACGGCGGAGCAGAAGGCCGCATTCGCGAAGACGCATCACGATTGATTTTTTCGCGCTGCGCTCACGCAATCGCACGCTGACCGTCGAGGCCCCGGATCGGGGTCCGGGGCAGAGTTGTTTTCTGAAAGTTATCTCATGAACCATGGCGGCGACCCGCTCAACTGGGCCAGGCTGGCCGCCCTCGGCATCATCTGGGGCGGCTCCTTCATGCTGGTGACCGTGGCGCTGGAGGGGATGGGACCGTTCACGCTGGTCGCCGCGCGTATCGGCATCGCGGCGCTGATGCTGTGGGGGCTGTGCTATCCGATCTGCGGCGGGTTGCCGAAACGGCGCATCGTGTGGGCCTTCGCGCTGGCCTCGGCCATCCTGTCGAACGCCCTGCCCTTCGCCCTGCTGACCTGGGCGCAGACGACCCTGCCCAGCAGCGTGACCGGGGTGTTCATGGCGGTGATGCCCCTGATCGCGCTGGCGATGAGCCATTTTCTGGTGGCGGGCGAGCGGATGACGGCGCGCAACACGATCGGCCTGACCATCGGCTTCGCGGGGATGCTGGTCCTGTTCGGCTTCGACGCCCTGCGCCAGCTTGCCAGCGGCGAGGGGACGGCGGTGGCGCAGGCGGCGTGTCTGGTCGCGACGGTCTGCTATGCCGGCGGCACCATCGTGATGAAGCGCGCGCCCGAGACGCGGCCCGTCGCCTTCGGCGCGGCGACGATGATCCTCGCCGCCACCCTGTCCGTCGCCCTCGCGCTGTGGGTCGAGGGGGTGCCGAACGCGATGCCCTCGGCGGGCAGCGGGCTGGCCATCCTCGTCCTCGCCATCGGGCCGACCGCCGGGGCGCTGCTGCTGATGCTGAAGATACTGGAGACGGCGGGGCCGCCCTTCCTGTCGCTGGTCAATTATCAGGTGCCGATCTGGGCGGTGGTGTTCGGCGCGTTCTTTCTGGGCGAGGACATCTCGCCCCGCCTGGGGGTGGCGCTGGGGCTGATCCTGGTCGGGATCGCCGTCAGCCAGAACCTCGCCGCGCGCCTGCGGGGTCGCCCGGCATGAGCGATATCGCGGCGCTGCGCGCGCCGACGCCGACCTCCTATGCCATGGTCGGGGCGCTGGTGGTGATCTGGGGGACGACGTTCCTGCTGGTGAAGTTCGCGCTGGTCGAGGTATCGCCCGCCGTGGTCGCCGGGGCGCGGGTGCTGATCGGCGGGGCGGCGGTAATCCCGTTCGCGGTGATGACCGGGCGGGCGATGCCGCGCGGGCGGGGGCGCTGGCTGGGGGCGGCGGCCATCGGGGTGTTCTCGCTGGCGGTGCCGATGTCGCTGCTGGCCTGGGCGCAGCAGGTGGTGCCGAGCGGGGTCGCGGGGGTCTACATGGCGGTGATTCCGCTGCTGGTTCTGCCGCTGGCGCATGTCTTCTCGCCGGGCGAGGCGATGACGCGGCGCAAGCTGGCCGGGTTTCTGGTCGGGTTCGCGGGCGTGCTGATGCTGATGGGGCGGGAGGCGCTGACGGCCCTCGGATCGGCGGACGGGCTGGCGCAGCTGGCATGTCTGGGCGCGACGCTGTCCTATGCGGTCGGGTCGATCATGACGCGGCGCACGCCGAAGACGGACCCCATCGCGCTGTCGGCGCTGGGCTTCGCGTTCGGCGGGGTGCTGATCGCGCCGTTCGCGCTGGCGGCCTGGCCGCAGGAGGTGCCGTCGACCCAGACCGTCGCGATCCTGATCGGCATCGGAATCGTCTCCAGCGGGCTGGCGATGATCCTGCGGGTGGCGGTGATCTCGTCGGTCGGGTCGGTCTTCATGTCCGGGGTGGGCTATCTGGTGCCGATCACGGCGCTGGCGGTGGGGGTGGTGTTCGGGGGCGAGACGGTAACGCCGGCGGACGGGGCGGCCTGCGCGCTGATCCTCACGGGTCTGGCGATTGCGTCGCGTCGAAGAACCCCGTGAAATCGGCGAACAGGATCGCGACGACCAGCAGCGCCAGCAATCCGCCCAGCATGACGAAGGCGGTGCGCCGGGACTGCCGCGCCTCGAACTTGCGCAGCCACTGGCGCGGCTCGACCCCGCGATAGCGGAAGACGGCCAGCGCGGACAGGTTGACGCTGGCGACGTTGACCGCGAACAGTTCCGCCGCCCCCAGCGCCATGCGCCACTCCCCCGCGCCGATCATGATGCCGAAGGCCACGGCGGGCGGCAGCAGGGCGACGGCGACCATCACGCCGACCAGGGACGCGCTCGCCCCGCTGGTCAGGGCCAGCGCGGCACAGGCCCCCGATGCCAGCGCGACCACCATGCCGTCCAGCCCGATGCGCGTGCGGTCGAGCAGTTCCTTCGCCTCCAGATCGAGGGGCAGGACCGCCGCGCCGAAGATCGACAGCACCACCGCCAGCGCGAAGCCCAGCGCCAGCGACCTGGCCGCCTCGGCCATCAGCGTGCGGTCGCCCAGCGCGGCCCCGAAGGCGAAACCGAGATTGGGGCCGAGGAACGGGGCGATGACCATGGCCCCGATCAGGACCGCGACGTTGTTCGTGACCAGTGCCGCCCCCGCCACGACGGTCGAGAGGGCGACGAACAGCAGGTAGTCGTTCGTCAGCCGCGCCCCGCGCTCGATCTGGCCGTACAGGACTTCGCGGGTGGTGGCGCGGCGGTGCGCCTCGCGGGTCCTGCGCGCCTCCTCGTCGGGTTCGGGTTTCGGGATGACGGCGTCGGTCGGTTGCAGCACGATGCGCCAGCCGTCGGTGCCGGACAGGGCATCGTGCAGGGCGTCGAGGGTGGATTGCTGGTAGTCGGGATCGACGAGGGCCTTGATCACGATGCGCCGCCCGCCCTCCTCCTGCTCGGCCACGGACCAGCTCTCGATGGGGCGGTGTTCGGCGAAGACCTTGCGGATGGCCCCGCCCTGGTCGCCGGGGGCGATGACCTCGATGACGCGGACGGCCATTACGATTCCCGCAATGCAGTGTCGACGGCGAGGGCCTGCACCGTCTCGCGCACGTCATGCACGCGCAGGATGTCGACCCCCTGCCGCGCACCGTGCAGGGCGACCGCGACGGAGCCGGGGGCGCGGCGGGCGGCGTCCTTCTCGCCCGACAGCGTGCCGATGAACCCCTTGCGCGAGGCACCCAGCAGGACGGGACAGCCGATCTCGCGGAACGCGGCCAGATTGCGCAGCAGGGTCAGGTTATGCGCCAGCGTCTTGCCGAAGCCGATGCCCGGATCGACGATCAGCGCGGCCCGGGGGATGCCCGCCGCCCGGCACGCCGCGACCCGGGCGGCCAGGTAGTCGCGCACCTCGCGCACCACGTCGTCGTACCGGGGGTCCCGCTGCATCGTCCCGGGATCGCCGAGGGCGTGCATCAGGCAGACCATCCCCCCCGCCGCCGCATAGTCGCAGGCGACGCCCGGGCTGTCCGGATCGTAGGTCAGGGCGGAAACGTCGTTGAACACCCGCGCCCCCCGCCCCAGCGCGCGCCGGGCGACATCGGCCTTGCGCGTATCGATCGAGACGAGCGCGCCTGCTGCCACGGCAGAATCGATCGCGGGCGCAACCCTGCGCCATTCCTCCGCCGCCGGGACGGTAACGGCACCGGGGCGGGTCGATTCGCCGCCGATATCGAGGATGTCGGCCCCCTCCGCGATGAGGCGGGCAACCCGTTCGGCCAGCGCGTTCTCCGGCACGGCCCCGCCATCCGAAAAGCTGTCGGGGGTGGCGTTCAGGATGCCCATGATGCGGGGAGGGGGTCGGGTGGCCAAGCGTTCGGTCCTCGCACGAAAAAGCGCCACGGGTTTCCCCGTGACGCCCCGATCATGCCCCGATGCGGCGAAAGCGTGCAACCCTTACCTGGTTTCGCGCGATTTCCGGTCGGGACGCGAAGGCACGTCCCTCGACATCGCCTCAGGTCGGCTGCGGCTCCATCCCGCCATCGGATTTGGGCTTCTTGGTCTTCGGCACCGAGGTGATCGACGGCGGGCCGGAATCGGTGGGGGTGCCGTCGTCGTTGCGGTCGAGCGGTTCCCCGGCGATGACCTTCTTGATCTCGTCGCCGGTCAGCGTCTCGTATTCCAGCAGGCCCTGGGCGAGGCGCTCGAACTCGACCGATTTCTCGGTCAGGATGCTTTTCGCGGTCTCGTAGCCGGTCTCGATCAGGCGACGCACCTCCTCCTCGATGATCTTCTGGGTCTCGGTCGAGATCTGCATCCCGCCGCCCTGATAGCTGCCGAGGAAGCTGTCCTGTTCGGACGAGTAGTTCACGTTGCCGATCTTGTCGGACATGCCGAACTGCGTGACCATCGCGCGGGCGATCTTGGACACCTGCTGGATGTCGCTGACGGGACCGGACGACACGTTGTCCTCGCCGAAGGTCAGCACCTCCGCCGCCTTGCCCGCCATCGCCATCGCGATCTTCGACGTGTATTTGGTCTTCGACACCGAATACGTATCGCGCTCCGGCACGGACATCACCAGGCCCAGCGCGCGGCCCCGGGGGATGATCGTGGCCTTGTAGACGGGGTCGTGCTGGGGCACGAACATGGCGACGAGGGCGTGGCCGGCCTCGTGGTAGGCGGTGACCTTCTTCTCGTCCTCGGTCATGACCATGGACCGGCGCTCGGCCCCCATCATCACCTTGTCCTTGGCGAATTCGAAATCGTCCATCGTGACCAGACGCTTGCCGAGACGCGCGGCGGTCAGGGCCGCTTCGTTGACGAGGTTGGCCAGATCGGCACCCGAGAAACCGGGGGTCGAGCGGGCGATGCGGCGCAGGTCGACGCCGGGGGCCAGCGGCACCTTGCGCGCGTGGACCTCCAGGATCTTGTTGCGGCCGTTGATGTCGGGGTTGTTCACCGTCACCTGACGGTCGAAGCGGCCCGGGCGCAGCAGCGCGGGGTCCAGCACGTCGGGGCGGTTGGTCGCGGCGATCAGGATCACGCCCTCGTTCGCCTCGAACCCGTCCATCTCGACCAGCAACTGGTTGAGCGTCTGCTCGCGCTCGTCATTGCCCCCGCCATAGCCTGCGCCGCGATGGCGACCGACGGCGTCGATCTCGTCGATGAAGACGATGCAGGGGGCGGATTTCTTGGCCTGCTCGAACATGTCTCGCACGCGGGACGCGCCCACACCGACGAACATCTCGACGAAGTCGGACCCCGAAATCGTGAAGAACGGCACGCCCGCCTCGCCCGCGATGGCCCGCGCGAGAAGCGTCTTGCCGGTGCCGGGAGGGCCGACGAGCAATGCACCCTTGGGGATCTTGCCGCCCAGACGCGAATATTTCTGAGGGTCGCGCAGGAATTCGACGATCTCCTGCAATTCGGATTTCGCCTCGTCGATGCCCGCCACGTCGTCGAAGGTGACGCGGCCCTGCTTCTCGGTCAGCAGCTTGGCCTTGGACTTGCCGAAGCTCATCGCGCCCTTCCCGCCGCCCTGCATCTGGCGCATGAAGAAGACCCAGACGCCGATCAGCAGCAGGAACGGCAGCCAGCCGAGAAGGACGGCGACCAGCGGATTGCGTTCCTGCGGGTCGACGACGATGTCGGTGCTGGAATTCTCCAGCTTTTCCATCAGGTTGCTGTCGGCGGGGATGTAGGTGTAGAACGGGGTGTTCGATCCCTCCAGCGTACCGGTCAGGCGCTCGCCCGAGATGGTGACCTTGCTGACGGAACCGGAATCGATATTGCGGACGAGTTCGGAATACGTCATTTCCCGTGCGCCGCGATCGTTCCCGCTCTGCCCGAACATATTGAACAGGGCGACGAACAGGATGATGATGACGAGCCACAGGCCCAGATTCTTGATATTGTTCACACGTGGCTCCCGATGGGGCGCGCCCGAAAAGCCGGGCCGGTCCGTAACTTTGTCCTACACTAGATATAGGCTTCCCGGTCAGGATCAACCATCGTCGTCCCTAACGTGACCCTGGATACCGCGCGGCATTCCGACGCCTCGGGTGCCGGGGCGTATCCGGCGAGGGGGATGGCGAGCAGATCGGGGCCGCGCCACAGGGCCGGAGCGCACAGGCGCGCGGGGCGCGGGGCGGCGGTCCAGACGGGCGGCGCGGGGTGTTTCGCGGCCTTGAGCATGCGCAGGCCCTCCGCCCCCGCCGCCGCGATGGTGACGCTCTCGCGCCGGGTCAGGGATGCCGGGACGGTGATGTCGAAGCGGTCGTCCCATGTGCCGCGCGATGCGCAGGGGATCGTGGACGTGCAGGCGCTCGGCTCGCGCTGGATCGCGACCTGAGTGCCGAAGGGGTCGATCCGGCATCCGTGCAGGGTCGTGCCGCCGAAACCCGCCCCGCCCATCCGGTCGAGCAGACCCGTCAGCGCCTCCAGCCGGGGGCGATAGGGGGTGCCCGACACCGCGCAGAGGAGGCGCGAGAGCAGGCGGTGGCGCGTCTCGCGGGGGGCGCGGGCGAGGCGGGCGGGATCGAGCAGGACGTATCCGAGGGGGGACAGCGTGCAGAGTTCGGCGGCGAGGGTGGTGGCGGCGGCATCCAGAACCTGCCGTGCGTCGGCCATCGCGGTCGCCGTCCCCGCGAGGCGCTCCGCCGTGATGCCCAGCGGGGCGAGAGTGGCCAGAGCGTCGCGGGCGAGGATGCGGGCGTAGCGGCGGTCCTCGTTCGTGGGGTCGTCGCGCCATGCGATCCCCTCGGCGGCGAGGATGTCGCGCAGGGTCGCCCGCCGCATACCGAGCAGCGGACGGACGACGCGCAGGCCCCACAGCGCCGTGGCCGGACGCATCGCGGCCAGACCGTCGACGCCGGAGCCGCGCCCGAGGCGGAGCAGCACCGTCTCCGCCTGATCGTCGAGGGTGTGGCCGGTCAGGAGCGTCGCGATGCCCCGCGCAGCGCAGGCCCGGGCCATCAGGGTGTAGCGCGCGGTGCGGGCCGCGTCCGGCAGGTTGCCCGTCGCGCCCGGACGACCCTCCTCCCAGCGCAGGGTTTCGTGGGCAATCCCCTGCGCGGCGCAGAACCCGGCGACCGCCTGCGCCTCGCCCGCGCTGTCGGGGCGCAGGCCGTGATCGACGGTCAGGGCGTACAGGGCGGGGCCACCGAGCCGCGACCAGCGCAGCGCGAGGTGCAGCAGGGCCATGCTGTCCCCCCCGCCCGAAACGGCGAGGGCGACGGGGTTGTCGGGAGGAGCGCAGGCGAACAGCGCGCGCAGGTCGTCATCCGGTACGGATGCCGTCATCCCCCGCACTGGGTGCGTTCGGCCTCGATCTGCGCGCGGCGCAGCAGGGTCTGCGAGGCGTTCGGATAGCGCCCCGGAAACTCTGTGAAGGTCAGGCAGGCTTCCTCGCGCTGGCCGAGACCCGAGAGCGTCATGCCGAGCTTCAGCAGGCTGTCCGGAGCCTTGGCACCGTCGGGCCAGCCCTTGAAGGATTCGAGGAAGGCCTTCGCCGCCTCGTTATACCGGCCCAGCCGCAGGTGCATGTCGCCGAGCCAGTAATGCGCACTGCCGGAGACGGCATCCTGCGGATACTGCGCGACCAGTCTCTCCAGCGCCGCCCCCGCCGCATCGAATTCGCCGAGATTGAGCATCCGCAACGCCTCGTCGTACTGCGCCTGCGCGCCGCCGGGGGCGAGGGTGGGCTGGTTCGGGGCCGGAACGGGGAAGAGGGGCGGAGCCTGGACCGGCGGCGCGATGGAGGCCCCCGCGAGCGCGACGGCGGTGCCGGGCTGGGGCTGGCTGGGCACGGGGATGGCCGGGAAGGGCAGCGCGGCGAGGTCGGGGGGGGTGTCCACCTGGCGCGGCGCACCGAACGCGACCGCCGGTTCGCCGCCCAGCTTGACCGTGGGCTGGGGCGGCTGGAATCCCTGGGCGAACGGCGCAGGGGCCGGTGCCATGGACGGGGATGTCGCCAGAGGTCCGACGGCCGCCGGGGGCGGCTGGGCCACGAAGGGCGTCGGGCGCTGGGATTCGAGGGCCTGAAGCCGGGTTTCGAGGTCGAGAATGCGCTTCTGCGACAACTCGGTCTGCCGGGCAGCATCGTATTCCAGACGCTCGACGACGCCGGTCAGACGCCGCAACTCGGATTCCAGCTGATCGATCCGGGGACCGGTGCCGTCATTCGCGCCGCGCGGATTGCGGCGCAGGATCACGATCTCGGATTCCAGACGATCGAGCCGCCCGAGGATGGAACTGACGGGGATGCGCTGCACCCCCTGCTGCTGGGCGGTCGCCGATGGCACCGGCGCGAAGACGAGCACCGCGAGGAGAGCCGTCAGCGCGAGTGCCGTGCCGCGAATCGTGTATGCCATAGCCAACTCTCCCAAAGGGACGCGCCCGCGCGGGGCGCATCGTTGTGCGTTGCTCAGAAGCTCGCGCCGTTCGCGAGGGCGGTATCGACGCGGCGGTTCTTCGCCCAGTCACTCGGGTCCGACCCCGTCGAGAGCGGGCGCTCCTTGCCGTAGGATACCGTGCGCAGGCGGGATGTCATGACGCCCAGCGATGACATGTAGGCCCGGGCCGCATCCGCACGGCGCGCGCCCAGCGCGAGGTTGTATTCACGGGTACCGCGCTCGTCGGCATGCCCCTCCAGGATCACGTTATGCTCGGGGTGCAGTTGCAGCCATGCCGCCTGTCGCCGCAGGGTCTCGCGCGCGCCGTCGCTGAGAATGACGCTGTCGGTCTGGAAGAGGATGCGGTTGCCGACTTGGGTGGCGAAGTAGCTGGGCTGGCCGTTATCGCCGGGGAAGGAATACCCGCCGAGCGCGGAGGAGCCGCCGCCCTGGTTGTCGAAGGTGGTGTATTGCGAACCGTTGCTCGCCATCGACCCCGAATCGTCGAACAGGGTGCTGTCATAGGGCTGGATCGTGCTGTCGAAAGCCGAACTGCCGTCGTCGTAGACGGTTCCGTCGCTGTAGACGGTGCTGTCCGAATACACCGTGCCGTCGGTGTATTGCGGGGCCGCCGAGATGATGCCGCCATCCACCAGCCCGTTATTCGCGCCGTAGGCCCCCTGATTCGCGTAGGTGCCGGTTCCGGTTACGGTGCTGCCCTGGCCGAGGGTGCCGAGGGCCGAGCCGTCGATTCCGCCCAGCGTCCCGGTCGTGCCGTAGGCATCGCCACTGCCGAATCCGCTACCGGTGCCGGTGCCGACGCCCGCCCCGCCGCCGACCACGACCGGATCGAAGGCAGGTCCTGCACCGACGCCGGCACCGCCGATACCGGCTCCGGCACCGGTGCCGGCCCCGTTGGGCGCGCCGAACGTGCCGAGGCCCGTCGCGGTCGTCATGCTGTCGGCGGTGGGGTCCTTCCTGGACGCGCAGCCCGAGAGAACGAGGGCCGCGGCGACGACCAGGGCGAGGGAACGTAGAGGGGTCGGACGCATTGTAGGCTCCTTTTCCGGTCCACGATCATCGGTGGACCTGTCTTGTCTTTACGCCGGATCACCGGCGTCGGTTTCGGTTCGCAATGCGCTTCGTTCAGCGCATCACGGGTCCCCATGCGGGGTCGGAGGCGGGACCGGGGGTCTTGACGCGGGTTTCGCTGCCGCCCCGGATGTCGATGGAGTAGAGTTGCGGATTGCCCCGCTCGCCCTGGGTTTCGCGGAAGAACATCAGCCGCCGCCCGTTGGGTGCCCAGGTCGGGCTTTCGTCGAGGAAGCTGTCGGTCAGGATGCGCTCGCCCCCGCCGTCGGGGTCCATGATGCCGATGCCGAAGCGCCCGCCCGACATCTTGGTAAAGGCGATCAGGTCACCGCGCGGCGACCAGACGGGGGTGGCATAGCGCCCGGAATCGAAGCTGATCCGCTTCGCGTCGCCGCCGTTCGCGGACATCACGTAGAGCTGCTGAGAACCGCCCCGGTCGGATTCGAACACGATGCGGCGACCGTCCGGCGAATAGGACGGGGCGGTATCGATGGCGGAATTCGAGGTCAGGCGCGTCACCTGCCGCGTGCGCAGGTCCATGTCGTAGACGTCGGTATTGCCCGCCCGCGACAGGCTCATCAGTACCCGCGTGCCGTCGGGCGAGAAGCGCGGAGCGAAAGTCATGCCGGGGAAGCGGCCCAGAATCTCCTGCCGCCGCGATTCGATATCCAGCAGGTACACGCGCGGCAACCCGTCGCGATACGAGATATAGGTCACCTCCTGCGACCGGGGCGAGAAGCGCGGGGTCAGGACCAGCGAGGAGCCGCCCGTCAGGTATTCGAGATTTTCGCCGTCGTAATCCATGACCGCGAGGCGTTTCACGCGCTCGTTCTTCGGCCCGCGCTCGTCGACGAAGACGATCCGTGTCTCGAAATAGCCCGGCTCGCCGGTCAGGCGCTCGTAGATGGCGTCGGAAGCGCGGTGCGCCATGCGCCGCCACGCGGCCCGGTCACCGGTATACTGGAAGCCCGCGATCTGCTGCTGCGCGACCACGTCCCACAGCCGGAACCGCAGGGCGAAGCGGCCATCCGGCGTGGACCCGATCTCGCCCGTGACCAGCGCCGCCGCATTCGACAGCGTGCGCACGTCGTTGAAGCGCGGCGGCGCGCTGAAGCTGGGGACCATCGGCGCGATGGCGGCGTCCGGCACGTTGCGGAAGACGTTGGTGCTGGCCAGATCCGCCTCGATCACCGCCGCCAGTTGTGGCCCGAGGGGGTCGGCGACCCCGCCCTGCCCGAAGAAATCGAGCACCGAGATCGGCAACGGCTCGACCACCCCGCGATCCAGCGTCAGCTTGAGGGGTTGCGACTGCGCCCGGGCATCGGCCAGGGGAACGAGCGCCGCCAGACCGAGACAGGCCGCGCCGAGAATGCGACGGGTAGCGGAAAGCATCATCATCATTGAAGCACCATCTGGGCTGGGTCGAAGCGGATTTCGATGTCGCGCCACGAATTGTACTTGTTGGCAGGGAGCGAGAAGGGCTGGCAGGACACATCCTGCAAGGCGGTCCGCGCCCGCTGCACCGCGACCTGATAATCCGCCGGAATCGGGTTCGGCGTGACCACACTTATCGTCCCCTGGTTAATGAAACCGTTCTGCCGGATCTGCGCGCGCAGGATCACGACCTGGGTGCGCGCATTCTCGGAGAAGGTGGCGACGCGCCAGCACCGGCGCAACTGGTTGAGCACGGCCTGGCGTTCGTCCAGCGTCAGGCTCGCCCCGCCCGCCCCGCGATTGCCGCCCTGCCCGAAGCTGGGACCGGTATTCGCCCCGGTGGCGGCGACATTGGCGGCGGCGAAGATGCGGTCCAGGGAACTGGTGCCGCTGGCGAAGCTGTCATCCGGCTGCGCGGGGGCGCTCAGGACGGTATTCGCGCGGGTTTCGGGCGCGACGGTGGCGTTGAGTTCGGCGAGTTGCTGGCGGCGGGCGGCGAGGTCGCGGGCGGCCTGCCGGCGTTGTTCTTCCTCGCGGATGCGGCGGTCGAGTTCCTGCTGGGCGACGCGCTGCGCCTCGATATCCGCGCGGCGCTGCTGTTCCTGCGCCTCGCGCGCGGCGCGTTGGGCCACCTCCTGCTGGGCGCGCCGCCGGGCCTCGGCCTCGGCTTCGGCCTCGCGCTGCTGCTCGGCGAATTCGCGAGCGCGCTGATTCGCCAGCTCCTCGGCGAGGCGTTCGATTTCGGCGGCCTCGGCCCGTACGCGGTCCTCGGCTTCGCGCTTCCGGCGCTCCGCTTCGTCCAGTGCGGCGAGTTCGGCCCGGCGGCGCTGTTCTTCCTCGAACTTGCGGCGGGCTTCTTCCTCGGCGGCGCGCAGTTCGGCCTCGGAGGGCGGCTGGTTGGCGCGCATCTGCTCCATGAGCGCGGCCATCATCTGGCGCTCCGCCTCCATCTCCGCCTCGGTAAGCTGCTGCGAATCGGGTTCGGGCGGGGGAGCCGGGGCGGGCGCGGGAGGTGCGGCTTCCGCAACCTGTGCAGGCGCGGGCGCGGGCGCGGGTGCAGGCTCCTCCTCGCTGGCGATGGAGAGCGAGCCGCGCGGTTTCGGCACGGGGAACGGTGTCGCCATCGGGGCGAGGTCATCGACCTCGGCCACCTCGACCGGCGCTTCGGGGGCGGGTTCGGGTTCGGGGGCGGGCTGGGCCTCCTCGCCCTCGCCTTCCGTCTCCGCCGGTTTGGGCGGCTCGTCGGGCGTCGTGTCGATCACCGGCGCGTCGAAGACGCCGCGCGGCGGCTCCGGCACGGGGGGAGCGGTGGCGACCTGCACGTCCTCGGGCGGGCCGAGATCGGCGGGGTCGACGCCGCGATCCCGCAGGGCATCCCGATCCAGAGCGAGGGGGTCGGGGGCGGGCGCGACCTCGACCTCCGAAGTCTGGGACGCGGGCGGCTTCTCGACCGGGGGAGGCATGTCCTCGACCACCGGGGGCAGGCGCATCGCCAGTTCGACGGACGGCTCGGGCTGTTCGGCGGGGGGCGTGTCCTCGGGCGTGTCGGGGACCGGATTCGCGTCGGCGACCGGGGCGCGGGGCGCTTCGGGCTGGTTGCGCAGGGCGGCGAGAGTCGAACGGGCGGGCGCGCGCGACGTGATGGCGTTGTACTCGTCCAGCGAGATGATATCGACGGCCACGGGCGTATCGGACCCGAGCGGGATCAGCGGCTCCGGCGGACGCGCGGTCAGCAGCAGGAACAAACCGCCCACATGCAGAACCGCCGATACTATGATCCCGACATACGTCACGCTAGGCTATCACCCTTCCACATCTCTACTGTTCGACGAGCGGTGCAGGAGCCGCCGCCCCGCCCGGATCGGTCACGAGGCCGATATTGCTGAAACCGCCGGCGTTCAGCGTGCCCATCACTTCCATGACGCGGCCGTAGCCGACCTCGCCGTCGCCGCGCAGGAACACGCGCTCGTCTGCCCCGCGCTCCGCCGCCACCGCCGCGAGGCGGGCGGGCAGGTCGGCGGCGGTGACCTCGTCGCCCAGCAGGTAGATGCGGCCCATCATGTCGACATTGATGGATACTGGTTCGCGCTGTTCGGTCGGCAGCGGATTCGCCGCTGTCTTCGGCAGCTTGACCGGCACCCCGACCGTCAGCAGCGGGGCGGCGACCATGAAGACGATCAGCAGCACCAGCATCACGTCGACGAAGGGCGTGACGTTGATCTCGGACATGCGCGCGTTGCGACGCGATCCGCGCCGCCCCGTCGCGCGGGATCGAACCCCGGCCCCCATCAGCGCGCCCGCCGCTCGAGCTGGCGCGACAGCAGGGTCGAGAATTCGTCCGAGAAGGCGCTGAGGCGACCCGAAAGCCGCGCCGCCCGGTCGGAAAGCAGGTTGTAGGCAATGACCGCCGGAATGGCCGCGAGCAGGCCCAGCGCGGTGGCGAACAGGGCCTCCGCGATACCGGGCGCGACGACGGACAGGTTGGTGTTCTGGCTCGACGCGATGGCCTCGAAGCTGTTCTTGATGCCCCAGACGGTGCCGAACAGGCCGATGAACGGGGCGATGGCCCCGACGGTGGCCAGAAAGCCCATCCAGCTTTCCATCTGTTCGGATTCGCGGTCGACGGCCACGGCCATCGTGCGGTCGATGCGGTCGTTGGCCCCGGCGATCAGCGACCCGCCCGTCTCGAACGACCGTCGCCATTCGCGCATTCCGGCGGCGAAGACCCGCTCGATCGGCGAGCGTTTCGTCTCGTCGAGACCGGTATACAGGTCGTCGAGCGAGGCCCCGGACCAGAACTTGTCCTCGAACGTGGTGAAGGCCCGCTTCAGGCTGCGATACCGGATGATCTTGTCGATGATGATCGCCCAGGACCAGAAGGAGGCGACGATCAGCATCAGAATAACGACCTGCACGACCCAATGCGCTTTCGTGAACAGGCCCAGGACCGAAAAGTCGATACCGCCATTGAGTGCGTCAACTGCCGTCGTTTCCATGATTCAGTCTATCCTCTCGCCCGCTCGCATCGCGAGGGGGCCTGCTGTCGATCCTGTGGGGTACCAATCGGCTTCAAGTGTGACAAAAATTGGACTCCGTCCACCGTTGCCCGCCATCCGGTCAAGAGGTGTTGCCTCTCGGTGCCAAATCGATTTGCTCCCGCATGCCGGGGGGCAGTCGCATGGGCCGGTCGTCGTCGTCGATTGCCGCACATACCACCTCTGCTTCCGCCATGATGTCGGCCCCGCGCGTCACCTGCTGGTGCAGGACGAGGCTCGCGGCCTTCAATCTTGTACACTGTGTGCAAACGATAAGTGAATCATCGAATAACGCGGGGCGTCGAAAGTCGATCCTGAGGGATTTTACGACGAACCGTGTTCCCGCTGCCCGCAGGACACGCTGATCCAGGCCCAGAAGACGCAGATATTCCGTGCGCCCCCGCTCCATCCAGCGGATATAGCTGGCGTGATAGACGATGCCGCCGGCATCCGTGTCTTCCCAGTAGACGCGCAGGGGCAGGCGGTGGCGCGCGCCGTCGAGCGCGCCGGAGGGCGGGAGCAGGGCATCGTTCACCGGGCCCGCCCCCTGCCCCCGCTCAGTCGTTCTCCGCAGCGCGGGAGTACTTGCGCGACTTGGAACTGATTCGTTCCACCTCGCCCCGGACGGCCGATTCGACCATCGTTGGCAGGTTGTCGTCGAGCCATTCGCGCAGCATCGGCTTGAGCATCCCGCGCACCATGCCCTCCAGACTGTCACCCTCTCCGCTGTCGCTCTCGCTGATCTTCAGGGAGCCGTAGACGCGGCGGCTGGCCTCGCCCTCGACATCCGCGAGGGAAGCGAGTGCGCGGGCGGAGATTTCCTCGCTGGTCATCGAGACGAGGGCGGAGGGG
>ENA-ORXT01001781-ORXT01001781.1-marine-metagenome-genome-assembly--contig:-NODE-1781-length-27736-cov-5.206370_pt1 | contig 27736 bp, 43 predicted proteins | sample MGYA00237868_ERZ511482 | MGnify/ENA metagenome assembly ERZ511482
AGCTATTTTAGTTAATTAATTGATTATTAGTTAGTTAAGTACATTTGTTGTTCTGTTGTTCCGTTGTTCCCGAAAAACACGTCCTCCGTAAATGTCAGAAAAAACGACAAAAATCGTTAAATCCTGCTAATGTCAGAAAAAACGACAAAAATCTGTGACATCGTTTTGAGCCGATAACCTTAAATTTTCTGTAATTGATAAAATAATTACTTTATTTTTCATTTTTGATTGTAAAAGAAGAAATAAGTAGTTATATTTGCATATACTTATTATTTAACTCCTGAAATTGTTTACTATGAATGCTTTAAAAATTTTTACAGAAAAGAAAGAATCTATTACAGCGAAAACAATAGAACTAATTCCAAATTCCTTAAGAGGTGATAAAGTAAATAGATCATTTTATATTGATGAAGATGGTAATGTTAATTATTCAGTTTATGCAGGATCTATTTATTTAGATGATCGCTACTTCTTTTCAATCCTAGATCATGAAACGCCTGAGGCTGGTGACTACGGTTACGATTCAGATGAAGATTTTTTGGACGACGATCAATTTTTTGAGGATCATTATCGAGACATCATTTCTGATGCAATTGATTCGCATATTAACAAACTAGAATGCTACGCGTAGTAATTCCTTATTTATCACTTCAACCTTTAGATTATTTATTATGAATTTATCAAACTTTCACTTCAAACATGAGACTGTATCTTGGATTAATGCAATTCAAAAAGCAGACGACGAAATTACACAAGCAGGTGTAAATGTCTGGAAATATTCAGGCGATTACACTAATTCAACTGATTTAGATGGAATGTTAAGGAATGAAGCTGAGAAAATCGTTGCTAATTTTGAAGAAAGATTGGAAGGTGACAATGTAACAGAAGAATTAAAATTTACTGGTGAATTGTATCATATAGCAAAAGAAAAACTTGAAGACTCTATCCCTGATGAAATAAAAGAAGAATTAAACTGGTAATCAAAAAATCAACCCTTAAAAATCATAAAAGATGATAAAGCACGTAATAAATTTAAATTGCAACAATTCTGAAATGTTAAGAAATACATTTTTATCCGTTAACTTAAGAACTAAAAGTGGAGCAAAAAGATTCAAGTGCCAAGGATATTGGAATGGAATGAATTACGAACAAGCTTCTTTTATTGCTAATCCTGATGAAGTGGCGAAGATTAAAGATGAATTAGAAAATGAATTTGGAGTAACATTTGAAAAATAACTAAATGAAAACATACATACTTATAAACAAGCAAACCGAAAATATCCAGCCTTACAAAACGCTCTCCGCCTTGCTCAAAGACACAACGCACAATCAGTTAGGTGTATCAGAAAGCACTTTGCGAAAGTGGACCTGGGATGCTTCGACAGATTGGAAGTACAGCAATGATAAAATAGAGATTTTAGAAAAATACGCGAAAGGAATGGCGGAAGTGATCCTGGCACAATTAGCGATTGCAATATATGAATCTGGAATTGATGTCTCCGTCCGTGCAATCGGTGAAGTAGAATCAAAAGGCTTTGTTTTTATTTACAGAAAAGGACTCGTTTTAAAAGATCGATCAAAATTATTTGATTCAATTGAAAGTGTTCTGTCTTTCCTAAGCTGATAATAATTACCAACGATAATTAATATTAGATATAAATATCTTAAATTTGTACAAACTATTATTTGTACTTTTTACTGTGAGAAAACGTAATAAACGGCAGCCATGAACATTTACGTCTTTCAACAAGGAACTCGGACGGCCATCGTTTCCCAATCTTCGCGGAAACGAGCGCAGTCAGTTGTAGGTCAGGATTGGCAGTTAATGAAACATTATTCTACCAAATCTCTATTTACAATCTTAATCCATGACAAATCAGTCCTCACCACTGGCGGTCGTTCGCCGTCCAGTCACCATCACAAAAAAAGAATTCAGAAAGATTTTTGATATCCGGACTTTTAAAGTTTTCCGGGAGGAATATTTCAATGATCCCAACCTGGTCGCAATGGGTTTACCAGCCTGGGAAAAAACCCGCTGGCGTAAAAAATTTAATTCAATTGAGACAAAAATAATTTATGAATTTTTTGGAATCACTGACGAACATTTTCAGGAATAAAAAAATAGAGAATAAACTCCTTTTTTATGAAAGAAGAGGATTGTTTATTTCAATAGTTTTTGCCCAAAATTTGAATCGAGAACCTGCCTGGAGATTTTGCATTGAAGATGTAGAAGAAGTTTATTTTGAATCCAGCCGGTACGGAAGTAAAATTAAATGTAAGCTCGCCGCCTTGGAAAAAGCAAAGAAATATTATAGCTTATATTTTTAAGAGTAATTTTTTTTCATATATACTTGGTTATCATCAGGTCACACCCTCCCGTGTGACCTTTTTTTTATTTTAACAACTACCCACCCGTAAAATTGGACACCAGGAGCATTGATTCACCTTTAAATACACACCTGTCCAAGTAATAACACTACTTATATCGTACTTCTCAGCTACCTATAATTTACTTTTTTCGTAACCACTACGCAACCGACTCTATCCGACTTTAACCACTACGAAACCCACCTTAACCGGAGGCAACCCAGCGTAACCCAAAACGTCGAAAAAATACATATTATGTTTGTGGCCTACATTATTGTTATAAATATTTGATATGCTCAAAAATATATTAATTGGTGTCGGTGTCTTTGCAGTAGCTAAAAGTTTATTCTTTGCAGCTTCTGACGCGCTTACAGATCGAATCCAGTTATCAAGTATTTCTAACCTTAACATTGTTTTTGCAAATGCGCTTAAACTTCGTTTGACTTTTAATCTGGTCATTTCCAATCAACTCGAATTTGATTTGCCAGGCACCAGCTTCGTTGGATCACTCAAACTAGGGACGACGAGCTTGTCCGCAGTTGATATCCAAAATATTAACCTTACTGCTGGACAGACAAACGAACAGTTTGTTACTGCCGAAATTCCACTCCTCCGACTTGCTGATAATGTCGCTGCAATAATCGAAACGCCTACACTGGCCCTGGCAGGACTTACCCTTACCGGTAACCTGTTAGCTAATGGCGTATCTATTCCCGTATCAAAACGATTGATCTAATGGATTTAAGGCGCATCGCAAATAATACGATCCTGAAATCTAACGGTAAATGGGATTTGAAACACAAAGACGGAGACACCGATGATATCATATCTACGGTACTCTACGCCGATAAACTGGCGGATCAGTACACCGCAGAAATGGGCAGATCTATTCGCTTAAAAAGTATAGCGGATTTTCGGGAATTGTGGCAGTTTGTACGTAGAAATATTCGCTACGTCGAAGATGGAGATGTGCAGGTCATTCAGTCTCCAGCGGAATTGTGGCGAACAAAAGTAGGCGATTGTAAATCGTTTTCTGTCTTCATAAAATCCATTTGCAGCAATGCCGGATTTAAAGGCGGTTACCGATTTGTCCGTTACGGCTCCAACGAATTTGTTACCCACGTATATCCCTGGGTTTGGTTCAATGGTCGGAGAATATTTTTGGATGCTGTGAAAGGTGCCGAATTTAATAAAGATGATCGCTACGCTGGAAAAATAGACTACGAATGGAATACCGGTGCAAAGATTGGAGCACCCGATCCAGCTTCTACCATACCTTCATTATTTACTTTTAAAAATCTAGTAATCGGAGGGGTAACCTATTTTGTAATTAAAAAAGTTTTCGCATGACAAAAATAGTTTACGTTTCCGGTAAGGGTGGAATTGGTGCATTAACAAAGGCACCACTAGCAGCCATCCCAATTGTTACGGATAGCCGCGTACTGGCAGATTCCCCAAAAGCACTTTCTCCCAAAAGAGTTTTCAACTACCACCGCATGACGAGCGGAGAGATGACCCTGATGCTGCAACTCGCAGAACTGGAACTTAAAAAAGCCTACTACGGGGATATAAATGGCGTTTATTCTGCCGGAGAAACGATGATCAGTAACATACTACGCCAAGGACTACACAATGCCGGTGTCTCTATCTTAACTGGTAACGTCCATCCAGAGTTATACCCATTGGCTGCCAAAATTGCCAAGGCCAAACGATTTGCAAATCCCACATCCGGAACCATCTTTAATCCAGTTGTTAACAAAAGTATTGGAACTGGTTTTGATCCTTACGATGAAGATGCTAGTGTAGTAGATATTACTTGTGATCAGCTAGATCCAACCATATCGGTTTTTTACACTCCTCCAAATGGAGGACCACAAACAATTGATGTTGAACCAAATCCAGATTACGTGGAATGTCTGGAAAAAATGCCGTGGGTGAATCGACTGAACGATTTTTTTGGCGATAGCGCCCACCATATGTTGTACGATTACCTACCGAGTAATGATGAAAATGTTCTGAACTCCTCCGAGATACTTCTAAAGAAGTTTGATCATAAAAAGGCCTTTAATAAAATTGCTGATCAATCAGATTTTAGTCTCGAACAAATAAGAGAATGGGGTAACTACGGTGTACAACGGCATAATGTTAAACAACATGGCGAGCCGCTTGATCCCGTTGATTCTGTTTATGCTTTTCGCCAAAAGGCAGAGGAAGAAGGAATTGGTGCATTTCCATTTGCTGCCGTTGCTGCCATTGTGGGGGCCATTGCTAGTGCCATAGCTGCTACTACAGCTTTAATCGATAGCTTAAATGGAAATCAACAAATTAATTTTAGAACTCAATTACCAGGTGTTGGAGTAGAAGGTTTTGGACCTCAACTAGCTGATTATGCGCTACTTGAAACCGGAACAGGAACCGGAAGCGTAACCCCCACCACCCCCGGAGGATCTACCACAACCAATAACAATAATTTACTAATTGGTGGCGGTGCAACCCTGCTTGGACTCTACCTCCTAAATAAAAAGAAGTAATGAATCTCAAAACATTTACCAACCAAAAGCACCCGCACATCAAAAGCAATAAAGCCAGTGCCGCGACTGATACACCAACTTTGAAAAGTATAAAAGGTGTCGGTCCAAAAACGTTTTCTCTTTTAGTAAAGGGTGGTTACGGTAGCTTGGAATCATTGGCAATAGCCAAAAAGGAAAATGTCCAGACTTTGTTAAACGAAGCTGGAAAGAGGTACGCGAGCATGAATCCGGAAGCATGGATTGAGCAAGCAAAGGAGTTGAATAAAAAGTAAGTAAACAGCCATTCTTTGGCTTATCAATAATTTTTAAAATCATCAAAGCTATGGCAAAAAGTAAAGCAGTAAGCTGTCACAAGACAAAAACAGCCGCAAAAACAGCCCAGAAGAAAGTATGGGCAAAAGGTAGAAATGCCCGGATCACTAAAACCAAAAAAGGATACTGTGTGAGAGATCACGGTAAGCGAAAGGTTGGTGTAATCAAGGCTACTGGACAGCGCGTAAGAGGTAAGCGTAAATAAAAAATCACCTCAACAACAACAACAACAAAAATATTTTTTTAACAACAATAATTTAAAAGCTATGTGCAAAAAATGTGCAAATGTTGGCCGTAGAAAACGGCGACGAAGAAAGTCCCGCGTAGGTGCCAAAGGCACTCAAGCGCAGGCAATGAAAGTAATCAAAAGTGGCGCAGTCGCTGCGATTGGTTATACAGCTTCTAATCTTGTGTCCTCAAAGGTGGAAGAATTAGCGGTATCGAATGGTTACGCTTATGATCAGAATTATGCTGGAATTGTAAAAACAGTTGCTGGTGTTTTGACTGTCGTAGGTGCTAACAAGTACTCCAGAAAGAACTTGATGACTGCAACTGCTCTAGGTGGTGGAATGGTCGCAAGTGGTATGCTCGATCTTGCGTCTAAAAATCTTCCAGCGTCTGCCAAAACTGCTTTGGGTATTGCTGGACCTGGTAACAATCGTTACTTATCTGCTCCACGTACAGCTCGTGTTTTACCTGCTCCTGTTCGTAGAAATACCGCTAGTAGTAACGTTTCTACCGGTAATAAAGTAGTAATCCGTAAGGTCGCTATTTAATACCTCGTATCGACGATTTTTTTTTTATAAACATTAAGTAAAAATTTTAAAAAATATAAAGCAATGAATTACATGATTTTCAATATTCTCAGCTTGCTGATGAAATTCCGGGCATCCTTTATCACCGCAATTGGTGTCCAGGATGCTGTCCTAACTCAAACCACTCTACGAGTAGAAGCAGCTCTAAATTCTAACGGCAATGTTGTCACCTTCCGTTTACGTGAAGATGGTACCAAGTTCTCTGACCAGGAGCGCAAACTTTTACAGGGCGAATCCTTTATGCCAGTCGCGGCATCTATTAAGCTGTCCAAGTATTCAAAAGATGGTAGTGGTAAAAATAACGCAAACCATATTCCTTCCACTTTTGTAGATCCTAATGTTTTTAGCAATACGGACGAACAAAGCGCACTGAATAAAGTGTACCAGGGAGATTTGAGTTTTATCGTCAACGGGTCAAACAGTATTGACAAAATGTCAACTAGCCTGATGCGATTTGCTCCCGAAAACGGTGTGCTAGCTGCTGCCGGTACTGGTCAGCCAGTTGACCTCAAAGCAATGTATGGAGGATCTTACGAAGGTATGGGTTTCACCCCTCTGATTACTCCTTTCCCCTTAAACGGAGCCGATGATATTTCTATCAGTCTTGCACTGGGAGAAGGTGATATCACTGGTATCGCTGGCCCTGATGCTAATTTGCAAAATAAGGTCATCGTGGAAGTACTGGGATGGAAGTACAAAGGTAATGCTATCAATAGCGGTAGTACTACTGGATTCTGTACAGTGCCAATCTAGGCTATCCACGCTCTCTAATATCTAAATAAAAGACACCAGGTTTATACTTGAATCTGGTGTCTTTTTTCACTTTTCAATTAAGTAAAATGAATCAAGCTTTAAATATTTCGGAAAGAGAACACAACATTGCACATATTCTGACAAGTTGTGTTAAGATATCCAAAAGTGCTGGATTAATCACTATTCCGCTGGAGTACGTTGACCGATTAAGAGGTATGATGTTGCATGGTTTGGCTATCCGTAGTCAATCAACTACAAACGGTGTAGTTCGTACCGATAAAACTGGAGTTGCGCTATTGTCACGCGCTGCGATGGCTACCGCGTTTCTTAGTTTAAAATCAAACGGTACCGAATTTGTAGCCGCTTCCGCTGAAATGTTTACCCGTGATACTGATTTGGAACGTGTAGGAACCTACGCGCAGATCATTGTTCCAGGTGATACAAATGGTCTTAGTGAAAGTATTGATTTCAAAGACAGTACCATTACACTGGATGCTTCCAAGTTGAGCGCTGATACAGAATGTATTGAGTTCACCTGGTACTATATTCCAAATATGGTTTGTGCTCCCGTATCAATCGGCTGTTAAAATATTTGCTAATTTTTTAGAATAAATCTGTATGGGAATTTCCTCAATCGAACATTTACAAGCCTGGTGGGAGGCACACGAAAACCCTTATTTTGTTCTTTATGGTGGACATTCTAAAAAATCATCTGACTTGATTTTGAGTAATAAAACCGTAGGGGATAAGGATGAGTCATTCAAACTCTTACGGGATACAATTTTTACCAATACGGGAGGAATGGCCACCGGTGGAAAGTTTATTGTTTTGGCGAAGTTAAACGCTGGTGATAATACTGGTTTTACCGTAAAATTGAATTTTCCTCGAACGAATCAAAATACAATCGGTGCGCAAATTGGCGCAGTAAATCCTTATCCGAATTCAGTTAGCGCTATAGGAGCTATGCCGATGGTCAACGGTCGATCAGTGGAAGAGCATACCAGACTGGAGATTGAGAAGGAAAGAGAGAAGTGGGAAATGGAACGCAGATTAGAATCTTTGGAAGCGGCTTTAAACGAACAGGAAAATCCTACCATTCAGCATAAGCTGATCAGTGGGATGTTAGAAAATCCGGATGTTGCCGTTGCAGTTATTGATACCGCATTCCAGCGAATTATTGGTATTGCTGGAATGTTAAGAGGCAATCGCCCACCAATCGCAATGGCTGGTTTTGAACAACAGGGGCAAGAACCACAAACAGCGCCAGAGGATTTACATTCGCACCCGTTAATCGAAAATGATGAAGATGATGGTGGTTATGCCTGGGTAGGTGAAAAAGAAGAAGAGCGGTTAGACGCATCATTAATTAAAATTCAAAACGTTTTTCCTGATGTTTTAACGTTCCTGGAAAAAGTGGCCGATTTTGTTGAAAAAAATCCGGACATGGCAAAAATGTATTTCAATGCGAACAGCTAATCTTAGTATCAAAAATAAAATAGTTCGAGTACTATCAGGAGATGGAAGTTTTGATTTTAGTCGCGACCATTGTAATGCTGTTGTTATTCAGAATGCCGGGGACGTATCAGTAAAATTAAACGACAACTGGACATTTCCTCCAGGTGCTATACTCCACCTCGGAAGTCAGACCGATGAAAATCAATACGCCGACGAGATCCGCGTAAGATTTGATACTGAAACAAGTGGAGTAAATCCACGGGTAGAAGCCTTTCCATTGGCTGCTTTTACCTGCCTTTGTGAACGATGTAAAAAAGCATAGTATGGCATTTATTGGCGCTAATAATCCAGGTAAAGTAACTCTTTCGGACGTGGTAATAAATGCCGCAGCTCCGGAACCATTGGTGTTTGATAGTGGCACGCAAAAGACGTGGAGTGGATATCGAAATGATTCTTTAGTTATTCCTGCTGGAGGATATGCTGTAGAAGTGCAAAACGCTGAACTAGGAGAAGAAATTAAAGTGAACGGTAAGTTCTTAAAGTACGGCGAAAAAACCTCACCGGTTGCTTTTGAAGACAAGGTTAATAATAAACAGGATTTTACTCCACAAATTACAGTGGATAATCCTAATGGTTATAACTATTGGATCAATGTCATTTATCCAAGTTCCAATAATATCAATATTGCTCAAGTATTTGGGTAAAACTAATTACAATAAAACTCAAAAAGTAATGAAGAATTTAAAATTTATTTTCATCCTGTTATTTGGGCTACTGTCTTTTATTGACGGAAACGCTCAAGTAAATAACACCGGACAAATGAATCCGGCACTGGTTACAACGCCTATTTGTCGTACCGCCTCAAATGGCGAAAAAACACAACTCTATCAGGTGTATTTCATCAACAATCTAGGTGCTACGGTTAACATGGGATTGCTCAATAAAAATGGTGCAACCGTTGCCGCTGATGCCCTGGCAACGGACGACGAAGGTTATTGTGTAGTCATTGGTGGTGACGGTAGTACTGGAACAACGGGAGGAAGTTCTTCTGATTTTGAATTAATCGAACGTTGTGATGATGGTGTAGATTATTTTGTCGTAGTAAAAACCGTCAATGATACCGTTAGCGTAATTGGATCCTACGATCTATCCGGAAGTACTTATACCGTAGTCGGATCTAGTCAATATAGTGGCCCATGTAAAACATTTTCCCGTTCGTTAGGCACGCAAGAAAGATACTCAACTACCAATACAACCGGAAGCCTCACCACTGGAACGGTATATTTAAGCTACTCAGTTTGTAATGTGGGATTGAAGATTGGAACCATCACTGTTAATGGAACTACTACCGATCTCTACCCCAACGAATGCTATCATTGTGCGGAAGTCCAACAGGACGAAAAAACAAAAGGACTTACCTGCACCGATGACGTGCAATGGAATTCTACAGTCAATGGTGCTACGGTGTTCAGGGTGTCTACCTGGAAAGAGTAAGCCATTGGATTTGCTAATAATTCATTTCGGAAAAAAAAAGGATGAAATATTTACTTCTACTTCTATTGCTGTTGTTGGGTACCTGTTCTGCGAATGCTCAGATCAAGAATACTTATGGAGGTCTTACACCTCCTTGTGATACTTGTCTGGTGAACTTGTTGGAATGTCCATCCAGTACGTACCTGGACAATGCTGGAGAATGTCTCGATTACGAAGTCGGAGATACTACCATCCAGGTTTACGCGCAACAACTGATCTATCAGGATTGTGATACATCGTATGTGCAGTCCATTCAGTACACCGATGCGACTGGAAATATTGTGACCACTGATTCCTGCCAGGTGGAGACATCGGTAGTTGTTGATTCTAGTAGTTGTAGATGGGAAATAAATTTGGTGTCTGTATCAGATACCAGCAAGCGTACGATAGATATGTACGTCAACGATGACGAGACATCACTTAATAAGGTTGGTAGATTTATAATTACGAACTGTAATGGGATCGTACGAGATTTTAAGAAGAACGTTACAACATCAGTCCGGAGCGGATACGCTAATCCATTCGCATTTGAGAACGGCGGCTACATGGTTTCCTATCGCCTAGCATCTAATAAGCCTGGTAACGAAGTAATTGATATACCGCTAGAACCTGCCACGGCAACACTTAGTGGTTGCGCTGGTGTGATCAATGCTAATGACTTAATCTTCGATGCTGCTAATCCTTCTCTATTTATTTCAGCGCTCAAAATTGCCACGCAAAATAATTTATGTGTTCTTGGGTTTCAAGAGACAGCCAACTACAAAATGAGTATCGGTGGTACGGCGCAGATTAACATTACTTTTACGCCAAAACACAACCCCACTGGGCTTTGGGCAGGTGTAGATCGAAATAATAGAGATTTTCAATATCATACCAGTACCACATCTGGTCTTATCACGACCAATAGTACTGTGAATAGTCAAGGCGGAGGTCCATTTCGACACAGGGAGCAAACCCCATGCGGAGAACTACGTTTCTCAACGAATGCTATCTTGCCAGGGCAGATTGATTTCTCTCAGACGAACTGGGACACAATCGCGTTTGTCGAGGGGCCTATTACTTACACCATCAATGAGTCTTATTCTATCCTCTCGAGAAATTGCGAGCAAGCAAAATTAGTCGCGCAAACGAATTGTACCAATTCAAATTTTGTCATCACCTGGGACACTGGACAGACTGGAGATAGAATCGACGACGATGGAAATACACACACCTTTGATGTAGATAATTGTCAATGTTCAAGTCTATCTCCTTGTGAGACAGAGAACGAAGAAAATAACACAAGTACATTAGACTACCTGCTTTGTGTTGGTGATTCTACAACTTACAGAGTTGTAGAAACCTACGAAAATGGCCTTGTTTCAGAGCGAAAGACTTATTCAGAAAATGGAGCAACTGTTCCATTTCCTGACTTCTATAATTTTGGTCAATGTATGAAGACACAAAATACTGCAGTCGAAGACGAATGTGAAGGATTAGGACGCTGGGCGTCCAAGACCATACGCGAAGGCGAATCATTTAATGTGCCAATGTATTCTGTTTGGTCTGTTAATTATATCGTGGTCGAAGGTACTGCCAGGGTAGCAAATATCTTCTTTGATTTCGATGGAACGATTAGTACAACTATAGATACCTTATCTACTGGCTTTGCTGCATCGAAATCCACCGGGGATGAGTGTCGATATTTCCAGGCAGGGAATATTAATATACAGGGGTTAGAGTCCGCAAAAATTAAAGTTGAATATTTATGGTAGTTCGGATATTATTTATGGTTTTGTTTTGTTTCTGCTCATTTTTTTTGAGTGGCCAGGTGGGTGGCAGGTATTCTAATTTTGAAAATACCGACCAAGCTACAACTTCTTTTGAAATAGAGCAATTATCTCCCTCCGCAAACCGAAATTTGAGATTAACAGTACGAGATATACAGGGCAATATTGTGAGATCCCCATTCGTAAACACAGAGTGGTGGTACCTTGATAATCGTGTCAGAACTTTCTCTGACTCTCTGTCGCTAAAGAACTATTTTCCTTCAATTAATCCAGCAGAGGACGACCAAGTAAGGCTTGCGGTGGTTGACGATCCACTTTCTCTCTGGATATACAAGAGTAATGTTTGGTATGAATATGAGCGTTTAAATCCTCAATCAGGGGGGAATTCACTTTGGACTGATGATGGGGATGGTACTATCAGTTACCCAGGTAGAATTGATGTGCAAGATATTGGTGTGACTTCTGTGTTGAACAAGTACATTATTAATGACAATGGAACATTTGGTTCAGTCAGTAATATTCCTTATTCTGATATTACAGGATTAGAACAGTATGAAAGTTTCTGGACAAGGGACGGAACGACCCTTGCCACCAAAACAGCGAATGATGATTTACAACTAGGTCCAGCTGCTGATCTTATTGTCGATGGAGGTTTATACCTCAGTTCTAACAAAGCATACGGATGGTATCATGATAATTCGACTAGAATCTATACTCGACTTGGGGAACAAGATATGTTATCATACCGAAGTATTTCGAATTCCGGCCTAAGCATGGAAGCGAAACAATTTTCAGTTTCTACTACGGCCGATACGTGGCCAGCTTATACTTTTTTCGGAGATAGCAATACTGGCTTATACTTGCATGGAGAGGATGAGGTAGGATTGACGGCAGGAAGTGTAGGCCGTATTATTGCAAAGGGAGGAACGTCACCTGAAATTAGATTCAGAGATTATGGCTCAAATAGAGCAACTGACGGCACACCAAATTCAATTCTTTGGACAGATGGATCAACAGGCATAATGCAACGTTCTGACATATCTGACATAGAATTAGATGGAACTCAAATATCATTAGACGCAAGTAACTTTGACGAAATAGGAAACACGTATAATGATGTTCAATCGTCTATGCAGAGAGTGAATGATTTGTTAGGTGTAAGTGGTTCTACAACCCCCACAGGAACCGGAATCGCAGCCGTCAAAAATGGCCAATTCCAGACACAAGGATATATCGACACGATTGGAAACACCATTATTGATATGAGGATGCCAAACCAGGAGTTCAATACAACGCATTATCATGCTATTAGTAGAAACCTTCAAAAAGGAGGATATCTGCTAAGTCGATCTGGTATGGGATTCTGGGGTGGACAGTCTTACTATTCAGAAGACACCATAACCATGTTATCGGATGGATTTTTAGGATCGTTCAACGATTTTCGCGCAATTAATGTAGACGCAACTGCTGACAGAATAATCACCACTTTCAATAGTGGTGGTGGACAGGAGATATGGGTACATAATGTTTCAAACTTCTACATAACACTTGCAAGTACAAGTGATGGTGGTTCTTTTTCTGGCAAAGATAGTACCTCTTATTTGTTGCCTCCATCCACCAGTGCACTCATTAGAAGATCAAGTGGGATTGAAGGGACGACCAAGTCTCGCATAGTCGCAGGGACTGGCTACTGGGACAAGAGTGATCCAGTAGAAGTACGACCAGACGAAATTCAGTTATCTGTTCTTGCTGCTGATATTCCTGAACTCACAAGCACGTCTATCTCTAGAATACAAACAGTCATTGGAGTCCCTCAATCATCAGGAACTACAATAAGAAGTATTGATGGTAGTCTGCCTGATGGATATGAAGGCATAATCCTTAATCAAAGTACATCAGTGACTCCAGGAGCGCGTGTTATTACTTGTACTGCCAACGATTCAGCAGGTACAGGAATAAAATTCGCACCAGGTACCGACAAGCAAATTCTGCCAGGCAGAATGGCGAAATATAGATATTCTGCATTCACAGGATTTGCCCACTTTATAGATTAAAAAAAATAAACACGTTGTGGACATTAAATCAATCCTTGAAATTATAGCTCTATTACTTGGAGGTGCTGCGCTACCTAAGTTATACGAGTACATGACAGCGAGGAGCAAGGATAATGCAGCAGTCAAGAATAGAGAGATTGAGCTACAATTTTTAAAGGAGGACACGGTAACTAAATGGGAAAAAATAGCTAGGCGCCGAGGGCAGATAATCAGGATAATTCTAAATTCTATCAACCTAATATATACAATAATCCATGACGACTATTCACAAACTCCAAACATTCAGGCAACATTAAATAAAGCCATCGAGCAAATGGCTTCTTTTGAAAAAGAAAATGATGCGATGGATGTTCCAACAAACAAAGAAAATGGAAAATAAATCATTCTTATCAGCATCAGATATAGAGCTGGTGTTCGCCCTCGTATATGAGAAGGTAGGACACGACATCAACGCAATTTTTCAAAAGTTAATAAATTCTGGACTGGACAGCAGATCTCTAGGTTTCTGGGTTTGGGATATTGCAAATAACAAAGAACTTTATTCGCCGCAATTCCGCGCCGTTTTAGGGTTTCAAAACGATATTGATTTCCCTGATGTCCCAGAATCATGGATGCAACAAATAAACAAAGAAGATTTAAAGTTGGTAATGAACAATTTTAACGCGCACGTAAAAACGGGAGGCTTGGCTCCATATTCACAATTAGTTAGATATAATAAAAAAGATAACACTGAATTTATTTTGGTTTGCCATGGTAAAGTAATTAGCTGGCTAGATAAGGACAAAGGGTTACCATCGATTATGGTGGGAATTCATACGACGCATATTGATTAAAAAATAATAAATGAATATCTGGATTATCATTGGATTGGTAGGTTTTATCTTGAAGTATCAAAATGGAAATACCATTATTGAAGAGCCACCAGGTTTCATTGATCCACCAAATAATAATAACAATACGATTATTGTGACCGATGACGTAGATGCACATTGTACGATTCGCTACCAGGAGTTTGCTGGCACAGAGCATTTTAGCTTAAATGAATTTAATTCAAATGATGGTACGTTAGTTCCTTCCAGCATCAGAGGAAATATTCAATTGTTAATGGAACAGCTGGAAATTGTTCGGGATTATATTCAGTTGGAATTTCAGCAGGAAATGCAAGTTATTATTACGAGTGGTTACCGTTCTCCTGCTCATAATATGAATGTAGGTGGCGTATCAAATAGTTATCACCTTTGCGGGATGGCAGCGGACTTTTACGTTCCTGGTTTACCTCATTCAGATGTACAGGATATTTTAAATTATTTGATGATCTCGGGTGAGATTATCAACGGAGGACTAGGACGATACGATAGTTTTACTCATTACGATATTGGTTCCACACGACGTTGGAACGGATAGGAAATATATAGTTATGAAGATTGATTTTATTACAGTTTATGATGGTTCGGAATTAGCTGATTTGGTAGCCGACGCAGCTGGTGCAGCCTGGGAAAATCATCGCAATCATGAAAACGCTGGAGATAGTTTTTTGATTACTGATTCAGTAGAAAATCAGGCGTTTTTAGATGGTGCAGCAGTTACCAGACTTCCAGCGGTAGTATTGACCAGAGAGGACGCGAATGGTAATAAAATTGCCGTGGCCCGATTGATGGGATATGTTAGTCAGGAAGCAATGGAGCGCGCCATCGTTGATGCATTAAATGGAAACGAAGTAGAATCATATTACTATGACCAGGATGGCAATGGTGTACTAGATAATGGACTACAAACAGCTGATGGGTTTGGCTTGTTTGATTTTCAGTTTCCAAAAATGATTTGGTTGGCAATTGCTGCTGCGGGGACGTATAAAAGTATCGAAGCAAAAGGAACCCCAACCAAGGTAGGATCTTCACTGATTGCCAGTATTGCATTTTCGAAATATTTTGAATAAAAAAATAATGGATAATAACAAACTAGTAGCTGGCGGATTAATCGCCATTGGCGCGTATTTTTTAGCCAAACAAACGGGGTTAATAACCACCGAGAAAACTTATATAGTGCCTGGTGTTGGGCCCGTGAGAGAATCGCAGCTCCCAGCCTATGGATTCGTAAATGTACAAGGGCTGTGGATAAGTCAGGCGGTTATGCAAACTGTTTATCAACAGCAAGGATCTCCTGGGGGATCTGGTTGGCTGAATTGGTTAATCAATAATGGTGAATCGGCCTATAATACCATTGCCGACTTAGTAAGTCAGTTTGGTGGATTATTGGGTAATAATAATTACGAGTTAGAGGGTGGATTCATTTTAGGTGATCCAGATGGTCCCGATCCTTTCGATATCGGATAATTTTAAAATCATTTTTTCAACAACAAAAAATATAAATCTTACATTATGAATACAGCGAAAAAGACAAAACTCGTACCAGCTTCACATCTTCGTGTTGCTTATTTGAATTTACCAGTAACTAATAAGTTTGGAATTGATAACATCAAGAAGTCTTTTGATGTGGTTATTGACATTTCCGAATTAGCCATCTCTTTATCGAAGGTTTTCGACTACAAAAAGTTATTCACGTTTGCTTTCCGTTTGGCTGAGTATGGTAACGTCGTAGATGTGCTAAAGCAAGCACTCGCAGAATTTGGCGACCTCAATGCCGTCGAAGCACAACAGGTATCTGATCATTTTAAAGAGAAATTTGATATTGAAAACGATACACTGGAATCTCTTATCGAACGAGGTATCGATATCATAGAACGAGGTTACCAGATCGCACCAGTCGTCATCGAATATGGTGGAGATTTGGCCGATTATGTTGGTGAAGTGAAAAGATATATTCGTCCAGTTGCAGCATAAAAATAAGTAAAGAAGTTTTCTCTCAGAGTGCTTATATCAGTAAGTTGGTGGGTATCCGGATTAGTTTCCGGATACCTTTTTTATTATTTCAATATCTGCCGTCTTCATTTTTTCATTAGTAGGTTTTGGATGATAATATTTCAAAGTTGTATCTATAGTAGCGTGATCAGCTTGTTGGTTGACTGCGTTCAATCCTACCAGGTCAATATGTTCCGTCATTCCGGTGTCCTTCCAGGAATAAAATGTCAATCCGGTAATATCATCCAGTACCTTTTCCCTTTTCATTTTTAATAAGGCTGCCCGGTGGATTTTATTAAATCGTTTATCGTTCAGTCGTAATCTTGGATGTGGCATACAACCCGGACCAAATAAAAAGTAATTTGCTGAGTGCTTGGTAAATAATTCCTTTCTAAATAACCAGATAATTACATTTGGAATAGTTGCGGTACGAGATTTTCCATTTTTCGTGTCATCACCTGGTACGTGGATTAAGCCATTGATCAAATCGAAATTCTTAAATCGTAGCCGGCTGATCTCCACTGGACGGATAAAGCAATAGAATTGTAAACAGATCGCGTAAAAGAACCATGTTTTTTTCTCGTAGAAGTATGACGCCAATATTTCGCGCTCCTGGATCGTCAAATCACGGCGAAGTTTCGTTTGCTCCGGTAACTTCTTTATTTTTTTCCATGGATTGTCCTTTATAAATTCATCCTCAATAAGGATCGTCCATAGACCACCGAGCGCAATAATTTTATTATTAAAAGTAGCATTCCTTTTAGTTTTACTTAGGAGTTCCGACGCGTACAGCCGCGCGATGGACCGCGTAAACTGCTCAATCGGAGCATCCAGCATCTTTTTTTCAGCTAAATAAGTGATGATTTGATTATAGGCCGTCTGATATCCTTTTGCAGATCCTTTCTTTAGCGTATTCGTTTTTTGAGTCACTGCGTACTCCAGTGCTTCACGAATAGACATTTTATTTTCACGAATAGCCTGTAAGCGATCTAATTCCTGGTAGTAATCTTCGAATGGGTAGCCATCGGGCAGTCGATCATTCACAAATTTTTTGCACGCGTTCGCGTGTTTTTCCCGTTCCGCAATGTTTTTGATACGATTTAAGTCAAAGGTGGGCCTAAAATTTTCCCTCAGCTCGGTATGCGGGTTGTACTGATGGTAAGAAATATACCATCTATATCCTCTGCATATCCGAGCTGGGACAAAAATTTTTTTTCTCATACTGATAAAATTCGCTGCACAGAGATTGCACAGTTATTTTGATTGTATGAGTAACGCGCTGATTTTCAGCGTGTTGGGTTGACGTTTGGCGGAAGAGGAGGGATTTCCTCCCCCATTCCCCAAAGTTTAAAAGCTGCTGATCCCAAAGTGATTACACATACAACAATTTATTAACTCCCCTGTCCGCTGCACAGTTTCCGCACAGTTTTCGGACGTAAGTCGTTGACATTCATATAATTGGTTATTTTTTTTTGCTAAATTTGTCCTGATACAGCTTTCATCCCGTGAAAGGACCATTTCAGGGGTCCCGGTAATTTTTAGAAACCGATTACCGCAAACGAATACTGCCTTGGGCTACGATAACTATGACGTAGCCCATTTTTGTTGTGGATAACTTGTTTAAAACCGGTATTCTTTTATGTCTAATAATAAACTTCCCGATCCATCTCTTAGATTTATAAAATTTGGAAATCCGCTATCTTGCTCATAAAGGGTGTTTTGTAAGTCATATCTATTTAATAGAAAACTATCTTGAGTCGCTGTTATTCCTAATACAAAAATCTCAGGATTATTATTTGATATCTCAAATTCATCAGTAAACGTGATACTTGTATTATTGGCAATATGAGTACCTCTTAGTAATGTATTAGGTATGCCGTCTTTTCCGAGTATAAATAATTCTATGTTCATGTCTGATTGGCTTCCTGGGTAGTTTGCTGCCTTAGCTGCTTCTATAACCAAGCTTGTTGGCGTATTCTCAATGGAGCATTCAATTCCTACATAATTACCAGGACATTCACATCTACCATCAACGCACTCACCGTTTACGCAAAATAGATCAGTACAGGGATCTTCTTTACTACACCCTACCATTAATACCATCGCTAATAAAAATAAAAGATTCTTCATTTTGTAATTTTTTAAAAAGTTATTGATTTGATTTGTCGATCAAAGATCTTAGTTTTTCGTTACTCAGCTCCAGGCGTTCGTTTTCCCTTTGCAATATTTCTAATTGCTTCATTAATATTTTGATCTGGCCATAGTCGGCCGGTGGTTCCGAGACTTCTTTCACCGGAGCATCTAGCCACATCTCTCCTTCTCCGAAGATAAACCACATCCAATTTAAGTTTCCTAGTTCTTCCTTTTTATAGGCTGATATAATGTACCCAACAGACGGAGACGAATTTCCCCTTTCAATCTTATTATAGTTGTTGTAGGTCATATCAAATAGGTCAGCAACTTCCGCAGCGGTCATTTTTTTATTTTTTTTTAGGCTTTCCCTTACCTCTTTAAATCGTTGATTTATAGTTCGTTGCACGAAAATTATTTATAATTGATTAAAAAAATCCACACGAAAGGGTAATAAAAGTTTGAAATATGTAAAATAGTTTGTAATTTTGCTACATCACAATGTAATACGAATACAATGATAATAAATCAAAAGCAATTTTCCACAACCGATCTATCTACATTCAATTCCACCGACATTCCGGATGATTATGATAATCGCTACAATATAGAGTATATCTTGAATCACTTCTTTACCGTTGCGCAGAAAGAAGAAATGATTACCGTCACTTTACCCGGGTTGATTGGTATTAAGAAACGAATGTTTCAGCGATACCTAAAAGTAGGAATGGATTCCAATATAGATAATATGAAGTACGAATATCTAGTAATCCTAAAACAATACTGGGGATTGGATTCCGTGGAAGATCTAATGAATCCAGCGCTTAAGAAGAAATTGTCATAGTCTTGGTTCTCTGATCATTTTACACCCGCAGCGCGCAATATGCGCGCTGCAATTTTTCAAAAAAAAACCTCCGCAATTCGGCTAGGAATTACGAAGGATTGATTTAATAAAATTAATTATCAAACCGTCTAAGTCTAAAATTATGAAAAATAACGCAAATTCACAACATCCCTCACCCTATCGTGCTGCATTATCGGCTGATTATAAGTCGTCGATTAACCAGGGCATCCACTCGATGCTTACCAAGATGACCGACGATCGCCCCTATTTCTGGCGTTATTTATTCATTATTTTATTTGTGGTAGCAATGGATTTGCTGGAAAATGTTGTTTCCGCTTATACCTCCTACCATTACATTTTCAATCTTACGGCTGGTTTTACTTCTTCGGCAAAGTGGCTATCTGTTACTTTTCTGATTTTATTCGAAGGTGCTAAACTGATCATTTATTTTAAAATGGCCATTGCTTTGTTTGATACCAAAGAAGGCATTCCCTGGGGATTAATATGCTCGGCTGCGGCGTTAACGGCTGGATCTATTTGGTTCTCGTACAACGGCGCGCATGACGTGGTATATACCCGCACTGCCCCACCGGTGATGGCTACGATGGACGAATCAGAACAAATCCTGAAAGAGAATATTGCCAGTAGACGCGCCACCATTAAGAACATTGAAGGACGTTCAGAAAAGAGCATAAAGGCAGTGGTCAATCGGCAAGTAACCAATCTTGAAAAACTAATAGCAGCCGATACAGACAAACTAACGTCACTCGCTATTGCTCGGAAAAGTGGAGACAAAGAAATGATGTTTCAGCATGGCCAAACCAACGTCATCACCACGGAGAAAGTGCGCAATTTTACCATCTTGCTCAATCTACTATCCTTACTAATTTTTTCCCCATTACTGGGAAATTTTATTATAAAAAGTCAACTGGATTATTCCATCAGGTTGGGCGAAATCACACCTGAAACTTCCCAAAACATTGTACGAAGTGTTCCCAAAAACGGGAAACCTAAAGCCGACATTAAAAGAGAGAATAAAAACGGCAATGGTGGTTCGATGCGTCCAGCCGGTGGAATACCAGTTGCTTTAAAAAATTAGTAACCGAACCTTCCAGGCGGGGGAAAGTTCGGGCAAAAAAAGTTCCCAAAAATTCGGCTACGAAGGGTAACCGAAAAGACCAGGAACGCAACCGCAAACTAATCGCTGATACCAAGGAACGATTAGAGAAAGAAAACGAAATATTGGTAGCTACCGGTGGTAAGCCAAAGAAGATCACCAAAACCGTGATTGCTGCGCTCACGGGATTGTCCAGACGGACAGTAACCACACACCTCACGAAGGCACCCGACAGGGTAGAGGTATAACGCAGATTTTTATTTTTAAGCATTTCTTAGAGAAAACTCCCGGCGCAAACCGCGCCGGGATAATTAACAAAAAACAATTTTCGGTATGTCACTTACTGCACCGGTCATTAATGACCATGCCTTAGATGACCTTGGTTTTTCCTTCCTAGAACGAAGCGAAGCTGGTCACGATGTCTATATCTCTGTCCGCAATGGAATAGTTTGGAACATCGAACACTTGGCAGGATGGGGTAGTAAATACCAGGTTTTCACAGATGGAAAGTCCAGGTATTGCGGAGAGATTACTGATTTATATCACCTTGAGAATTTATTGGAATTGCTCAGTAAATTTTACTAAAAAAATATTTATGAAATATTTAATACAACAATCAAAATCAAACCCATCATCACCAAGGATCAATGAACTTGATCTAAACAATTTTATTTTTAGAATAAAAAGGCAGGTGACAAAAAAAAGTTATTGCTCAATTTTAAATACCTCTGGATTGTCTCTTTTGGATGCTGAACGAATTTTTAATCAGTACAAGGAGCATAATCATTGTTCGAAAGAAATACCACTTAAAATTGAACTGGTTGATAGCTTAGGTAGGGTAGTGGATTATGATTTTTTACCTAATCAGTTTACAGAAAAATAATATGCTATGCACTACCTCTTACAGTATTTCACCTACAAAGATTTACCAGAAAATCAACGTAAAGTCGCCTTACAATTTCACGATCTGGCAGTGAATATCTACGACACTATACCTCGTAATCGACAGGCCATTGCTAGCCTAGAGAAATTATTAGAATCTAGAGATTGCGCTTTGCGGGCTGTGGCCCATGAGTGATTTTTCAAGATAAAGGAACGCCACGAAAGTGGTAATACTTTACCAAAAAGCTACCCATTTTTTTAATCATTTAAAATTTAAACATGAATTACAAAATAGTTGAAAGTCATATTGTTTTTTTCGAAGGGAAGCCAATCCGGATTTATGTGGTTTGGGATGACAATGGTTTTTTCCGTGGAACCTATAAAGATCTTGATGTCAACAATCCTCTTTTTGATGATGGATTAAAAGAAACACTCCAGTATATAGCCGCTTATGGTACTTACATTGATGAAGTACAGAAAATGCGTTTTTTCCCAACTGTGAAAAAATGGTCCCGATAATTTTTAACCAGGTCACTGGCCACAAATAATTTATTGATGAAAAATATATCCCGGTGGGTACAAACAGATTTACCACCAGAAACGAAATTTAGATTTGATTTACTAGATAAGATTAAAGTTCAATCGTTGACTGATTTTAAGTATCACCAATCGTGGGTGAATACCGATGAATCAGGTCAGTTAAATGATCTCTTAATTGTAGATATGGATAAGGACGGTGATTTTCATATACAGTCTGTTACTTCTTGCCTTAAAAATAGCTGTGGAAGTAATACAAGTATATATTTTGATAAATCAAATGATGTTTTATTCGGGTTGAAATTAACGTTTGATTACCCATCCACTTTGGAAGATTTTGCCAAACTTTTAGACATCTATTTTTTCAACATTGATGATATTATCGACAATATAAAAATTAATGATGGGGATTTTTTCGCCTATGATGAAACATTACCTTTTTAGATAATTTTTTAACCAGGCCATTCGCCACAAATAATTTAGTGATGGACTTAGAAGAAAAATTTATAATGATTGATAGACTAGCCAGGACAATTAAAAAGTTGAAAACTGAATACAGAATTTTACTAAACATAGAAAAAGCATTAGATAGGTTTGGCGGTAAAGTTGGACACTGTTATATGGAGCTTGAAATTGGAAATCAGTTATATAAAATAGATATAAAAATTGATGAATCTATACTCAATGATATTTTAACGACGAATATAGGTATCACCAAAAGAACAATAAAAGACGTTGAATTAAATGCAATCGCAATAATGAAATCAGAAACCACCAACCAATGAAAAATATCACTGGCTTCAAAGCCAACCGCCACAAAACAAACCCATTAGAACGCGAACTACACAACCAATTTAAAGCGCAGTTCCTACCCGACGTAAAGAAAATAATCTACCGCGAAACACCCGATAAGTTTATCAGTGCCACCGAAGTAAACGACCATCAAAAAAGAATCATCCTGACCATCGTACAATGGTTTGGTACACCGATAGGACAAAATTTTTATAACCAGGTGCAAGCCGATTTAAAGAAGAAAAAGGAATGCAAAATATCAACTTAGAACTCATTCAGGAAGTGGAAAGATTAAACCGGATTCAAACATTCCAAAGCTGTATCATAATTGTGGGTTGTATCCTGTTTTTCTTGTACGCTGTTAACCAATTTTACATAAATAAAAATGTAATAAAAATTCACTCAATTATAGTAGATGTGTTGAGCGAATTTCTGAAAATAAAGTCTGAATCGAATCCAAACGATAATTAACCATGAGCAAAAAAATCACCAACTTAGGCAACTTATACGACGTGGTCGAAGCGATCAAAAACGAACCATTCTCACAAAACATGGAGGATTTTTCAGAAGCTAGCTGGTCTAATTCTGACTCCAAATTTTTAATTAAAATAACTAGAAAAAATGGGGGAAGTGATCCCCTTCCATACGTTTTTTTTGTCGGAGCATTAATCAGTTCGCAAGGAACTCAAATAGAAGATATGTTTAAAGTGAAAGAGCGAAGTTTCGTTAATGCAATACCGAAAGTCCGAGAATCATTAGTAACTAAAATGAGAGACCTAACCATCGAAATCCCAACTTTAAAAAAATAATCACCTAACACAATGATCACGAACGACCAACAAATAATATCAGATACTAACATCGTTGACCTGATTGGCAACTTTGTGGCAATCAAAAAAAAGGGGGCAGCCTACGAAGGTCTATGCCCATTCCATACCGAAAAAACACCGTCTTTTAATGTTAGATCTACCAAGGGTAATTATAAATGTTTTGGTTGCGGACGGGGTGGGGATGCCGCTCAATTCCTGATGGAGCACGAAGATATGACCTATCCGGAAGCAATACAATACCTCGCCGATTTTAGTAAAATCGAAGTCCAGTACGAGAAAGGAAAGGACGTTGATAAATGGATGGAAGCCAAAGGGATTGCAAAGGAAAAACAGAGAGCATTAAAACCTGTCGTTGCCGCTGCCTGGGATTATTTCCGTTCTCACGCTGTCAAATTAAAAGTAGATGATACTGATCCGGAAAAGGTACGTATTGATTTTATGGGGCGATCCTGGGCAAAGGAAACGCTCGATTTGTTTGGTTACGGAGTAGCACCGGCAAAGGGTTTGGTTAAGTACGCCGAAAAAAATAATGTCAATTTAGAATCTCTGATTCACTTGGGATTAATTTACCAGAAAAACAATCCGGACAATACTCCCCATACCCAGTATGACCAGTTTAGAAATCGGCATATTATTCCGATCAAAGACCATAATGGAGTAGTGGTGGGATTCGCTGGCCGTCGCACAAAGGAAAAGGAAAAGGTAAAATATATCAATTCTGCTGCCTCCGATATTTACGAAAAAAATAAAATCCTTTTTGGTTTTCCGGAGAATAGAAAAGCCATCGCAACCAGTGGCGAAGTCATCCTCATGGAAGGGTACACGGACGTTATGACCGCGCTGGAATTCGGTTATACCAATTGTCTGGCTAAGGCAGGAACTGCGCTCACCGTACAACAATGCAAGCTGATAAAAAGAGTTTCTGAAAAAGTAATTCTGTTTGGCGATCACGACGCAGCTGGACAAGCTGCCGCATTTCGGGATGTTGAAGTTTTATTGAAAAATGGCCTATTCCCCCGCGTAGTGATTTGGCCGGAAGATACGCCCAAATCAGATCCGGATAGTTTGCTCCGTGAAGAGGGTGGCCAGGACATTTTTAACGAAATAATCAAAAACGCACAACCTGGTTTAATCGCTTTGGTAATGCACAATCTGGATAAATCCGATTTACACGCATTTGGCGCTGCCATTGAATTGGCAGGTAGATTGCTGTCCTATGTAGAGGATGATATTTACCGAAATTTATATCTGGATCACCTTTGTAAAACCAAAAATTTAGGAAACGTCCGTAAGAAAATACAGGCTGTTTTATACCAATTGGAAAATGAAAAATTGTCCAGCGTACCAAGTTCTACCGGACTGGATGTAATTCAGGAAAAGGACTTAAATCTATATCAGATTTTTATAAAAAAAAGTAGCAAAGATGGATTAACCTTTGCAAAAAATGGTGGGGTCTCTGAAAGCGGACATATCTATCAACAGCCTATCACCAATTTCGTTCTAAAGCCATTGTACCACGTTGCCAGCCGTGATAATCCTACCCGGATGATGACGATGACCAATAAAGAAGGTGTTTCCACCATCGTCGAAATACCGACCGATCAATTTTGTGAATTAGGTACCTTCCGGAAATTTATTAACAGATTTGGTAATTATCAAATTTACGGTAGTTGTAAAGCCAATGATTTTTTATCAATCACGGCCTATGTTAAGGACAATATGCCAACGGTTTATAAAATTACTACCCTTGGATGGCATAAAGCAGGATTCTTTACCTGGATCAATGGAATCAGTCTGGAAGGTAAATTTATTCCATCACAGGCCAGCGGATTAGTGGAGCACGAAGGTGTACAATTTTTATTACCAGGACGAACGTACAAGACACTGGAAGATGATCATTTAGATGATGACTCTGACGAAATGGAGTATTTAAAATTATATAAATATAAAGAGTCCAGATATACCATTGAACAACACTTTTCAAAATTTATGGAAGTACACGGCCCCAATAGTTTAGTAGGATTGGCGTATTATTTCGCTTGTTGTTTTCACGATATTATTTACGCAAAAAATAGATCTTTTCCCCACCTCAATTTATACGGTCCAAAAGGGAAAGGTAAATCTACGATAGCCTGGTCCATGAATTATTTTTTCGGATCTCCGCGTGCTGCTGTTTTATTAGACAATTTTACCAAGCCGGGAGTTCTTTCCCGTGGTCGTCAAATTCGTAACGGTCTTTTATGGATGGACGAATACGCTAACGATTTGGACAAGTGGGTTTTGGCTTTTCTACGTGGTTTGTATGATGGTACTGGTAAAGAAAAAAAGAAGATGGGCAGTGGTAGTGCCAAAGCGACGGAAAACGAAAGCATTCATTGCGGTGTCGTCTATTCCGGCCAGTCTTCCCCTACTCGAGAACCCGCATTATTTGAACGGTCCATTATCACCTACTTTGATTACCAGCATACCGATGAAGGATACGTAGCGTACAAGGATTTACAGCACATGGAAAAGAGCGGAGAAGCGACACATTACACGCAGATGATCCAGGCACTTAGACAGAAGTTTGTGGAAGAATATGATAAAACCTTTGCCGACTGTAAGGTGGTTTTAGAACAAAATGCAACCACAAAATTAAGTGCCAGGATATTACAAAATCATTGTGTTTTGTTGACGGCGGCCGCGCTGGTAGAAGATTCGATTCCACTGCCAAAATTTAACGGCATCCGATTCACCACGGCACTATCTGACAAGCTCACGGAGTTGATGACCGAACAAACCTTTACGATGTCCCGTAGTGACGAGTTAGGGGAGTTCTGGCGTATTGTAGATCTATTGATGAATAACAAAAGAAAGTCCAGCAACTACCTGGAGAATGATTTGGATTACACCGTAGAAGAACAAACAAGCGTAAAGGTACATATTCCAAATACCAAGTCAGACACCGAAGATGTAAAATTTGCAACTACCAAAAAAATCCTTTTCCTACACCTCAATACAGCCTATTCCGCTTACGCGCAACAATTGGGAACCGAGCGTAGCGATAAACGATCCATGTCCATCACCGATATAAATTACTACCTAAAAGGGATGGATTATTTTGTCGGTCACTGTCGGGCGAAACGACTGGTTAAACGGAATGGATCGGTACGAGTGGCAATGATCGATCTTTCCAAGTTTGAAGATTTCGACCTCCCGCTATCCATCGACCTACGAAACAAGGAAGAGGATTTTGAATCGGCGGACTGTCCTACCAGCGGCAAGCCACGGGGAAAGTGCAACTGTGACGATTGCAAAGCGGAGCGGGGAGCACCTGCTTTTTAGAAAGTAAATTAATTCACAAGTAAAAGGAAATTTGCGTTGGGTGACCGTCTGTGATTCGTGAATTATGACTTTCTACACAACCTTTGACTCGAAAGTCAGTGCTCTAGGAAATTAATCCATTGTTTTACACTTGAGCTAAACAGCCAGTTCCTTTAGACCTTGTAAAAGTAAATAATTTTTCATTAAAAAAAATAATATGTCAATACCAAAATGGAGTTCATTTAAATACAAAAAAATAAGTGACGGGATTTATTTACATAAAAAACTAAAACAAATAGAATTTGACGTTCCCGAAATTCTTGAAAGTAAAGGTTTTGAAGCGACAGAAGAAAACAAAGATATCTGTATGGAAGTATTGAGAAAAGTTGCAAAGGAAATATTTCCAAATGTACCAATTAGGGAAACATCTATTAAAGATAATTGAAATTAAATCTAACAACCATGATCTACCTAACCCTGTGGCTTTTCTGCGGAATTGTAGCCTTTGTATTTTTTGTAATGAGTGATAAAGAAAGGTATCTAAAATTAACCTCCGTAGAAGTTGTTTCCTTTCTGGTCGCCTGTGCGGTGTTTGGATGGATCACGTTAATTTTTGTAATTCTTTACCTTTTTAATATCGTCGAATGACAAAGCCACAAACCCGAATCTTCGGAATCGGAATACCCGCTATTATGCTAATGATATTTTTTGCTTTTGCGAAAAAGAATTATCCAGGGACTACCGAAAATATTGACTTTGAGTGTATGGAATATTTGTACACCTTCCACGACGATCCGCAAGCAATTGAATATCAAACAAAAGACGAAACCGTGATCGAGATGTACAAGGGTAGG
>ENA-ORXT01001782-ORXT01001782.1-marine-metagenome-genome-assembly--contig:-NODE-1782-length-27716-cov-180.138862_pt1 | contig 27716 bp, 21 predicted proteins | sample MGYA00237868_ERZ511482 | MGnify/ENA metagenome assembly ERZ511482
TCTCAGCTGATCCTAAGCTTAAATATCAGCTAAAAGTGAATTTTGCCATAAATATTCCAAACTGCGTGCAACCTTTCCGAAAATAGTTCGAATAATAGGAGTAAGGAATTCCTTAGATCTATTTTTTTAAACCTAAACCATTACCATGACTAAAAATTTGTTATTTATAAGTACGTTATGTCTCATGTTTCTGATCTCTTGTCAAAAAGAAAATATAGAAGAATCAGGCATCATAACGACAGAATTAGAAACCCAAGTCACTTCTGTCAATCCTCTGGTGACTCGAATAAAGAAAACTAAAACTGATTCGTCTCTTGACCTTGGCTGTTTTGAGATAATCTACCCCTTCGGTATGGTAAGAGAAGATGGCTCTGTCGTCACTATAAATTCATTCGAAGATATTGAAGTGCTCGAGGATAATTCTGATAATATAATAGTGGACTTCAATTTCCCCATATCGACCATCCTGAGCTCAGGTGAGGAAACAATTATTAATGATAATGTAGAATTATCTGAATTGTTCGCTGGCTGTGTCCTATTAGACGATTGGACAGATGAATTACCAGCCTATAATGTGAGCTACGATAACCCATGTTATAGCCTGAACTATCCACTGACTCTTTATGACATAGACTTAAATGAAGTCGTAGTGTCTTCTGACGAAGAATTTAATGCATATATATCTTCAGATTTGTATTTCTTCGAATTTCCTATTTCTCTGGTTGATCAAAACGAAGACCTCATAGAAATTACAAGTGATGATGATCTTATCAGCACTCTATTATCATGTCATGAGCTGAAGCACACAGATTCATTATTTAATAATAACATTGGAGAAGTTCTAATTCTCTTTGACTGTTTCAATCTTGACTTTCCTTTGTCTTATAATACTATAGATGGAAGTACGATAGTAGCGAATTCCCAAGTTGAATTCGTAGAAAGTATTTTCAGAGGTGAATTTGAAAGTTTTATATTTCCCATAGTCATCGCAGATGGAGAAAATGTAATTACGACAGTTAATTCAAGTGCTGAATTCGAATCCATTGTTACCTCATGTGTTGGGTTCAACTTTGAAATTGATCTGTTGACCATACTGCTGCAGTCAAACCAAGAGCAATTCGTAGACGTGAGCTGTTATGACCTTATCTTTCCACTGAGTGGATACGGTGAGCTAAACGATGATACCATCACAATCAATAACCTTAGTGAACTAAGAGCTATAAAAGACTTCTATAGTGTTATATACCCATTCGATATTTACGTCACAAACGATGACACTGCAGTAACTATTGAGAATGCAGAATCGTATTTGACTATCTTAGCTAACTGTCAATAATCGCTAAACAGTATTAAAGGATTGATATCTGAATCAACAATAGATGGATGTAAGCGTAAGGAGCGAGTTGCTTATAGTGAATGCTATAAAAAAACGGCTCCTTATGTTTACTCAATTATCAGTCAGTACATTAAAAATAAGGATTTTATAAAAGATGCCATGCAAGAAACTTACGCCCAAATATTCTTATCTATCGATAAATATGAGAAGTCACGAGGCAGTTTCAAATCGTGGCTATCCACAATAGCTGTCAGACAAAGCATCAATGTGCTGCGTAAATATAAAAGTACTTTAGACCTAAGTCCTCTCAATGAAAATCAAGATATATACCAGCCGGTAAGCGATGATATATATAGCTTAGATGCAGATAATTTTAATGAGCTAATCGCTGACATGCCAACCGGTTATAGGACCAGCATCCTATTATTTTATTTAGAAGGATTTACGCATAAGGAAATTGCATCAATATTAGATATATCTATAAACACTTCAAAATCACAATTGCATAGAGGATTGGCCTGGTTGAAGAAGAATGTGTCACAACATCTAAAAGAATACACTCATGGATAAAAATAAGTATTCGGATAAATTTAGAAAAGAAGTAGAAATTCCAGATTACTTGGAGTGGGACGTCATGAAAGATGGCATATACGAAAAAATGGACGAGATTCCTGAAGGCAAACCTGTCAGAAATTTACTCAGATGGAGTATCCTAATTTTAATATTTCTTCTTTCTACCTGCGTATACGTGACGTATGAAAATGAGTCGATCCCAGATAAGACTAGACAGGATGTCGACTACGCATCTAAAGATATTCTTGACGAGGATCCTAAGATATCGAGAAATTCAGAAAAATCTACCACAGTTGAACATGGAGAACATATTGAAACAAGTAGACTTAAAGTTGAAAGCGCAATTGAAACAGTAAGCGAAGATTCTAAGACAAGCTACCATGGCGCAATTTTTCAATCTAAATCTTCCAAAGATGTTGATAATTCTCTATTTAGTTTGTTATCTAATAACTCATTATCTAATCAGGCTAATAGTGAGGCATCCAAGCTCTCATATCAAAATCAAAACTTGAATAAAGAACATGTAGCACATCACTCGAAACCTCTCATACCAAACATAACTATGGATATAGCTAATGATGTGTCTGAAGATAAAAGGCTCGAGGCTTTAGATCAAACTACTGGCGACATCAATCTTTTTACCGAATCTACCCACAGAGAACAGAGCGAGCCGTTGCCAACTTTAAATGGACGTCAGAAAGATTACTATCCTTTGAAGTTGTTTCCTACATTACCTAAACTGCTGCCTGGATCTATTCCGATAACTTCAAGTCGACTACAGGCAGCCGTCCCCACTATAGCTGAACATGAGGAAGACCAAGGTCGACCCTCTTTATTTTTACCCCTGCAGTTAGAAGTGAAACAAGGATTTGGACTTTGGAACAATTCAGTCTCTATTTCTAATATTGATAATACCAATCTCAATTACACTAATAATTTTGCCTTTAATACATATGCTGGTCTCAGCAGTTCAATTAATGACAAATGGTCTATTCAAGCGGGAATAAAATACACCGTGCTACATAGCCGAACTAACTATTATGAGGAAAGAGACACAATTGTACAAACTGAGTATGTGTCCAAGCAGATAATTAATAAACTAAATGGAAAAGTCATAGAGGAAAGGTCCTCTACAGTAAATAATCGTGTAACGAAATGGTCTAAAATTGATTATACTAATCAACTTCAATATATAGGGATGCCCGTCACCGTCAGTCGAAATATTCCAGTATCAAGACGCTGGGACGTATTCCTACGCCTCGGTGTGGAGTATGGCTATGTCTTTTCAGCAACTGGCCGTTTCATCAGTAATCAATCGCCTACCGATTTTAATGATCAGAATCAGGTTATAAAGATGGATAACACCCAGACCAATAATCACTTTTTAAGCTCCACTACCGCAGCAGGAATACGATTTTCACTCAATCAAAAGACCAGTCTTCTTTTAGATATTAGTCATAATAGATCTCTAACTGACGTAAGTCGTCATTCTCGATTACGCTTGACGCCCAATTCATTTAGCAGCTCATTAGGTCTTCAGTATACATTGTAATTATGAGCTGTGGTATCTGCGGAAACTAATAAGATGAAGACCTTTATTTACGCATCTGTCATAAGTAGTCTAGACATCTTCACTGTGCTTGTCTTGAAGATCATCACCCTTCTCTACTATCTGATTTTTCCATATATAGAAGCCACATCAGTTCGTTTTAAAATTATCAATGTGGAGATTGTTCTTAGGTCCAAAGCAGACTAATTACTTCTCAAACAGAGGCAAACGAAATAAAAATGCTCAAGTGCCATCCAAAAAAGAGACCACCAATGGCAGCCTCTTTATATAGATTATTAAAACTAAAGTTCTCTAATCCCAGCTCCAACCAAACTTCAACCTCAATCCCACAACAGGTGAAGAAAAATCCTTATCCGAAAATCCTGGCGTCTGGACATCAGTCACGAATCTGTATCCACCTTCTAAGCCGATTCTCATAAATCGAAAGACATTCACTTCTAAGCCAATACTCGGCTCATATACTGTGACGCGATCATCATTTTCGCCAGTGATATCCAGACTGCCTCTTCCACCTTTCATATAGACGGCAGGATGAATAGATCGGTTAGACTGGAATGTATATCCTAAGAGTAAGTCATTCCCGTCTATCTCCGCTCGTCGACCATCTTCTAATGATTCTCCGCCGCCATAGCCCGACCATCCGATAAGAAAATTATTGTTGATTTCAAATGTAAAGAATCCTCCGTTGTTAAGGCTGAATTCTTCCTCAAACTTGATGATGCCATTCGTCGACCCGCCCCAAAGACCTGTCAGGTGTATACCGCCAGAACCAAAAATGGTTTCTTCTCGCTGAGCTTGTAGTAATATGGAAGCAGATAAGATTAAGATACATAGTGTCAATAGTCTTTTCATAATGGTAGTTTTTAAAATATTAAACAATCAGTATTATCGGAAAGACGACATATACTGAGCTAAAGTTGCAGCTGACCAAAATAATTACATAAATCTATAGTGCCGTGTACACAGCAGAAAGCAGGAAACTTTCGTTTTACGCTTGGAGTACGGGTATTAATAGTGTACTTTTAGAATCAATGGATATAAGTTATAGCTTAGAAAAAGATGAGCGGGATTTTATCTCCGCTTGCTTAGCCCAAGAAAGATGGGCTCAGAAAAAGTTATATGAAGATCACTACCCTACGATGATGTCGATATGTCTGAGATACGGAAAGAATGAGCAAGATGCATTAGACACACTACATGAAGGCTTCATCAAAGTCTTTAAGAACATACATAAATATAAGCCTGGCACATCACTCAAATCATGGATCGGTAGAATCATGGTCAATACAGCTATCGATTCTTATCGTAAGAAGACAAGGCGGCGAACAGAAGACATAGAATCCGTATTAGATGTCTCAGATCTTAATCCTGACATTATAAGTCTGATCTCCGCGAAAGAGATTATTGCATGTTTACAGGAACTGACGGTGGCTTATCGGACAGTATTTAACATGTATGTGATAGAAGGATATCCACATAAAGAAATAGCAGCTGCCTTAGGCATAACAGAAAGTACGTCCAGATCAAATCTAGTAAAAGCAAGAGCTAAGCTTAAGCACTTACTGATAAAAAAGAAAATAGTAGATGAGCGATAAGAGATTTGATGACATATTAAAAGCCAAGATGGATGGACATGAAGTGCCTTTTCATGATACCCACTGGGAGCAAATGCAGGAATTACTCTCTGACAATTCTACAGTACCGCCCGTGTCAATGGAAGATCAATTCGATCAGCTACTTAAGGGAAAACTGGAAAAGCATACTGTCATGTATAATGAAGATAGCTGGCTGAATCTTCAAAGTGTCTTAGAAAATAATAGCTCCGATGCAGAAGTGGACCATGAAGTCAGAAGTCGATTAAAAGACCATACAGTAGAGTTTGTCGAGTCTCATTGGCAAATATTAAAAGCAAAATTAGAATTAGAGAAAGAGCTAAAAACAAAAATATTCTGGACCAAAGCGTCGGAAGTAGTCATAATCGGCTTGTTGATATTTAGCTATATCCATATGAGTCCTTATCTCAAGATTTCAAGCGAACATGAAGATAGTCAGACAGAATCTATAGATGCAGCATCTCACAATGCACCAATGGCTCTAAAGGATACCGCAGATAAAACTTCAAAAAAATTAGCTCAAAATAGATCCATAAGCAGCCAAAAAGATAAAGTTAAATTACTACCTACAATATATGGTTCACACAATGAAGGATCTTCGACATTACTACTACGAGCGAATACAAGAAGTGCTTCAGCGATAGACCAAAATATAGTAGGAACAGAGCAGACATCAAATACTGAAATAAATGATGATCAAATCCAATCAAATCCAATCAATCTGCCGACCAATCTTTTGCAAGAAGACCTAAATATTGAAAGTAAGTTTCCTGAAAATTTTAAAAATATAAGTGCGGACGCGCTGCACCAAACGGTCATTCTAAAGGAATCTGATGCAGAAGATAGAGCACATGCCTTAACAAGTAAAAATAAAGCAAATCATATAGGTGCTGATGTAGTCGCTTTTTCAAATGTAGAGTCATCATTAATAGCCTATCATAATGATTTAAATACATTAGAAAGCCGTCATAACGAAGTCACCACTACTCCAATGATGGTCAAAGTACCTGCTAAAAATGAAAAATGGATAGGGATCTCTTCAGGTGCTGATCTTAATATAATCAAGACCCCAATAGATATAGACTTCATAAAGGTGCCCCGAGACTTCTTAACTTTAAGCTTAACGAATGGTGTAAATTATGGTGTGACTAAGGGTAAGAATGAATTTTTTACAGGCGTTTATTATTCAGTTAAAATATATGATCCCAATATCAAAGAGCAGCTCGAAGTTAATAAGAGTTACTATGTAAGAGATCATGTTCAAGAAAAATTCAAAATCTTACATCTGCCGTTTCAGTACAGAAGGCATATAGGTGATCCCAATAAGCTGCATGTGTATTTAGCTGGAGGATTGGCGATCAATAGTGTCATGTACTCAGAGTACACCTATGATGATCAATTAAAAAGAGGTGATCCCAGGTCAGACTATGCTTTAAATCGGGCTGCCAGGTATCGTCAATCTGACTTTCATAAAGGTTTATTAGATGGTGGCCACTTCAAGCATAATCTTTATTTGACAGCACAAGCAGGCATAGGTATTGAAAAGAGAATCAATAGAATGAAGATCTTCTTCGATGCCATGTATAAGAAGAATCTATTATCTACGAGGCTGGGGCCTCGAAATGTTCAGCTAAACTCTATCTCCCTCAACGTCGGAACGAGGTACAAAATTTGATTTAACCCCTACATCGGTTCATCAGAACCAGATGAACAGCAATCATTTGTCAAGCGTCGTACATTTATGACAGTTGTACCCACGTGGTAATGATTAAGAAGCCTACTTTTACTTAATGAAATGTATAAGATTAGACACCTGGGATATTAAAATGTTACTGGATTCCGATATTCAAGGAGTTACTAATTTAAGATTTCTGAACAGTCTATGGCTTAATAATTAGACATTCAAGTAAACGAATAAATTTATAATATACCGATGCTATCTTATACCGATAGATATCGATAAGAAAATAGATCAAGTACAATACCCGAAAGAAATAGGTTTACTGGTTAAAAAGACCCAATCCAATTTCTCATCGGCATAGTGCTGAAAACCCCTAAAATTTTAAATAAAAATATATGAGATGGCTTCTTTTAATTTCAATGATAACATTAAGCAGTTGTACGACTTTCATAAACATTCTAAATAAAAAGAAAGACCCTCTACTGAAAAAGTCTACTTCTACACCCATCAGTCACGATATTTGGGATGGCATCCTTCATGATCATGTCAAAAACACTGGCAGGGTCGATTATAAAGGCATCATTCAGGATAGAGAAAAATTCGATGAGTACATCACCTTGTTAGAAACCAATCATCCTAATCAAAAGTGGAATCGTGACGAACAAGTAGCTTATTGGATAAATGCATACAATGCTTTTACAGTCAAGCTGATCATCGATAATTATCCTGTGAATAGTATCAAAGATGTAAAATCTGGTGGTTCGCTGATTAAATCTGTCTGGAATCTAAAGTTTATCACTATCGAAGGTCAAGAGTATGATCTAAGTGATATAGAACATGGCATCTTACGTAAATCATATGACGAACCCAGAATTCACTTTGCGGTCAATTGTGCATCAATTTCTTGCCCTCCAATAAGAGCTGAAGCTTATCTTGCAGAAACTTTAGATGAACAATTAGAAAAAGCAACTAAGGAATTCATTAATGATGAGAAGTATAATAAAGTAACAACTCAAAATGCAGAAATCTCTAAAATCTTCAAATGGTATAAAGGTGACTTCGAAAAAAATGGTCAAAACTTAAAATCTTATATAGCAAAATATGTTTCAAAAGATTTATCAAAAGACTTCTCTGTATCCTATACAAATTATAACTGGGGTCTGAATGATATATAACTCTAAAAGAATAAAGTTTAGTTAAGGCCTAAATTTTAACATATGCTCCCCAGCGATTAGCTCTCATTTCAATCATTAAAGCACGCATTTTCCTTACATTGGGCAGCATGGAAAGGAGAGATGAATATCATCAAATTTTAGAATCATACAAGCAAGAATCTCTTACTCTCCAGAAAAAACATAATTTCTACTTTTACCTGAGGCTATTCTCATTTCTAATTCTATTAGCGCTCATTCTACTATTATTTCAGTATCACTTCTTAGCTGGTATCGCATCAGTATACATCGGAATCAGCCTGTTCTACCTCATTGTAAAAGCTCATCTAAAGATCACAAAAAGAAAAAATATAGTTAATAAGATAATTGAACTGAATGAAAACGAGATATCAGGATTATCTTATGAGTACGACATGTTTCATATGGGAGAACAATTTCAAAATAGAAACCACCCATATATAGATGATCTGGATATATTTGGTAATAAAAGTCTATTCCAATACAGCTGCAGAAGCAATACATCGTTCGGTATCAGCCAACTCTCAGAGCTATACATCCAAGGCCTTAAGAATGTAGATACAGCTTCTCATCATGATGCCTTAGATGAGCTGGAAGACAATGTAAAATTCAGACAGGAGCTATATGCCTTCACTGCTCTGAATGAAGATATAAAGTCGTTTGATCATCGATTTATAAAGTGGATTAGCCAAGATTCTAAGATAACATTCAAATATATTTTCTATTTTATTATTCCTCTGATAACCGGCGGCTTAGCATATCTCTGCTACCTATACCTACCTGAATTAAGTATGCTTTTAGCTTTTATTCCTGCAGGTTTTTTTGCTATCCGACATAGTAAGGTCATTACTAAAATTCAGTCAGACGCGACTAAGCATACGAAGACCCTAAAGAGCTTAGCTGATTCTGTAGAGTTAATCGAAAATGAAAGTTTTAAATCAACATTACTTATTGATGAGCAGAAACGTCTATTAACAACTGATGCGTCAGCGTCTAAAAGAATTAAAAGACTTGCATACTGCCTAAATCAACTTGATCTAAGAAATAGCTTCTTTGGGATCATGGTCAATTTAATGTTCCCTTGGGATTACTACTGGTCACATGCCATCCAAAAATGGAAAAACGAAAATAAAAACCAAGCAGAATCTTGGTTTGACACCATAGGCTGGATGGAATCAAGATCCTCCTTAGCTACTATGGGCTATAACAATCCTGAATGGTCATACCCCATCATAAGTCATAAAAAAGAAATACACGCAAGCGAAATAGGGCACCCTCTGATACCTATAAGTAAAAGGGTCACCAATGACTTCCATAGCCCGACTGCATCCCATATAAAAATAGTGACAGGCTCTAACATGGGAGGCAAAAGTACTTTCCTCAGGACCATAGGAATGAATATCGTTTTGACTAATGCTGGTGCAAAAGTCTGTGCAAAAACGATGCAGCTGCCGATCTTAAAATTATACACCAGTATGAGAACACTCGATGCGCTAGATGAAAATACTTCATCGTTCTATGCTGAGCTTAAAAGAATAAAAATGGTACTTGATCAGGTCAAAGAGAAAGACAACATCTATTTTCTCATGGATGAAATCTTAAAAGGGACTAATTCTAATGATCGTCACACAGGAGCCAAAGCGTTGATTAAACAGCTCATCAAGCATGAAGGCGCAGGACTGATATCTACTCATGATATGGCTTTGGGAGAATTAGAAGCAGTACATGTAGACCACATTGAAAACGTGTGCTTTGAAGTCGAGGTCGTAGATGATCAATTGGTATTTGATTATAAGCTAAAATCTGGCGTCAGTCAAAGTTTTAATGCCACTCAACTCATGAAAAACATAGGAATCGATATCTAAATTCTTGTACCGAAAAGAAATTGATATGGGACTTTTTAAAAAAGCATACCCATGTCTTTAGAGTATAATAACCGTTGCTATTTTATACCGATAGCTATCGGTAAAGAATAGCAAAGGTTTATGATATAAAAGGATGTATTCTGGAAATATCAACATATTAGTGTTTTGGGGGTATATTTTTAATACTTTTATTCTTTCTAAAAAAGGAATTATGAATTTTAAAATTTGTGCAATACTTCTTATAACTGCTATTATCATGTCTTGTGACGCTAAACCTGATAGACCAGCTCCGATCTTAGATACTTCAAGAATCCAAGCAGCTAATCAAGCCGCAGCTAGCGTGGCAGGAGCAGCTATTAGTGGAGTACAGCACTATTTTTGCGCGAATAACTGTGAAGGTAGTGGTGGAGATGCGGCAGGAGCATGCCCAGTATGTGGTACAGAATATTCCCATAATCAAGCATGGCACGATCAGCAGCCTGCTCCAGCGCCTACAATCACGACAAGTGGAAATACACCAGGTGCAGCAGGTGCATTACCACCGACTAACGCAGTACCAGAACCTGCTCAGAATGCTGCAGGTGTATGGCATTATACCTGCCCAAGTGGACATACTGGCGGTGCTGGCAGTGCAATAGGATGTTCAGTATGCGGTACGACATTAGTGCATAATCAAGATTATCACTAATTAATTTATGGTGTTCTGACTCTCTAAGTAGTGCTCTTAAGATACTTCACGATCAATAGAATCAAGAGTAATCCTAAGACGCCTATAGTGATAAAACTATATGAAAATATACCAGATCTTACTATTAATGATGCGTCTCCGATCAATATATAGTTAGCCCAATAGTAAGGATGGCGAGCTACTGGTGCTGCCGAAGCGAGGTACGTTTGCTTAGATTTCCAAAGAGATAATTGCCTAGTGGAGCCATCCTTTAACTCTTGCAGGAACTGGCTGATGATCTTAAGTGAAGCTTGCTCACTTGCTGACCACAAGCTGGACATGACAGTATTAGCCCCAGATATTAAGAATGCTTTACTCATGCCCTGTACACCTTCACCTCGATAGATTTTACCTGAAGCGCTGTGGCATGAACTGAGTATCACAAGATCATGAGGCTGGAGACTCGTATACATCTCAGAAGCCCTCAATGCAAAATCTTCCTCCCTGTCATCAAAGAGAATACTTGAATTAACTGGTAGTTCTTCGTCTACTATACCATGAAGCGAAAGATGTAATATTTGAGAAGAAGGCTCTTCTAAAAATCGTGACTTCGTAGACTCTTCATCCAAATAATAAGTTCCATTCCACAAAGTAGCAGCTTGAACCAACTCTTGATCCGTCAGGGTTAATGCTGGCAATAATGAAGTTTGGTCTACTATTTTTAGCTCGTGTAAGCGCGCATTAAACGATTTAGAATATTGACTTCCATAACCGACATAGGGCTGACCACTCCGTATCTGATCTCTAAACAGTAATCGATTAGAATAAGTATAAGAGATTGGGAGTCGCTCTACGAGATAAGATGATCCATCATGGCTCAATGCTTCGAATGAAATATTATATAATCTATCATCGGGAATAATGATGAGATTTAGTTCTGGTTTTGACATTTGATGGATACCATCTGCTAATAAAAATTGATATAACATGGACCCAATGAGATAGATGTCAGAAGGTTTGGATGCAGGGTCTGAACATAGTTCTATGAATTGGGAGATATTATTTAAATGACCTTCATCAATATCTGAAGAATGAACGATAAATGCTTCATCGCTGATCCAAAACTGGTAGAGCTTATCATCAGTCCAGAAATATTCTACTATCACTTGATCCTGATGTAGAAATGATTGTAATTCATCTAGACTAGAAGGATCAGATATATTTGACATACTAATTTTAAGCTCACCATTATCTGAAATTAATTTTTCATTGGTTTCATTTAATTCCTGCTGAGCTTTGAAGTACAGACTTGAAATCGAATCATAATTCAAAGTCTTATCATAGAGTTCTAAGTTTAGTTCATTCACTTGCCGCTTGTAGTGAAGCCTCTTTTCCTTTTCTTCTGGACTTGTATTCTCAGCTATGATCTGATCAATCTCCAGCGTATTAAGTAATATCAGTGCCTTAGTCTTAGAAGAAAACATATAGGCTTCTTCTTGATAGATTGCTTCTTGAGTCGCATCATATAATGTAAGACATACCTCTATTGCATTTCCGTAATTATCATTTATTTTTTCTAAGTATTCTAATTGAGCATCCTCTGTTCTAAAGTCCAATATTTTCTGAGTAAAAAGAGTATCTATCTTTTTGTAGTAAGATAGAGCAAATTTAAGATCTGATACATCATTAGATTCTTGGTGATATCGCTTACTAAAGATTTTAGCTTTAAGAGAAAGAGTCTTAATGAATTGATGCGCATCCACCGTGACAAGCTGATCAATAGGAGTCTGTAACATCTCTACTCTGGAAGGTGTACTTTGAAAAGATAACACTGCTATAGCCTCATCTACATGCTGGAGAGCCTGAGCATAATCATGCTTGAGTGTATCTATTTCAGCTATATTAGAGTAAGTGCGCGCTAAGCGCATATAGTCCTCTGAGTAGTTAAGTTTTCCTAATGAAAAGTTTAATATCTCGTCATTATACACCATCGATTTATCCGGATGGCCTAAGGCTTTATTAACTTCTGCAAATATCTCATATGTCTCTACGAGTCTCACACTATCTACTAAAGGATCAATGAACTGTAAGCTGAGGACTGCAGTCTCCTGAGCCTCTCTGTAATTTTGCTGATCGAAATAAACTGCAGCTAAGTCATGATAGTACTTAAATGTCTCTACATCTTTAGCACCTTCTAATAAAGGTTCTCTAATGCTTATTGCTTTTTTAATTCTATTTGCTGCATCTATAAATTGAGATTTCGCTCGGTGAATTTTTCCCCACTGATAATTAATATTGGCAAGCTTAATTTTTTGATCTATCTCATCCGTAATGAAAGTTGTCTTATCGATTGCTTTCTGTAAGTATAATTCTGCAATGACATAATCATTGAAAGCTGCATAAAAATTAGCGATATCAGTATAATATCTCACATATCGAGCTGCTGATATCTGTGTATCAGCTTCAATATTGATCAGTGCTTTGTCTAAGTATCTTCTGCCATCATTATACTGATTTAAGTATTGGGACGCTATGCCTATATTAAATTGTGTCTTCCCTTTCTCGCCTGCTGTCACATCATCACACTGACTCCATACTACTAATACAGAATCTTGAAAAAATGATTTAGCCGTAACAAATTCATCTAAGAGATAATATGACACCCCTATTTTGTGATAGATCGTTCCTTTATTATGGCAATTAATTTTTTTAAAATATGGTAGTGAAACTATTGAATCAAGGTAGACTGTATTTTCTATGAAGTGACCTTGAGCTAAGTTTTCGTTGATCTTAGATAGTATGATGTCGCTTGACAAATCCTGAAGTGATGCAGTCTCCTGTAGGCAGAATAAAATACCAAAAAGAAATATAAATCTAATACTCTGACTCATGCCAGATGAATTTACCACTTTATCGTGAATCTATTGGCAAGGAGTGATAGAGGCTAAAAATGTAGCTCCCTGTTCTACTTCAAATTCTAAACCGAGATTAATAAAACTACCAGCTTCATACCGAATCAATTTATCATCCAAAATGAGATTTTCACTGTGGAGCGTTTCAGCAGCTTTATATAGGTCTGTAGGAATTGTATTGGCACCTAAGTCTAAATCTGTTATGCAAGGAAGAGTACAAGTTCCATTACCTAAAGCCATTAGAGCTTCTACTGGATTAATCTTTCCATCGGAGAGGACCAAGTCATTTAGAGATTGGACTGGAGTAGATGATGTCACTAAAGCGCACTTCAGGTTAGCAGGAGTGGGATTAATCGAGGGTTTTGATAAGATGAGTGCTGACATAGCGGTAGCGATAGCTGTGGCTTGTGATGTTCCACTCTGGCTAACCATGCTAGAATAGTCAATATTATATCCCCTTATACCTTCTCCTCTCGTAGCGACATGCACTCGATCTCCAAAATTACTGAATGTACTTAAGTTGTCATTACAGTCCAGAGATCCTACACTTATCTGATCGTGAGGTAAAGAGGCAGGTAAATATGCGATCGGTTGATCATTATCATATGAGTCATTACCAGCGGCAGCAATGACTGCTGTACCCGCTTCAGTGACTCTGTCTATGATATAAGAAAGTGCATCAAATTCTGTCTGGTATACTGATCCAGGGTAACTTAGGCTTAGGTTAATAATGTCCGCCTTTTGAGTGTGAGCTTCACATATTGCCGTGATCAAATCTGATAGAGACCCTGTACCATCGGCAGCTTGTGTCTTATAAAAGAGATACTCAAAATTATTCGTGATACAAGTACTCGATTGATTCATGGCCATGATAGAGGCAGATGTAATATGGGTGCCGTGGCCATTATCATCTGAAGGATCTGCATCCATATTCACATAGTCATAGCCGCCGTAAGTCGTAATCGGCAGTGGTACTTGAATAGAGCTTAAGTTATTATACTTAGCTATGCCTGTATCACAATAAGCTATTATGACTGTTTCACATCCGTTAACTGGTAAACTACTTAATCCAGATGCACAGCTTATATCTTCAGGAATACCTCTTATGATATCTGTATCAAAACTAAAGCCTACTCCATCTATGACTGTTTTGCCTGATGCATTGCCGATTGTTCCATCAATGTCGGTAATGGAGACACCATTATCTGTGTACGGGTATCCTGCTACTTCCCATACTTCTATTCCGAACTGACTACATCCTGCGCCAGATACTCTTGTTGAATTAAGACTTGATCTAACAGCAGTAATACTTGCCGGATCTGCTGCAGGATTGACTAATACAATGTACTGAAACGGATCAAACTGTGCATGGATGGATGCACTGAATCCAAAAAGAACAATCCATATGTAGAGGAGTTTCCTCATAATTTTTAAGTCAGGTGTTATGCTATATTAACCATATAAGCTCTGAAAATCCAAAATGTGACACAAATTAACAAGCTGAATTTCATTTTCTTTTTAAAACAAAAATATAACTAACTCTGAGTGGTCTATTGAAAATTATTTTGATCTAATTATAATTTGCTTAAAAATTTACATTATTTGCGACTGAATACCTACGTTACACAGCTATGATGAAAAATTTTGGTCTCAGCGAAGAAGAGTTTAAACAACTCATCATACAGCTGAAATCAGATGATTTATTTCTTTTTGAGCAAATTTTCTTGTCACACTTTAAGGATTGCATTGCTTATATACAAAAAAACTATGGTGCCAGCTATGATGATGCATATGATGCTAGCATGGATACTTTATTAGTATTCAGAAAGAGATTACTACAAGAGAAAGTGAGTTATGGCAATCTCAGATTTCTATATACTAAAATGTCTTCGCAGATTTATCAAAAAAATATGGCTCAGACTAAGAAGGTCATACAGCAAAAAGAAATTTATAAAGAGGAAGCTTCAGTTCAAGAAATAGATCTTTCCATTCTTGACCGAGCATGGCCTGATCTTAGTGAAGCATGCCAGCAGTTACTTAAGCTACACTACTATGGAAAGGCAAAACTTTCAGAGATAGCTGAAGAAGATGGTAAATCGGCGACTAGCATTAGAAAACAAAAGGAAAGGTGCGTGGGCAAATTAAAAAGTCTATTTGTAAAATATTCAAAAGCATATCAAGATGTCTGATATCAAAAAAATAGTAGATCAATCGGTTTCTCCTGAAGAGCAGGAGCAGCTCATTGAACAATTATTCGATAATAAATTCGATAAAGAGTTAAGATCTAAATGGGAATCAAAGCTTGAAAAAGAATATGAGACTCCTCATCGTGCTACTAATAAATCAAATTCTAACTACAAGAAGATTTTTTATCTATTCACAATTGCAGCGATAGTAGCATTACTTATCATTCTATTAATCGTATTGAAACCATTCTCAGCTCAGCTCAGTGCTGAGACCATCGCTCATCAATATATCGCATCATCAGAGCTATATGACATAAGGGCTTCTAAGGGTATCATAAACGATGAAGGTAATAGAATAGAAGCAATCACAACATTCAATAAAAAGTCATATCAACAGTCTATAGATGCTTACCGGAGCATAGAATCACTCAGTACACAAGACTTCTATTATATGGGACTCTCTCATATAAGGCTCAGTCAGTATCATGAAGCTTCTAAAGCTTTAGAAAAGGCACTAAAGACAGGTCCATCAGACCAGCTAAAACAAGAAATAAACTGGTATTTAGGATTAAGTTACGTGCTCGACTCCAGTGATCATGCGACAAAGCAATTAGCCATAATTAAAAAGGGAGACTGGAAATATCAAGAAGCTCAGGCTTTGATTGAAGCATTAGAATGAGTAGTGTCATAGGCTATTATCATTGCTAATTGGACAAATTTATATTGATTATCAGAGAGTTACATAACTAAAAGCAGAATAATTGAATCGGAAGTTTCTTAGAATGTGTAGCTAATTATCGAGGCTATCGCTATATTGTGCCTCTTAACAGAGAGGATACATTCAAGATATGGCAAAAGATAAGATACCTGCAGGTCATATTTACTACACCATCAATCCGATTACTTGGTTTAAAGTATTGAAAGAAAATAAAGGTGTCAGTAGATCGAAAATTTTTGAGGCGATTAAGATCACTTTTTTCTCACTCCTATCTACTCCTTTCCAAATTCTGGATCGTATCGTATTCTGGTATAAGACAAGATCTATCACCGTCCATGATGAGCCCTTGTTCATCATTGGTCATTGGAGAAGCGGGACCACTTATTTACATTACTTATTAGCTAAGGATGAGTCATTTGGCTTCTTATCGGTCTATCAAGCCTTTATCCCTAACATCACAACTATAGGAGGTAATCTATTTAAAAGCATATTTACGCCTCTTGTCCCGCACAAGCGTCCTCAAGATAATATTGAGGTCTCCATAGACATACCCGCTGAGGAAGAGAATGCGATTTCTACTTTTGCCTTAGAAAGTGCAAGTCATAGCTGGTGGTTTCCTCAAAATGAAAAATATTTCAATAAGTATGGACTCTTCAATGATGTAACTGATAATGATAGAAAAGGATGGAGAAAAGCCTATCAAAGGATGATGGGTAAGATATCCCTTGCACATCCAGGTAAGAGGATCCTGATTAAAAATCCTCACAATACTGGTAGAATCAAAGAACTACTCACTCTATATCCGAAAGCAAAGTTCATACATATATACAGAAATCCCCTGTCTGTCATACCATCCACCTATCTCATGTACAATAAGGTGGTCACGACTCAGTTCCTTCAGGATTACAGCGAAGCAGAGCTCCACGATAAGATTTTTTATTACTATAAAAGCTCTATGAGTAAGATGCTAATAGAGAAAGAACTTATCCCTAAGGAGAATCTCTACGATCTTAGATTTGAAGAATTTGAGAAAGATCCATTATCTCAGTTAGAGGCTATCTACGAGAAGTTTGGCTATGATACATTTGATAAGGCTTTCCCAGCTATGAGAGACTATGTCAAGGCTAAGAAAAACTATAAAAAGAACAACCATAAAGAATCCCCCATCGACAAAGATCGTATTTATGAAGATTGTAAGTTTGCATTTCAAGCTCTTGGCTATCCATTAGCTAAAACAAGTAGCTTAAATCCTCAGCCCGTCCATAAGAGTAAGAGTCATATTAAGGCAGGTTATAAGTAAAGGGCTATTTTGTTTGCCTTATTTATCTTATTAGATAATAACTTAAGATTGACACCTGTTACAAAAACTATTTTATTATAAGTGCTTGATAGCGGATAGGGACACGACTACGACCAGCCAATCGCTACGGCAATCATCAAAAATATCCAGCTCATCAGTAAGATCATCAGCATCAGAGGGGCAATAAACCTAAGCCATCGATCAAAAGGCACCCTACATAAACTCAGCATGGCGATTAAGCCGCCTAAGGTTGGATTCACGAGATTAGTCACGCCATCACCTACCTGAAAGGCCAGTATCGTCGTCTGCCGACTCAGGCCTACGAGATCACCTACAGGAATCATGACAGGAAGAGTCGCTAACGCCTGACCGCTACCAGATGGAATCATCAGATTCATCACACACTGAGCCAAGGACATCACAATCGCAGAGCCGTATAATGGCAAGACAGTCAATACCTCGGACAAATTAAAAGCAATGGTATCACTGATCTGTCCCATCTCTAAGATGACTTTAATCGTCGTCGCAAAACCTACCATAAATGCCCCAGGTGCGACTACACTAATCGAGCGAAGCACAGTCTCACTGATCTCTCTTGAAGATAATCGAGCTGCAATACCAGCACCAATGGCAATCATGATAAATATAGCAGCTATCTCCTGCAAATACCAGTGATAATTAAATATCCCAAATAACATCACGACCATGCCTATCAAAAATACACCAGCCACCAGCCAGTTATTAAGACTCATGCGATAAGAATCCAGCTGCTGCGACAATGAGAATCCAGACGTATCCAGATCATGACCCAAGCTGGAAGATCTATCTTCTTCTATCTTCTTTAGATACCTAACATTATAATAAGCCAGCAAAGCGAGTCCAAAAAAGCAAATGATACTCCGATACGGAGCTCCAGAAAACATGGGCAACTCTGCTATCTTATGGCCTGTTCCTACCGTATAAGGATTAATCGGTGATAAGCCAAATCCAACTGTAATCGCTGCCACCGAGATACCAGCAGCTAATATCAAATCTCCACCGATGGCTATGGAGAGCATGGCTCCTATGGGGACCATGGCAATATTATTCTCATATCCTACAGCGACACCTAGCATACCAAAAATGAAAGTCATCACTACCACAATGAAGTACTTACGTCTGAGGCCGAGCTTCTTAACAATGGTGCCAACGGCATTCTCCACCATCTTAGATTTTTCTAATATGCCAAACATGATCCCACTAGCAAATACGATCCAGATGATATCTGATGCTGTCTTAAATCCCTTAGCCATCGCTACAAACATATCTAAGAAAGATACAGGCTGCTGATCTATGTAACTAAATGTGCCTGGTATCACTCTTTGCCGTCCATCGACCAATTCTCGCTCAAACATGCCTGCAGGAAGAATATAACTTAAGATCGTAGCAAATATAATGATGCCAAATAGCATGGTGACAGGGTGTGGTATCCGCTCATACCATTTCTTACGCTTTACACTCATGCCCTGAAATTAGGATAAATTCATGGAGGGTAATAACTCAGATAATTAATTTATGGATAACAGAGAGTGACTATACACCAATAGAAAATAATGGAAGAAACACTTCACTGTGAAGACAAATATTTGAATGTTAAAAAGATTTAGTCTAATCTCTGAATTAATAAAATCAATGTCAATATGGACATAGCTTGCGCTACAGAATCACCTAAGACTCTGGTCCAGTCTACATCTTCTTTATTTTCATCCTTTAACTGATCTAAGTCAGATCGGGATCGGACTTTTATATGCGATCCGTTCTTTACCTTGGGATATTTATATCCGAATGGAAATTTACGCTTTGTCTTTTTGACCTCACCATTCGCATTCTCTACGAATATGAGATTCTTCTTAGCCTCACTGTGCAGTCCACCAGCGTAATAATCGATGTAAAACAAAGCATTTTTACCTTGATGATAAGCGACTTGGATTTCTTTGTTAGGGCCGATGATGGTACTATCTAATACTTCATCCACTCTCGTAGCACCAGATATTGTGACAAAGTCTAACTTCTTAGGGACATCTATTTTATCTCCATCTTTTAAGATATAATTATACTTAGAGTTAGGCGAATTCAAAACCTCATCTAATCTCAATACGATATAGCCTAAGGAATCTTCTTGCCTGAATAACTTAGCTCCATCTGGAAATGCTTCATTAGTTAATCCACCTGCACGACTGATGATATCTGTGATCTTTTCATTGTCATTGAGCAAAGAATATGGGCCAGGATACTTTACTTCCCCTGACACTTTTATTTCTTTCTGCAGTTCAAATTCTGGTACAAATCTGATATACACATTATCGTAAGGTTCTAAGACATAATTGGCATCAGAGCCAGCGTCAAACTCAAAATTTCGACTGATATTCAGATTAGCCACTACAGTCTTTGTCGGGTTATTATCCTGAAAGACTAAGCGAGAAACTTCTATATTATTAGTTGATGCGCCGAGCTTGAGCCCTTGCGCTAAAATGATCGCATCCCCTATCGTCATATTCTGTCCATAAGCATAATCTCCAGGATTATTGATGGCGCCCTGGATACCGATGAATTGTTCATCTTCGAATTTATTACGAGACATAATCTCTATGACATCATATCCACTGATTTTTATATTTTGATTAGACTCTGGATTATCTTCAATCTCCTGAAGATTCACTTTGATGTATTCTAAAGAGTTAGGTACTGATGGGTCCTTGCGATAGATCATTACAATTTTGCCAGCATCGCTCTTCTTACCTCCTGCTAAAAATATGGCATCAGTCACTCTCAGGTTCTCACTTTCATCATATACAAAATCACCAGCCACCCGTACAGCTCCATTCACTGAGAATGACTTTTTATCAGTATATCGGGCTCTATCCCAAATCGTCAGAACATCTTTATCTGATAGTAAAATATTTCTCGGGCTCGACTTATTTTCATTGATATCTTCAATATTGAGCCAGATAAAATTCTTTGTTTGATCTGGATTCGTTCTGATGAGTAGTGCCTTTGCAGTATAGGACTCTGGCTTTAATCCAGCTAAGTCTACTAAGTCACTGACTTTCATATTTTCTCTTCTCTCGAATTCTCCTCTATTCACCACTTCGCCCTGCACATTGACATAGTTACGCGCTGATTCTTCTACAGCTTCTACGACGATTCTATCGCCGTCTTTCAGCTTAAAGGAAGTTCTATTAGCCTGTAGATTACTATATGGAATGTCTAGTTTTATTCGCTCATCATTTTCAAACCTGTATAGTTCAAATGTCTTTCTGTATGCATCTTCTCTTAATCCTCCTGCATAACTCAGCAAATCAAATAAGTCTTCCCCTTTTAACATTTCGTATTTCAGAGGCCGCTTGACGGCACCTTCCAGCGAAATTATATTTCCCTGTACAGGCACATGGATTACATCATTATCCTCTATAAAATATTGATCAGCTCTACTAGGATCATTCAGATATTCATAGACATCGATTACCTGTACACCACCTTCAGCTTTCAATAATTGGATGCGGCGTAGTGTACCGATTTGATTAGGACCTCCAGAAGCAGCGAGTGCATTAATGGCATTATTAAAAGCGATAAGCTTAAAGTTACCTACTCGATTTACCTCTCCATAGATTCCCACATTTACTGTCCGCTGCGAACTGACGATCAATTCAAACTCGCCAGCACTAAAATTATAATAATTAGAAAATGCTTTATACAGCTTTTCTTTAGCTGAGGTAATACTTGCACCCTTCAAAAGTATACGTCGATTACCATCCAGTATTCTGATATATCCATCGCTTCGGATCTTATACTTATCCTCAAACTGTGATCTACCAAAAATAGAAACTGATACTTCGTCTCCTACACCAAGCACATAGCTCTCCGGTAATTGCAACTCATCTCCCTGCTGGAATACATTGATACTTCCATTGCGAAATATGCTCTGTCCGTAGATCAGTAAAGTACTATCTACCTCAGTCTCTAATGATTCTTCTATCATCATACTATCTACATCAAGAGTCTCCACACTGTCTTCTTTATCTGTATCGATATTCTTTTCTGGTATAGTATCTGGTCCTTGTATCAATAACTTCGTGACATCAGATTTTTTTCCTTGTTCTAAGTTCTGGATGATGGTCTGCATTCTTTCCAGCTGTGCAGGGGATAAATTCTTAACGTCATTTATATCATCAATCACGATGCCCTCATCGAGCAGAGCATTGATGACTTCAGCTTCATTGAGCCCTCGCCGTTCCAGCTCTGCTCTTGCTTGTGCTTCAGAGACTTGATTCTGAGCCTGTATACTGTTAATCAACAGAATACATATAATAATAAAATATAATTTATAAGTAAATCTCATATTGATATAAGATCATTAACTTGATTAGGGCCTTATTAATTCACGCCCACAGTGAACAATCATTTAATTGTATTCAAAAACTATGCCTTGCTGCTGTGGCTATATTATCACCAAATGCGCTTTGTTGATGTTCTCACCACTGTACCAAAAAAAAACCGATTTGGGACATTATTACTTGATCTTTTGGCAGCTCTCAGCGTTAAAAATACTCGTGAATACCTGCATTCACTGCGCTTCTCGCCTTGATAGCTAAAAAATATCATTGCAATAAAAGTCCCATACTGCTTTCCATTTAGTATATAAAAAAGATAATTCTTTCAAGTATTTCTATGAAATCAGATTACAATATTGAATTCTGATGCGTTTTGACCTAAGTAAATCTATATTTGCCGCCAAATTAAACATCTTATCATATGACCATCAAATACCTATCATACTTACTATTTGCCATTTTATTAGTCAGTACCTCATGTGGAGGTGATGATGACGAGGTCGCTGGATTAACCATTGATGAGTACATCGCTCAAAATAACCTGATGACTCAAGTGACAGCATCTGGCCTACACTATATCATAAAGGAACAAGGTACAGCACCTAATCCGACCATAAACTCTGAAATTACAATTAATTACAATGGCTACTTTCTAAATGGAAATAGCTTTGATGCAAATAATAATATTTCTTTTCCTTTAGGTAATCTTATTGTAGGATGGCAAGAAGGTATTCAGCTTATTGGGACTGGTGGAAGCATCATGCTTATCATACCTTCTGATTTAGCTTATGGTCCAAGAGGCCAAGGTTCTATTCCGCCCAATACACCTATAGCTTTTGATATAGACTTAATTTCTTTTCGATAGTTAAACAAACACTATTTCATACCGAGGATTATCGGTTGGAATTTAGATCGAGTATAATACCCGAAAGAAATAGGTCTGCTGGTTTACAAAGCTCGAACCAATTCTCTTCGGTATATTAGCTTTCGAGAGGTGGTGACTATTTTTTAAAATACTCAAAAGTCTTTCTGAGACCTTCCGCACGATCTATAGCTGGTGCCCAGTCTAATACTTGCTTCGCTAAGCTGATATCAGGTTGTCTTTTCTTAGGATCATCTTCTGGTAGTTCTTGAAAAGACAGTCTGGCTTCTGGATGATTCACTAATGCTAATATCTCTTCCGCAAGCTGCTTTATGGTGATCTCATCAGGATTGCCAATATTGACAGGCAGATGATAGTCGCTATCCATGAGTCTGGTGATGCCTTCTACCAAATCATCGATATAGCAAAAAGATCTGGTCTGCTGACCATCTCCGAAAATAGTCAACTCCTCCCCTGCCATAGCCTGACCAAAGAAAGCAGGTAAGGCTCTACCGTCAGCAAGTCTCATCCTTGGGCCATAGGTATTAAAGATTCGGACTATCCTCGTCTCTAATCCATGATAATTATGGTAGGCCATCGTCATTGCCTCTTGAAATCGCTTAGCTTCATCATAGACGCCTCTGGGACCGATCGGATTCACATTACCCCAGTATGACTCTGTCTGAGGGTGCACCTCAGGGTCTCCATACACTTCAGAAGTAGATGCAATAAGTAGTCTGGCTTTCTTCTCTTTGGCTAAACCCAACAAATTATGAGTTCCAAGTGAACCGACTTTAAGCGTCTGGATCGGCATCCTTAAATAATCAATAGGACTTGCTGGAGAAGCAAAGTGAAGTATGTAATCTAAATCACCTGGTATATGAACAAACGTGCTGACATCATGATAGTAAAACTCAAAATGTTGCTGAGGAAATAGATGTTCTATGTTTTTTAAAGATCCAGTGATAAGATTATCCATAGCTACGACATGGTAGCCATCTTTCAGATATCTATCTGCCAGATGTGATCCAATAAATCCTGCCGCTCCTGTGATTAAGACTTTCTTCATAATGTGTCATGGTCAAGAGATCAAATATCAGTCCATCATAACGCTAAAAATAAGTAAGCTAAGAATTAGATGACTAATCAAGAGAAGACAAACGTATCTTTATGCCTAATGAATCGTACGATACAGAAAGTAATATCGTTTTACAATAAAATATTCTACTCGTAAATGCTGCGTGTATATAAATACATCTCAATCACCTGGATATCTCTGATTCTATGCATTGGAGTTAATCAGATAGGTCAATCGCAGAGACCAGACTTCTCGGGAGCCAGAGGACAGGTCAATCAGCCTCAGACGACAACACAGGTTAGGACCGGACCAGATACCACCAGCGTAGAATGGTATTATATAGAGCAAATTAATGAATTAGCCAGATTTTCAGATACTCTATTAAACCAACTTCAGATCTATAACCCAGTAGAAAAAGGACAGTTATTTTATCAAAACTTAGGAAATGTAGGGTCGGCTGCAAGACCATTATATTACACTAATGAAGATCGGCACAGCAAATTAGATTTTGGCTTTCATGATTTCAATATCTATAATAAAAGCAGGCACAATATTAAGTTATACAAGACTAATCGAGCATTCTCTAATCTAGAATTCATCGCAGGTAGTAATCAGAGTAACTTTATGATATCTGCCATCTTCAGTCGTCCATTTAAGAATGATGTACAGCTTACCATAGATTATTCCAGAATTATACAAGAAGGCTTTTATACGGCTCAAGCTACCAGACTGACTAATCTGGCATTTGCCATCACTAAGAAATATAAATCCAGAGACATGATCATCACTTATGTCTCCAATGCTAACAATGCTTCGCAGAATGGAGGCATCACCACTGATAGTTTATTTAACCAGCCATTCTATAATTTTAGAACCCGGATCCCTACATTCTTAGAAGGCGCGCAGACCAGACATGCCAATCAAGAATATGCCATTAATAACTATTTTAGTCTACCTCAGTTCGAAGGGATCAGTTTTAGGCATGAAGTCGCTTATGAGAATGGGTCGTTTAAATTTTCTGATGAGTCACTGAATGATGCTGAGAGAAGCTACTATGGGATGTACGCGGTAGAAGATAGAGGGATCAGATCGTTTTTATCTTATCATAAATTAGAGACGAGCCTTTCAGGCGATTTACTATGGAAAGGCTTCTCGGTCAATGCAGGCATAAATTACAGCTACTATTCCATTGACCAAGATGCTCGAACCTACAGTGTCAATGACCTAAGTGCTACAGGTAAATTATCACTTCAGATTAATGATAAAGTCTCGCTGCACTCTAAAGCCTACTTAGGTCTCGCTAGCAACATTGCCGAATATAAAATACAAGCCAATGCCGACATAGACCTTGGGGAAGATTTTAGTCTAACTGGATCTGCCATTTTCGAACGACACAGACCAGCACTCATTCAGCAGCAAGCTTTCATCAATCAAATCGAGGTATGGAATAATTCATTCAGCAAGCCATTAAGAAATACACTAAGTGGAGCTGTATCTTTAAAGAGACTTGGACTTTCCGCAGAAATATCACAGATCGCATTGACTAATCCCATCTACTATAGCCAAGAGGTAACTCCCGTACAATATGATGGCACTATCCTCATCAGTCAACTGTATGCAAAATCCCATCATCGCTTTAAGTCACTTCATATGGAGCATCAGGTCGGGCTGCAGACGCTTACCGATAACGTACTGAATCTTCCAAGGCTGCTGAGCGACCATGAGCTGTACTGGGAAAACTTCATTTTTAAGAAAAAAATGTGGGCTAGATTTGGTGTCAGGATAAAGGCTGTGGAATCATACGTGGCTTCAGATTACTCCCCTGTGATAGGCGTATTTCATCAGAATACGCTTGACCAAGAACCATTCTTATACCAAGCCGATGCTTTTTTGTCCTTTAAAGTAGATAAGCTTAGAGCTTTCATCTTAGCTGAGAACCTAAGCCAGACTATTAATAATCAAGTCTTTGAATTAACGAATGACTATCCTCTCGTCGACTTTAAACTACGATTGGGGTTCTTCTGGGATCTATATGATTAAGGAAAATTAATTGCCCCCTTTTCTAAGAGAAATACTAGGGCTGGAAGCTATTTATAGAGCTTTTATTCTATTAAAATTATGAACATTCGGCTACAAAATGCCCCCCTTTGTAGCAGTGTCATACTAATAAAGCTATGCCTATTTTTTATCCTTCAGATCCTTAATTGCTGCCTGTAGAGCAAACATGTAGCCGCGAGTCCCTAAGCCACATATGACACCCTCCGCTATAGCAGAGATATAAGAAAAATGCCTGAATGATTCGCGAGCATGAATGTTAGATATATGGATCTCATATACAGGTAAATCAGAACCTGCTAATGCATCTCTCAGAGCGATGGAAGTATGAGAATATGCACCAGGATTAATGACGATAGCATCAGCTTTACTCATGGCATCATGGATGACTTCTACCATCTCTCCCTCCCCATTACGCTGCTCACAGTAGACTGTCACTCCTCGATCCTGAGCCATCTTTATACACTCCTCTTCTATATCTGCTAAAGTCTTAGCGCCATAGATATCAGGCTCTCTCTGCCCAAGTAGATTGAGATTAGGTCCATTAAGAAGTAGAATCGTTTTACTCATACCATAGATTATTAATCAGTACAGTAGCAAAAACTTGACCAAGCCAATAGCATATCAATTTTACATCATGCGATCGATAGCATATCTACTAAGCTGATAAGCAATATCTAAAACATAAGTGTGCTTCCCTATGCTTCATCTTCAAGGTACTTTTCAATAATCCCAAACTGATATAAGTGCCATTTGAAGTGTTCATAATGCATCAATTCATGATCATTCTTATCAAACTCGCCCATCATCTCGTTATAGCTTTTATAAGAAGGATTCTCCTGAAAGGTAGTGAACAATCGATCTGTAGCTTTAGGTACTTCAGCTATCGCCTCTTCTAAAGATCCATATCTTAACTTAGCTAAATCGTCTTTCGTTTGACCTTCTTTAGGTCTATGCTTGAACTTGGCACCAGAGTCTAAGAACTTTCTAAAATAGGATTGTGACTTATTCAGCTCAGCAGCAGGCTCTCCCGCTCTTTTCAGCGAACTCTTCGTAACCCAGATCAGATGCTCCACCATATGCTGTGGGGACATCAATCCAAAATTAGGTTCAGCATCTGCTTTTAGCTCTTTGAGTAAATCAGGTACTTGGTTTACTAAGAATTCTTTTTTGTCAAGTGATATTTTCATGTGTATGTATATTTCTTTTTTAATTATATCGATACAGAGTTTCCTGTCGCAGCTGATTCAAAAATGGCTTCTATGATTCGAATGTCTTTTTGTCCCATCTCTCCGGGACACATAACTGCAGTATCATTGATAATGGCTAGTGCATCATCATCCATCTGAATGGCCTGCTGATTAGGCACAAATACATCAAGCTTCACACCATCACTTCTCTCACCGACGACTCCATGATAAGCTTGCATAGGCGATAGCTGGTACCATCCCGATTCACAATCGACTCTCAGGTGATTATCCGGCTTACCGACACTGGTCAATCCATTTGCTAATAAGCCGTTTTGAAATTTTAATTGAAATTCAGTGGTTTCATCTACTTCTTTAAATAGAGCTGGTCTATCTATGATGTGCCTCGCCGAAGTGACTGCGATGGGATCTTGGCCTGTGGCATACCTGATACCATTGACAGCGTAGACACCCATATCGTACATAGCCCCTCCACCTAAGGACTTATCTGCACGCCAGCCAGAAGGTTCACCCCCAGAATAGCAAGAAGCAG
>ENA-ORXT01001783-ORXT01001783.1-marine-metagenome-genome-assembly--contig:-NODE-1783-length-27715-cov-8.517331_pt1 | contig 27715 bp, 23 predicted proteins | sample MGYA00237868_ERZ511482 | MGnify/ENA metagenome assembly ERZ511482
CGCGTTGATGGTCGTTACATAAGGGGAGAGACTACGGTTGTCAATATTAACGCGCTAGAGTATAGCCCCGCCATAAAAACCAGCGTTATTAAAGAAATCGAAGATTGGACAGTGTACTGCGATGAATAAACAACCGATAGCGCACACTATTGCCGCTGATGCCAATATTTCAGTCTATTCGGACTCTACTGGTGGGGCAACATTTGGTCCTCAACTGAACCCATCTACCGATAACTTCTCGGCAATCACTATACCAAATCAACAAAATGGCGCTGGGTATCATAGAATGCCTCCATCCCTATATATATTTGATAGACAACAAAATGTATACCAAACAAATGTGTATGGACACCTATACAAAGTCGTACCTATCGATAATGGTTTATTCCTGACACTAAACCCTGCATTTAACTCAGGAGACAGTCTATCCGTTGGTTATGCCCACATCATTATCAACACAGAGAGGCTGCAAGTCTATTCACTCGGTAATTACAGAACATATTGGCGCAGATTTTTCGAGACTAAATTCGACTGGTTCACTGCTTCACCGGACTACCAGACCATTTCAATTCACCATGTACTGGGTACGAGGGGCGAGAAAGCCGAACTGCCGTGCGAGGTTGAGCTAGACGATGATTTACAGATAGGACAAATCTTAGTGAAAACCGAATTCATACGCCAAGACGATCAGTATGTTGAAGGTGAGACAGATATAGTTGAGGTACTTACAGTAGAGCGACTTGAAGGTAACAATGGCGTTCAACGCGAAACACTTGACAATTGGCAGACCTACTGTCGAAAATAGAGCGTTGCCAAACCAATTAAAGAGGCCCCAACCCAATGACAAACACCCACCAACCCGAATCCGTCGGCCTTTCCACCAAACGCCTCAACCGAATCGACACCGTCCTGCAACGCTATATCGACGACGGGAAATTTGCCGGACTCAGCGCACTCGTGGCACGGCGCGGCAAGGTTGTCTATCGGCGTAACTTTGGCGCAAAGGACAAGACGAGCGGCGCACCCATTACCGATGACACCATCTTCCGCATCTACTCCATGACCAAGCCAATCACGGCCACCGCGTTGATGATGCTTTACGAACAGGGGCTCTTTCATCTGCATGACCCGATTTATGCGTACATGCCCGAATGGACAGACGTGAAGGTCTACGACGATGGCAAACTTGTAGACCCGATTCGGCCGGTGACAGTGCAAGATCTGCTGCGCCACACGTCGGGGCTGACCTATGGTCTCTTTGGCGACTCGCCGGTGGACAAGCTCTATGCCGAGGCGGATCTCTTTCGCGAGGGGATGACCAACGCTCAATTTTCGAAAGATTTGGCGCGGCTACCGTTGGCCTTTCAGCCGGGGACGCAGTGGTGCTATAGCGTAAGCACGGACATAATCGGTGCGTTGGTGGAGGTGCTTTCTGGGCAGACGCTGGCCGACTTTATGGCTGAGCACATTTTTGAGCCGCTGGGCATGGTCGATACAGCTTTCGAGATCGCACCCGCCAAGTTAGAGAGATTGGCCACGCTTTACACTGTCACGCCCGACGAGCCGCTTGCCTTGCTGGATGAACCCAAAACCACCCGCTATCTGGCCCCCGTGACGTTCCACTCCGGCGGCGGCGGTCTCATCTCGACGAGGGATGATTATTCTCGTTTTGCCCATATGCGCTTGAAGTATGCGGGATCACCTAGTGGCGAGCTTGATGGCACGCGCTTGTTGGGCCGTGCCACGGTCGAGCTGATGACGCGCAATCACTTGCCGCCCGAGGTATTGCCGATCAATTTTGGCGGACCGATGCCGGGTGTGGGCTATGGATTGGGCATGGGCGTTATGCTGGAACCGGCTGAGGCGGGGATGATGGGATCCGCTGGCGACAGTTTTTGGGGTGGGTATGCGGAGACCTACCACTGGGTAGATCCGCGCGAGGAGTTGGTCTGCATTTTGATGGGGCAGACGATTCCGTCAATGCAGTACCCGATTCGCAAGGATATGCGTACGTTGGTCTATCAGGCAGTGGTGGATTGAAATGCAGCCGCTTTTCCGTCTGCTTTCAATCCTTTACGTAATCGGGATCGTGGGCTGGTTTTTGCTCAATATCTTTTTTGGCGACGGTTTTTGGTGGCTGACAATATTGAATATGGCAGCGGGGCTGCTCTTTGTGCCCTTGCCGATTTTTGCTGCTGGTGAACTACTTGCGCGGCGCTGGCGACTAGCCGCTCTGCTGCTGATCCCGCTGGCAATTTATGCGTGGACGCACGCGCCGTATGTGCCGCCCATCTTTGATGCGCATCCAAAGCCGCGCAACGTGCGCGTGATGACCTACAACTTACTTTATTCGAACTTGGATTTTGATGGGGTTGCGGCTGTAATTCAGTCGGTGAATCCAGATTTGGTTGCGCTGCAAGAGGTTGAAGCCGAAATGATGGCGGCGCTGGTGGACGAGTTTGCCGAGCGCTATCCGTACTATATTGTAGCGCAGTTGCCCGATTGGGAATGGAATACAACTGTGGTTTTCAGCCGTTACCCGTTTGTGGAAAGCGAGATTTTGGATCTGGAGGAGATCCGTCCGGCAACGCTCGTGCGGGTAGAGGTTGAAGGCAAGCCGATCACTTTTATTTCGGCTCATCTCTTCTACTATTATTTGTGGAACAAACCTGTGTTGGAGATCCCAACGATTGTGCCACGGGTCACGACAAGCCAAAACCGACAGGCTGAGATTCTGATGGATATAATTAAACGTGAGCAGAATGACGTGATTTTGGCGTGTGACTGCAACAGCAAAACGCGTCAAAGCTCGTACAAAATGCTGCGCAAAGAGTTAGAGAGCGCGCAGGTGACGATTGGCTGGCGTTTTCGACAGCCGCGAGTGAGTGGCACCAATTTCGACCGCAATCCACTCAATGTGGATCACATTTTATATGTTGGCGACCTTGATCCCGTTGGCGCATATTCGGTAGAGGACGCGGGCGGATCGGATCACCGCGCAAAGATTGCCGATTTTAGGTTTGTGGGGGAATAGCCCCAAGATTTGATATTTTGGCCTATTTGTATAATAATCAGTTTACCTACGTTTTGTCCTGAATACCCAATTCTATTATCTTCTATAGCCAAAAGTTTATGATTTTCCCCAAAAACTTTGGCATCACTCTACCTTATAGAGTAATGGCCCCTTAAATTACAATAGCCTCTGTAGGTCAAGGCATAGGTACTTTTCGTCGATTGTACAATTCAATAGTTTGCTTACTCCCCAAAATATTCTGTAAATAATTTTCTAGGGATGTGAGTTATAGCAAGGAGAAACATTGCATGTTTAAGAAGTTTTCTGTATTTTCGCTGATGCTAATTGCTAGCGTAATTCTGGTTGCTTGCCCTGCCGCTACGCCTGCTGCAACAACGGGTGGATCGGCTGATGGTGACGACATGGCCGCTGACGATCGTGGTCACCTGAACGTTTCTGATGACTACTCATTTGGCACAGCCACAACGCTTGATCCGCATAACCCGAACCGATTTTATCAGTATACGGTTATGGGCTTCGAATCGCTTATTACGAAAGATGTAGACGGTAATTATGTTGCTTCGCTGGCCGAATCTTGGGAGCCAAACGAAGACGCATCTGCGTGGACAATTAAGCTGCGTGAAGGCGTAAAATTCCATGATGGCAGCGAGATGACGGCTGCGGACGTTGCCTATTCACTTATGCGTCTGACTGATGAAGAAGTGAACTCTCCATTGCTGGCTTCATTTGCCATCCTGCAAAGCGTTGATGCCACGAGCGACTATGAAATTGTCGCCAATCTTGATCCACCAAACGTAGATTTCCCAGAGCTGCTAACTGCTTATCAATCGGCCATTATGCGCGATGGTGGTGCTGAAACAGTTGCCGACGATGGCATTGGTACTGGCCCATTCAAGCTGCTTAGCCTAGATATTGCGGGCGTAACTGAACTTGCCGCTCATGATGAATATTGGAACGGCCTGCCTGCGTCGGCCACTGCCAGCATTATTGCAATTTCTGACGGCGAAGCACGTGTTCAGGCTATGCTTTCTGGACAAATTGATTTCCTTGATATTACGGCAGAACAGATGGCCCTCTACGAAGGGAACGACAAATTTGCGATGCAGTCATTCCCTACAGGTAACTGGCAGGCTATGGTGATGCGTACTGACACCCCACCATTTGATGATCCGCTGGTGCGTAAAGCAATCCGTGTGGCTGCGGATCGTCAAGAAATTATTGAACAAGCTTTGGGTGGTAATGGTGTCGTTGCGTGTGACAACCCTGTATGGATCGGTGATATCTACCGTGCTGATATCGACTGTCCGCAAGACATTGAACTGGCTAAATCTCTTTTGGAAGAAGCTGGCTACCCAGATGGAATTGATATTCAGATCCACACCAGCGACCTCGATTCTGAGTGGGCACCAATGTTAGAAACCTACCAATCGCAGGCTGCCGAAGCTGGAATCCGCTTGGAAATTGTTCAGGCACCATCTGACGGTTTCTGGTCAGACACATGGATGGTGGAGTCCTTTACGACTACAGCTTGGGGTGAGCGTTCTGCTGCGCAAATTCTGCCCGAAGCATACCGTGGCGGCGCATCGTGGAATGAGACCTATTACAACAACCCAGATTTTGATGCACTGCTAGATGCTGCCGCAGCTGAGGTAGATACCGATACTCGTATTAGCATTTATCATGAACTACAAGAAATGTTGTTTGAAGATGGAGGCTCGCTGGTTCCATACAACTTGAATGCAAGTCGCGTGCTCAAATCTTGTGTTGAAGGATTGCCCAGCATCGGCCTCTTCTTTATCGATTACTCCACAATTTCAACCAGTGGCTGTTAAATAGAGCTATATGAGGGTATGAATTGATACAATAAGCCGGCGCTCTATAAGGCTACCGTTCATAACGCTCACGACAACGCTAGGATCGACTCCATATGGATCGGCCCTAGCGTTGTCTTCTTCTCCCCTTCGAACTATTTTGCTCTCTTCTGCTGCAACTACAGAGATTAAATTTACGGGACGGGTAAGATATCTCATACTCAATATGTATCAAGCTAAATGTATCAAGCTAAGCGTTAATAGCTGATTTTGTGACCATTTCTTGCGCTATCGGAAGATACGTTAGCGAACAAAGTCGCTCAAGTGGCGAAGGCTGGGGTGACATCGAATTATCAAGTTTCGAATTTTCCTAATCTACTCTTCCATTCCTTAGCTAGATACAAATTTGGTACGATATTTCATACCCTTCCAAAAAAACATTATAATTTTTTACAGGATCAAAATATGGCTCGTCTAATTTTACAACGAATCGGTTTTGCTCTCATCACGATGGTGTTGGTGAGTCTACTTGCCTTTGCCGGGACAGAAGCCCTGCCCGGCGATAGCTGCACGGCTTACCTAGGACGCGATGCAACCCCAGAAGGGTTACGGATCTGCCGAGAAAAACGCCAAGAAAATCGACCTTGGTATGAAAAATATGCCGAATGGGCAGGTGGCATGGTGCGAGGTGATTTTGGTACGTCGATGAATAATGATCGTAGCATTAACGAGATTGTCGGTCCTCGCCTGCGCAATACTGCCATGCTGGCCTTTTTTGCCTCCATCATCGGCATTCCACTGGCGATCTTTTTGGGTGTAATCGCTGGCCTCTACCGCGATAAGATGCCTGACATTATCACATCTATCACCGCTCTGGTTGGCATGACGCTCCCCGAATTTGTAACGGGCACTCTTTTGATTTATCTCTTTAGTATTAAGCTAGACTGGTTTCCTGCGGTTGCAGCGTTACGCACTAATGCAGCATGGGGCGATATCTTATCGACAATTGCTCTGCCTGTTATGACGCTTGTACTCGTAATGACGGCCCATATTCTGCGCATGGTTCGCACCAGTGTTATTGATGTAATGGCGAGCGATTTTGTGCAAATGGCTCGTCTAAAAGGAGTGCCATATTGGCAAATCGTCTTCAAACACGTGTTGCCTAACGCACTACTGCCGTCGATTCCGGTGATTGCGCTCACTATCGCTTGGCTGATCGGCGGATTGGTCGTTATCGAACAGGTCTTTAACTATCCAGGCTTGGGGCGCGAAATGCTCAACGCTATTTTCTTGCGCGACATTCCAGTAGTGTTGGCGATTGCCATGTTGCTGGCTGGGGTTTATGTAATTGTAAATCTGATTTCCGATCTGCTGACGCTCTTGTTGGATCCAAAATTGCGAACAATGCGCACGTAAGTTAAGTGCGCAAGCGTATATTGATCAACTAAAAAGGACTTAATTTTATGACAGCCGCAAGCGTGCCTGTTAAAATTGCACCCCAACCAAAACAGAATAGCCGCTTTGCCGAAATCCTCTTGGGCATGACTAAAACGTTCTCTGGTAAAGTAGGGCTTACGCTCCTTGTCTTTCACTTTGTTTTGGCGCTCTCGGCTCCCTATATCGTTCCGCACGATCCGCTAGAGATTCCGAATTCGTCCGAAAACTTGAAATTCGCCACGCCCTCTGCCGAACACCCATTTGGCAATGATAGGATCGGTCGCGACGTGCTTTCGCGTACCATGATGGGGGGGCGCATTGCGCTTCTGGTCACCGTCATCGGGACGACAATTGCCATTGCGTGGAGCAGCATTGCTGGCATGATGCTCGGGCTAATCGGTGGTCGGCTAGACGAAGTTGTAATGCGCATTGTCGATGCCGTTCAAGCGGTGCCATTTTTGCTCTTTCTACTCTTAATTATTGCTGTTGTTGGCTCCGATATAACTACGCTGATCTTGACGCTTGGCTTCTTTTTTGGCATCTCGCCGTTGCGCATCTTCCGTAACGCCACGCTTGGTTTTGTGGCGCGCGACTTTTTAGTTGCCGCGCGCGCGCGTGGCGAAAGTTTATGGACAATCCTGCGCCGCGAGTTGCTGCCAAATATTTTAGACATTGTGCTCGTAGAAGGGGCCATGCGCTGGTCGTGGATGCTTTTAGCCTTTAGCACACTCTCATTTCTTGGCTTTGGCGTTGCACCACCAACACCTGATTGGGGCTTGATGATCTCGGACAGTCGCGGTGCCATGATGATCGCCCCACATTGGACCTTTGCGCCGGTCTTCGCACTTAGCTCACTAATCATCGCCATCAATCTAACCGCCGATTCACTCGCCAAAGCAACGGGGCTGGATCGAGCGCAAGGCGCGCCGGTTTAGGAAATATTATGCGTAGTGCATGATACGTGGACTAGAAAAGAATGTTGCTGTGTTGCAGGAATAGACTCGGTATTATCTGCCGCCAATCTCTCTATAACACAACCAGATTGAATATTAGTTCACGAACCACGCACCATGCCGATCAACCATGCCGATCATCCATGCCCAAACTTACCATTGTTAGCCCCTCCCAACCCAAGACCTCTTATGACTGAAAAAATTGTTGAAATCAGCAACCTATCCATCGGCTACACCAATCGTGCTGGGAGCATCGTCCAAGTATTGCGCAACATCGATCTTTCCATACAGCCTGGCGAAACCGTCGGATTGGTGGGCGAAAGCGGCAGCGGCAAAAGCACCTTAGCCTTAGCCATGATGGCCTTTTTACGTTCGGGCAGCCTGTTATTAAACGGCGATGTATCTTATCTTGGCACCAATCTCTTCTCGCTAAGCGCACGACAGATCGAAGCCATGCGCGGCAAAGAAATTGCGCTAATTCCGCAGAATGCAGGCCAATCGCTCACCCCAACCATGCGTATTGGCACACAGATAGAAGAGGCGCTGCGGCTGCACACCCATGTGATTGCCACAGATCGCAAAGCGCGCGCCATCGAATTGCTGGGCCTTGTCCGCCTGCCCGCACCAGATGAGATCATGACCCGCTATCCGCACGAGCTATCCGGCGGTCAACAACAGCGCGTGGCCGTTGCCATGGCCCTGGCTGGCGAAGCACGCCTGCTGCTGCTCGACGAACCGACCACCGGTCTCGACGTCACCACCCAAGCGCACATCCTCGAGCTGCTTAACGACATTGCTACCCAAACCCAAACCGCAATGGTCTACGTCAGCCACGATCTAGGCGTCATCGCGCGTGTGGCTCATCGGGTGGCAGTGATGTATGCTGGAGAAGTAGTGGAATATGGCCCCTCGCAAGATGTCTTGGTGAACCCCAATCACCCCTACACGCGCGGTCTGCTTGGCTCAATCCCTCGTCTAAAGGATAACGAGTTACCCGCATCGTTACCAGGCACGCCGCCGGCCGTTGGCTCCATATTAACAGGGTGCGCCTTCCGCGACCGCTGTACGTTTGCCACAGAACTCTGCACGAGCACCAATCCACCGTTGATCGACATTGCTGGCACCGACCCCGCCCACAAGATCCGTTGCCACCACTGGGAAGAGGTGATCCAAAGCGAAATGGTGCGCGGCGGCAGCGCAGTAACGCGGTACGCTGGCGATACCGATCAAGAACCGCTGCTCTCACTGAGCGACGTCGCGATCTCTTACTTCAAGCCGCGCATGCTCGACGGCCTTTTTGGCACCAAAGCACCACCTGCAACGGTCGAAGATATTGACCTACACGTGCAGCGTGGCGAAACCGTCGCACTCGTGGGCGAATCTGGATCTGGCAAATCGACCATCATTCGCTCGATTGCTGGGCTAAAGCCACCCAAAGCTGGCTCCATCACCTACGATGGACACGACCTGAACCCACCCATCGACAAACGGGATCGCGACTTGCGTCGCCGCATTCAGCTCATCTTCCAGAATCCTGATGCATCGCTCAATCCGCGTCAAACCGTTGCCGAGATCCTCGCCATGCCGCTTCGTCTCTACTTCGGCGCGAACCCTGCCGAGATCGACAAACGCTCGCGCGAGATTATGCACCGAGTGCGGCTGGGTGAACACTATCTAGAGCGCTATCCGCAGCAGCTTTCTGGCGGCGAAAAGCAACGCGTCGCCATCGCCCGCGCGTTTGTGGCCGAACCCGAGCTGGTTCTGTGCGACGAAGTCACCTCCGCGCTCGACGTATCCGTTCAGGCCGCAGTATTGGCCCTGCTCTACGAATTAAAGAACGAGCAAGATGTTACTTACGTCTTCATCTCGCACGATTTGGCCGTTGTGCGCGCCGTCGCGGATCGAGTGGCCGTGCTCTATCAAGGACGCCTTTGCGAAGTTGGTCCCGTCAACGATATATACAGCGCGCCCAACCATCCATACACCGAAACGCTGCTCGGCGCAGTCCTCGAACCCGAACCTGGCAGCAAACCCGTTCTCAACGCAGACGACATTATCGAATCAAACCCGCCCGCGATCGGCTGCCCCTTTAAGCGTCGCTGCCCCAAGAACCTCGGCGAAATCTGCGACGTTGAAACCCCGCCATGGCGCATCAATGGTGAAAGCGGCCACCGGATCCGCTGCCACATTCCGCTCGAAGAGTTGATGGAAACAAAACTCGTATCTTTGGCCTAATCCTTCATTACACGCCAACGATCTTACTCCTACTCAATTTCATACTTTTACTCAAAAAATAGAAGCCATCTGCAAAATGCGGATAGCTTCTTCAATTGGGCGCTCACGGATGCCTTTTAGTTTGGGAGCTATTGGACTGTAGAGGATGCAACTCAGCGAAAAGGAGCCGCTTCGTTGTCATTCCTGCGAATGCAGGAATCCAGAGATTCGACAGCAGGGTATTCTGAATTTACAAAATAACCAATCACCATTGTCGAGAGTCGCATGGACAATCCATAAACATGCCTGACGTTGCACTAGTCGTACAGCCCATCTTTGGACCTCTGACTGCTCAGGGGTGACACTGTCGTATCATGCTGAGCCTGCCAATAGATATTCTCGTTCCAAACTAGAAGGCACCCATTCGTATAGTTCTTTTTGACACGCCCGTCATCTGCTGCTATACTCGCCACAATCAAATAATCTGTGACAAGGTGTGCCGCCGCCCGGATGCACGGCACACAATGGGGAAAGCTCGGTGAAAGTCCGACACTGGCCCGCAACGGTAAGTGAAATTGCTCTCCAAAAAAGGTTTGTCCCATTTCTGCTTTTTGAGATGTGGTACGGAGCTTTTCTGGATAAGATGAGCATACCCACAAGTCCGATACCCGCCTTGGCACAAAAAATGTTTTACCACCTTCGGGGAGCAAGGGGTGAGCGTCGATAGGCATTTTTCTATCTATGCTTCCCGCCACTTGGCGGGTTTTTTGATTTAACTACCGCGACCCGATTCTGGGTCGTTTTTTATTTGCACAGCGATTTTTGCCAAAAAACACAAAAAACAGCTTTTAAAAACTTAGTGGCTTCTGTGATTTTGTAGCAAAAAATTAGCTCCACGGAGAATTTGTTTTGAACCAAAATGCACCTAGTCAGGCACCCTATGCCCGACACATATTTATCTGCACCGGCTGCTACTGTGATCCCGATGGCAAAGCACCCGGCATCTATCGCGCGTTGGCCCACAAACTCGGGCAACTTGGCGAATACGATAACCCCGTGCGCGTCAAACGCGGCACAACGCCCTGCCTCGGCGTCTGTTACAATGGTCCGCTGCTTGTCGTCTACCCCGACGGCGTTTGGTACCACAGTGTCGACGAAGCTGTACTCGACCGCATTGTCAACGAGCACCTGATCAACAACCAACCCGTCGAAGAATTCATCTTTCATCAACTCGACGAAACATCACCGCAGCCAATAGACATTGATCCCAATACGAATACAAGCGAATCTGCACTTTATCAACCCGTTGCATAAATAAACTCGATGAAAGAATCAATGCACTATTCAACATCGCTACACTCGAATTCATGCTTTTTCCGAGTTCATCCGCGCTCGTCTGTGTCCTATTACTGCTTCCTGCCATACCGCTTCCTGTCGTATCACGTCAACCGAAATAAAGCCGAGCAATGATTCCACGAATCCTAATCGCTGGCCAAGCATCGGGTGTCGGTAAGACCACTATCACTTTGGGCCTCATCGCGGCCTTTCGCCGTCGTGGCCTCACCGTGCAGCCCTTCAAGTGCGGACCAGACTACATCGATCCCACCTATCACGCGCTCGCCGCGGGCCGCCCCTGTCGCAACCTCGACACGTGGATGCTCTCGCCGCAGCAGATGGTCGACAGCTTTAATCGCGCCACGCGAGATGCAGATCTCGCCATCATCGAAGGTGTCATGGGTCTCTTCGACGGCAGCGCATACGACGACGAAGCTGGCTCCGCCGCGCAAATTGCCAAGCTGCTCGATGCGCCCGTCTTGCTCGTGCTCGACATCGGCAAACTGGCGCGCAGCGCGGGCGCGCTGGCCCTCGGCTACCAGCACTTCGACCCAGATCTAAACCTGGCGGGCTGCATTCTCAACCGCGCTGGCTCCGAAAATCACGCCAAAGGTTGTGCCAATGCAATCCGTTCTGCTACCAGTCTGCCCACCGTCGGCTGGCTTTCCAAACATAGCGGCCTCACCATTCCCGAGCGCCACCTCGGCCTGATCCCGACCAACGAGCGCGACGATCTCAGCGATCTCATCTCTGCCGCCGCCGACGCCATCAACGCCACTTTTGATCTGGACAAAATCTTTAGCATCTCGCGTGCATCTGCGCATCAATTCGCAGCCCGCAGCACAACTCGCAACGATGGATCCATCCAAGCCGCAGCCCAATCGGGTGACAGTGTACGACAGCAATCTAACTCCCTTAGCGAATCTGTTCAGCTCAGATCGGTCGCGGTAGAAAAGAGAGCTCCGACCGAAGCCAAAATCGTCAATCGTAAATCAACAATCATAAATCAACCCATTCTCGCCGTTGCCCGCGACGAAGCCTTCTCCTTCTACTATCCCGACAATCTGGATCTACTCACCGCCGCGGGCGCGCACATAAAATTCTTCAGCCCACTCGCTGAAGACGACCTGCCCGCCAACGCAGCTGGGATCTACCTAGGCGGTGGCTTTCCCGAAATGTACGCACAGCGTCTCAGCCAGAACCAGCAACTGTGGCAATCGATCCGCAACGCGCACGCAGCCGATCTGCCCATCTACGCCGAATGTGGGGGCTTTATGGTGCTCACCCACGCACTCATCGACCTCGGCGGGAGCCGCTGGCCCTTTGCCGCAATCGTCCCCGGCGAAACGCATATGCAGCCTAAACTCGCCGCACTCGGCTACCGCGTCGCCACCGCAACCCGCGATAATCTGCTCGTCGAGGCTGGTCACACTGTGCGCGGCCACGAATTCCACTACAGCCAGTGGATTGCTGATTCTGCCGACATTGCTAATGGAAATGCATGGTATATACGCCGCCGCGCCGACGACAACGAATCACAACCTGCGGGCTACATCGACGGCAACCTATTGGCAAGTTACCTGCACGTCCATCTCGGCCAGAATCCAAATTTAGCCAGACGATTTGTGCAATCAATGAAAACTTACACCAACGAACAAGCAATGCCGAGACCCGAACATAATCGATAATCCATATCATCTGCGAAAATCTACGATCAAAGATATGAACCAACCAACCAACCAATCTGCTGTCCTCCTCATTGGGCACGGCAGCCGAAACAAACAGGCAACCGACGAATATCGTCAACTGGCCCAAATGCTCGGTCAGCGCTTGGCGCGCCACGTCGAACCCTGCTTTCTCGAATTTGCCGATCCGCCCATCATCGATGGCTTCCGCGCCTGCGTCGAACTGGGCGTTAGCGAGATCATCGCGCTGCCGCTCTTTATCGGCCCCGCCGGTCACCAAAAAAACGATGTTCCCGCGGTCATCAACTGGGCCAAGATCGAATGGCCCCATCTGCGCATTCGCTACGGCACACCACTTGGCGCACAGTACCACCTTGTCTCCGTCCTGGCAGATCGACTCGCCGAAACAGTACATGCAGCCAAAACCGAAGTCGATCCCGCCGACACCGCCGTCATCATCATGGGCCGCGGCAGCCGCGACCCCGACAGCAACTCCGATGTAGCAAAACTGGCGCGTCTGCTCTACGAAGGTCGCGACTACGGCTGGGTCGAACCCGCATACTTTTCGCTCACCACCCCGCGCCTGCCCGACGTGATCGCACGCATGACAAAACTAGGCGCAAAACGGGTAATCGTGCTGCCGCATCTGCTCTTCACCGGCAAGATCCACGAGAAGGCGGTCGAACAAGCCGCCCAAGCCGGGCTAGATTGTAACGTCGAAGTACTCACATCGAGCTACCTCTTTCCACACCCCGATGTGATTGAGGCTATCGTCCATCGCTTTGAACAAGCCACCGACGGCACCGCCGCCATGACCTGCGATCTTTGTAAATATCGCAACAAATTCGACGGCTTCGAAAGTGAATTTGGCCTGCCCCAAACGTCAGACACAAGCCACGGGCTGCGCGGCGTGCCCCATTCCCACGGCATGGGAAGCATAGACATCGAGGCGCAGATCGAAGCGCTGCTTCCCCCACGCTACAAAAATGGAACAAGCGCCGACGCTTCGCCAATGCCTGCGGCCGACCTCAAATATAATGCCGACGGCGATGTCGCATGGGGCGACATGTGGGAAGATTTTTGCGATCTCGCACTGGCTGGCGGACCGGCCCACCGCGATGCCCTGCTCGAACCAGTCGACCCCGCGCTGATCAAGCTAAACCCAAGCGGTTACGCGACCACGCTCGACGAACTAAAACGCGGGCTGGCGCTTGTCACCAACTTGCCCGTCGTCAAAAGCAAGTCCCCCGGCTGGATTGGCATTACGTGCGACAGCGAAGAAATGGCGATCTGGCTTCTGCGCGCAATCGTCGTCGAAAATGTCTTTGCCCGCCGCGAAGGGACCACCCTATTGCTTCCCGCAGGTCCTCATTTTCAACTAAGTGACCAGATCAAGAGTATTATTACAGTTGTTGCAAAAACAAATCATTACTGGCAAGAGCATATTGCAGCGCAGGGAAGCATGAAATAGAAATTTTTGTGACTTTTGTGTTCCTACTTTAGCTTAGCTCAGCACAAATGTGGCAAAAAACCGCAGTAAATAAACTTATGATATACGAACACGACCCAACCAAAATCACCGAAGATTCATTTACTCAAATCCGACGTGAGCTTGCAGAACAAAACCATGCGCTCGACGACCTGCACGCGCCCATCATCGAGCGCATGATCCACAGCAGTGCGGACTTTGACTTCGTCGACATAACCTACTTTTCGGATGGCGCGGTCGAAGCGGGCATCAGCGCGCTGCGCACAGGCTGCACAATTGTCACCGACGTCAACATGATCCGCACTGGGATTAGCGTGCCGCGCGTCACCGCATTAGCTTGTTCGCTGCACTGTCTCGTTGCCGATCCGCAAACGCACGCGCGTGCTGAACAGAACAAAACCACACGTAGTGCCATGGGTATGCAGATCGCCCACGAATGGGAGCTACTCGACGGCGGAATTATCGTGATCGGTAACGCACCGACCGCGCTCTACGAAGTGCTGCGATTGATCGAAGAACAAAACGCACAACCCGCTCTCATCATCGGCGTGCCGGTTGGCTTCGTCAACGTCGCCGAAAGCAAAGCCGCGCTCATGCACATCAATACCGTTCCATGGATCGCAACCCAAGGACGCAAAGGCGGATCGCCCGTCGCCGTGGGAATTGTTAACGCACTGCTACGCATGGCCCAAAGCGTAGCCAAAACCGAAACCGATTAGGCAAAGTTGAAAAGTGATAAGGGGGTAAAGTCGCCGCAGAAGCACCAAATCAGACACCTTCTAACTATGCAACCTTTCAATTATGCAACCTCAAAACTATGAAAACTTATTTCGTCCCGCCCCGTAACCGAACAGGCAACCGCACCGGATACACCACCGGCAGCAACGCCGCGGCCGCGGCCAAGGCAGCCACCATCGCGCTGCTTACGGGCGAGTGGCCCACCAAGGTCGCCATCACCCTACCCATCGGCGAGACTGCCACCATGACCCCTGTCGAGATAGATGCGGGCCAAAATTGGGCGAGCTGCTGTATGGTCAAAGATGCGGGAGACGACCCGGACGTAACGCACGGGGCACTCATCTGCGCGCGTGTGGAAAAAACTGCCACATCGGGCATCACGCTCGACGGCGGCGAAGGCGTGGGCCGTGTCACCCTGCCCGGTATTGGCCTGCCTGTCGGCGACCCGGCCATCAACCCCGTGCCGCGCCAGCAGATCCGCGAAAATGTGGCCGATGGCGTCTATGAAATTTTGGGAAAAGATAGTGATGATCTCGGCGACGAACTTGGTCTATCGGTTGTCATCAGCGTGCCCGCGGGCGAATCCCTGGCGGAGAAGACGCTCAACGCGCGGCTTGGCATTCTCGGCGGGATCAGCATACTGGGTACGACGGGCAAAGTCTTTGCATATAGTACCGCTTCGTGGAAGGCAAGCGTTATCCAAGCGGTGGAGGTGGCCGCGTTTAACAGTGCTCAAAAAGTAGTGATGTCAACGGGTGGACGATCCGAGCGTTTCGGTATGGACATCTTTCCCGAGTTGCCCAAAGTTGCGTTTGTGCAGTTGAGCATCTTTACGGGTGCGGGGCTAGAGACGTGCGTGCAGCACAGTGTGAAATCTGCTGTCTTTGTGGGCATGATGGGCAAAATGATCAAGACCGCGCAGGGGCATATGACAACGCATGTCGCGGGCAATCAGGTCGACTTTGAGTTTTTGGCGCAGATTTGTCGCGATGTGGACGCGCCGCAAGCGTTGATCGACGCGGTGCTGGCCGCCAACACAGGGCGTCACTTTTTAGAGCTTTGCACCGAGCACAACTTTCTGGATCCAGTGGCGCGGGTAACCGAGGTCGCCTACGACGAGTGCGAAAAATTCGTGGCAGATTTGGGCGGCACGCTAGAACTCGACGTCATTTTGGTCGATTTTAACGGCAACATTTTGGCTCGCAAAACCGGCAACGTGATCGCCACAAACGGGACCAACGCAGACAATGCCCAACCACTAATCGAACGGCTGGCCGACAACCCTGCAACATCGTACGACGGCGACGAAGACGGACGACATTTGACGAATGACTGACCCGATTCTCGTTCTCGGCATGACAGCGGCGGGCGTGGATGGCTTGCCCGCCGCGCTGATCGAACGCATTCGGGCCGCGGATCTGCTGGCTGGTGGCAAACGACATTTGGGCTACTTCCCATCATTTGCGGGCGAGCGCTTGCCCATCACCGCATCGGTCGAAAAGGTGGCACAGCGGCTGGGCGCGGCTCGAACTGAGGGCTTGCGAACAGTCGTGCTGGCTTCGGGTGATCCACTCTGTTTCGGGATCGGTGCAAGCCTGCGACGCTACTTCGCTGCGGACGAGTTAGAAATCGTGCCCGCGCCAACCGCGTTTCAACTGGCCTTTGCCGCGTTGGGCGAGCCGTGGCACGATGCGCGATTGTTGAGCGCGCATGCACGTCCATTGGCCGATGTTGTGGCGAGGGTCATTGCGGCCAACGCCTCGGCGGCTGAGCTTGGACGAAGTCCAATGGTCGAAGCCAGCGAGGCGTTGGCCGCAATTCTGACCGACAACGATCAAACGCCGAGCGTGATCGCACAGGAGCTCATCGACGCGGGCATGGCAGGATCGACCTTGTGTGCGGTTTGCGAAAACTTAGGCTCAGATAGCCAACAGATTGTACGAACCGATTTGGCGGATGCGTCGCGGCGTGAGTTTGCCGCGTTGAATGTATTTGTGGTGTGGAATGAACAAGGTGAATGGCAAAGTTCTCGCAGCGCGAAAGATTTACCCCATCCTAACCTTCCCCAAACAGGGAAGGAACTGTCACTGGACAACCAATCTAGCGAGAAATTAGCAGAGATACACCAACCCGTGACAGTCCCCTCCCTTAACAGGGGAGGGCTAGGGTGGGGTCGAACATGGGGCAATCCCGACGATGCCTTCGCCACATCAGCCGGACAGATCACCAAGCGCGAAGTGCGTCTGCTAGCTTTGGCCGAGTTGCAGCTCGAACCCAACGGCGTGCTCTGGGACATCGGTGCAGGCAGCGGATCCGTCGGGATCGAAGCCGCGTTGGGGCAGCCAAGCGCGCAGGTCTACGCAGCCGAAAGACGGGCCGAGTTTGTGGATCACATGCACGAGAATCTGCGCCGCTTTCCAGCCGCACGGGTCCACGTAACGCAGGGCGGCGCGCCCGATGCGTGCGCCGAATGGCCCAATCCAAGCGCGATCTTTGTGGGCGGCAGCGGCGGTCAACTGGCCGAGATTATTGCCGTGGCGCAATCCCGTTTGCAGATCGGCGGCAGGCTAGTGATCAACTTGGCAACGCTTGAAAACTTGCAGACCGCGCGTGATCTGCTACCCGATGCGCGAATCAGTCAAGTACAAATCAGTCGCGGCGTGCCGATTGCGAAGATGACGCGATTCGATGCGCTGAATCCGATTTTTATGGTGGTGTGGGAACGTGATTCGTGATTCGTGGATGGCAAAACTGATTGTCTACGAGACATGATGCTGGCAGATTGTCCGATACGAACCTATCTCATAACCCAACAATCTTAATTAACCCACGAATCAGGTGAATACTAAGAGACTTACTTATGAAGAACAAGATACACTTATGCCTAATCCCAAAATAACCGCCATCGGCGTCGGACCGGGCGACCCTGAACTGATCACCGTAAAAGGGACCCGCGCAATCGCCGCGGCCGACATTGTCTTTGTACCGCGCAGCCGCGACGGTGGATCCAGCATTGCGTTGCAAATTGCCGAACCGCACATCGATCGCACGCGCCAAAGCGTGATCGAACTGTCGCTGCCCATGACGCGCAACTCGAACGAATTGATTCCCGCGTGGCAAGCTGCCGCGGATCAGATGGCCGCCAACCTGAGCGACGAACAGCCCAACGGCGTCTACCTGCTGCTGGGGGATCCGCTGCTCTATGGTACATTCACCTATATTTGGGCCGAGCTAGCCGAACGCTATCCGCACATCGACATCAGCTTCGTGCCGGGGATCACCTCGTTTGCGGCAGCCGCCGCCCACGCGCAGATCCCACTTGGCACCACGTCGGATCGAGTGGCGATTTTGCCCGGCAGCTACGAGGACGATCCGCAGACGTTGCGCGATCTGCTGACGCGCTTCGACACGGTGATCCTGATGAAGGCGGGACCGGTTCTACCACAGCTGATCGCCGAACTGCGCGAGTTGGATCTACTGGATAACGCGATTTATGCCGAGCGCGTGGGGATGCCCAACGAACGTGTGGTCACGGATCTGCGGACGTTGCCAGACGAGCCTGCGCCCTATTTGAGTTTGTTGATTGTACGTAAATAAATGTTACGAAAGTAGATGAGTGCATCCATATCGTAGGGATATGAGTACGGCGAACTTTATGATTGCCAATATCCGTTGACTTGCTTCTGCCGTTCTCGTATCCGCCCCGTGACAAGCGCCAACGGGCATCGTTTGAATATATGTTTTACCGACGAAGGCGAGAAGACGGGAAGAAAAACAAAAACACTCTAGCAAAAAAGCTGGGTTGAGCCAGCGTCGTCGTACTAGCCCCGTCGTTCACGGCGGGGCGGACAAGGAAAGCATCTAATGACACAAAATTCAAAACACACCTACACCGTAACCCCCGGCACAGTCTACATTGTCGGCGCAGGACCGGGTGCACCGGATCTAATCGCCGTGCGCGGCCGCGACATCATCGAACAAGCCGATCTGATTTTGTACGCCGACAGCTTGGTCGAATATAGCGTGGCCGATCTAGCCAGCAAACCCGACGCAAAAATCGTTGCATCATCGGGGCTACACTTGGGCGAAATCTTGGATCTCATGGTCGAGACGGCCAAAGCGGGCGGCGTGGTTGCCCGCGTTCACAGTGGTGACCCCGCACTCTACGGCGCGACCCACGAACAGATGGCGCACCTCGAAGATCACAACATCCCCTACGAGATCGTGCCCGGGATCACCGCTGCCTTTGCCGCCGCCGCGATTCTGCATAGCGAGCTGACCGTGCCCGACGTCGTGCAGACCATCATCCTCACGCGTACCGCCGGGCGCACGACCATGCCTGCGGGCGAAGATCTGCAAGCGTTGGCCGCACCCGGTGCGTCGCTGGCGATCTACCTCAGCGTTACGCGCATCCAAAAGGTGATAGACGATCTGCTGGCGAGCGGCGGATACACGCCCGAAACGCCCGTGGCCGTGCTGCACAAAGTCACCTGGCCCGACGAGAGTTATGTGGTCGGCACATTGGCCGATATTGCCGACAAAGTTCGTGCCGCCAAGTACACCAAACACGCGCTCATTCTCGTCAGCCCCGCACTCGATCCACGCCTCAAGGGCGAAGATCGACGAACCAGCAGCCATTTGTATGACCCAACCTACACCCACCGTTTCCGCAAAGCGGCCGACTACAAAAGCGCAAAAGACCGCCGCGCAAAGGAGCGCCAAGAAGCAAGTGATGCGGCCACAAACGGCAACGGAGCCGCGGTCATCGCGGGCGAGAAACATCTTGGCTCCACGCAGCGTCAGCGACAGGGCGCGGTCGCCATTGGGATCACAAAACGAGGCAGTGAACTGGCAGAACAATTGGCGCAGACGCGCAATGGATCCGCTGCTGTTCCCCAAAAATTTGCACCCAATAACAGCGGCTATGACGACTCTGTGATAAACGAAGTGCGACGGCAGTGGACTGGTGCGGCCGAGCTGATTTTGGTCATGCCGACGGGGGTTGCCATGCGGGCGATTGCGCCGCTGCTGGGCGACAAAGCATCCGACCCGGCCGTCGTCTGCGTCGACGAATCGGGCCAGTGGATCGTGCCGCTTTTGGGTGGTCATCAGGCGGGCGCAAACGCGTTGGCGCAAGCGTTGGCCGAGCAGACTGGCGGCCAAGCTGTCATCACCACCGCCAGCGATGTGCAGGGCAAACCCGCGCTCGATCTGCTGGGCAAAGAGGCTGGCTGGCGCATCGACCCCGCCAGCGCGCTCACCCATGCCAGCGCCTCGTTGGTCAACGACGAGACGTTGGGGCTGGTTGTCGATCTGGGAGAAAAAGGAAGCAGCCCCGAGGTACAATCCCTGTTGGATTCCGCTGACAACATCGAGCGCATTGCCGATCTGGATGAGCTAGACTTGGATACGTACGTGGCGGGGCTTGTGGTAAGCGACCGAGCGATCAGTGACCATCATCTGCACCTAATGCAGAAGAGTGTGCTCTACCGACCGCCGACACTGGTTGTGGGCATGGGCTGCAAGCGCGGCGTTCCGCTGACCGAGTTGCAGACCGCACTCGAATCCACGCTGCGCGAACAGGGCTACGCGCTCGAAAGCGTAGCAGCGTTGGCGACAGTCGATCTTAAAGCGGACGAGGTCGGCTTACAACAATTAGCCACCGCGCTGAAGATCCCGCTGCGCGTCGTTACAAGCGAACAACTGCGCGAACTAGAACCGGCTGGCTTCAGCCCAAGCGCCGCCACCGAGAAGCTGGATCTCCCCGGCGTGGCCGAACCGTGCGCGCTGATCGAATCGGGCGGCGGTGAGTTGGTTGTGCGCAAACAGAGTCACGCACAATGTACGGTCGCGGTGGCGCGGGTTGCATAAACCGTAGGGACATGGGGTTGGCGACCCGCGAGGTGGACAGAACAGTCGGATCGTTCGCCAACTCCGTGTCCGCCGCAGACGAACCCATAATGGCATTGTTTGTTCGTCATCGACGGACACGAGAGTAACCGAAGAATCATATTTGCATAAAGGCGATGTGGAGGGATGGTGGCCTCATGTCCCTACGATAATCGGAACATGACGGTCAAACCGTAGGGACATGGGGTTGGCGGCCCGCGACATGGGCAGAAAAATCGGATCGTTCGCCAACTCCGTGTCCGCCGTTGACGAACCCGTAATGGCATTGTTTGTTCGTCATCGACGGACACGAGAACAGGCGGTATAGATTATTGCAACGAACAATGTTGACTCCCGCCTGTCCTCATGTCCCTACGAAAATCGGATCATGATGGCCCAATCGTAGGGACATGGGATTGGCGACCCGCGAGGTGGGCAGAACAATCGTATCGTTCGCCAACTCCGTGTCTGCACGAACGAACCCATAATGGCATTGAGAATTGAACACAGGAATACATTTTGACGAATAAAAACATTTTGGCCCTCGTCAGCATTGGACCGGGCGACCTAACCATGATGACCCCAACCGCGCAAGTCGCGCTCCAATCCGTCGACGTCGTGATCGGCTATGCAGTCTACCTCGATCAAGTGCGGCCCTTGTTAAACGAATCGCAAGAAGTTGTGGTCAGCCAACTAGGCAGCGAAGTGGACCGCGCCGAACAGGCAATTGCCTTGGCGCGTGCCGGTCGATCCGTGGCAATGGTCAGCAGCGGCGACATCGGCATCTACGCCATGGCCGCGCCAATCTTCGACGTGCTGCGGGCACAAGAGTGGGACGGCGAATCGCCCGAAGTGATTGTCTATCCTGGCGTCAGCGCGATCCAAGCGACGGCGGCAAAGCTGGGCGCACCGCTCGGTCACGACTTCTGCACCATCAGCCTCAGCGATCTGCTGACCCCGTGGGAGGTGATCGAACGCCGCGTGCAAGCGGCCGCGTGGGGCGATTTTGTGATCGGCTTTTACAATCCGCGCAGCAAGCAGCGCGACTGGCAACTGGCCAAAGCGCAGGAGCTTCTGCGCGAGCACCGATCCGACGACACGCCGGTGGTCATTGCGCGCAACGTTTCGCGCCCCGACGAGCAGATCACCTTGACGACGCTGGGCGCGCTCGATCCAACGCAGGTGGATATGTTTACGCTGGTGCTGGTCGGCAATAGTCAGAGCTTTGTGCTGGGGAATAGGATGGCAACGCCGCGTGGGTATGCCGTGACAAAAGAAGACCGGATGACAACATGAAAATCCGATACTCAACTTGTTTCAACAACGAAACAAAAAGGGCAGTTGTTTTTTTGCGCGCGTCCGCGTTCCATTAATTGCTGCAATTAAACTTTAGGTGGAAGTATGCTCTACCCGATTGCGTTAACCAACTTAAATGGCGTGCGCGCTGTTGTGATCGGCGGCGGTCCCGTGGCCACACGCAAAGTGCGCAATCTGCAGCCAACCGGCGCGCGGATCCGCGTGATCAGCTTGGCTGCGACCGACGAGTTGCATGCATTGGCCGCGACGGGCGAGATTGAATTGCTGCTGCAGGCATATGAAACGGGTGATGTGGCTGGCGCTCGCTTAGTCTACGCGGCGACAGACGATCGCGCGATCAATGCGGCGGTGGCGAACGAATCGCACAAGATCGGCGCGCTGGTCAACGTAGCGGATCGACCCGAGGAGGGCAATTTTCACGTGCCAGCAGTCTATCGCGATGAGGAATATGTGATCGCGGTGAATTGTGTCGAGCCTGCGCCGAGAAAAGCGGTCGGATTAAGAGACCGGATTGCGGAGATGTTAAAGAATGGTACGTGATTCGTGATTTGTAGTATATTGAATTTGGTTATATTGCAGGGTTGTAGTGACTTGATAATTTGCCAAGCTTTTAACCCGCAGCACAATTAGAGTCTGAACTCACGAATCACGCAATACGAATCACGCAATACGAATCACGGAGACCCCAAATGTCACGACGAGAAGAACTATCATCCATCACCTGCGCAACGGGCGGCTGTTTGTGTGGCGAAGTACGGTACGAAGTGAACGGCCCGATGCAGAGCATAATAGCCTGTCACTGCGAACAGTGCCGCCGCACGAGCGGTCACTTTGTGGCGGCAACAGCCGTGAAAGGCGACGACGTTACATTAACCGAAGAAAAGGGACTGCGCTGGTACCATTCGTCCGACATCGCTCGACGTGGTTTCTGCGGCACCTGCGGATCCAGCCTCTTTTGGGAGCCGACGCCAATCGAAGAATCAACGGATCTGCACCATATTAGCATCATGGCTGGCACACTCGATTCGCCAACGGGTCTTGCGTTAACGAATCATATTTTTGTCGAATGGAAAGGTGATTATTACGATCTCACCGACGGCAAGCCTCAATTTGCAATTGATACGGACGGAGAACAGATAGCATAACTAACAAAGCTGTGCCTCAAACCGACAAAAATAGAAACTGGTTCTTCCTATTATAGAGTCACGAAACTTCATATGACCATAATAGACTCAATCGACAAAACTATAATCACAGCCGTAATTTTTGATCTCGATCAAACCCTACTTGATCGCCGCGCAACCTTTATAAACTTTCTGCACAAGCAGCATGAACATTGGGCTGAAAAGTTTGCTGGCACCAGTGTCGACGAATATGTTCACTTCATGCTGAGCCTCGACAACAATGGTTACGCCGACAAAGCCCAAATGTATCAGCAGAGTGCGCAAAAATTTGGGCTGCCCAGCGATAGTGGGCTAGCGCTTCACGTGGATTATAAAGAGCGTTACGGTGCATCACCTATCCTCTACCCTGGCGTGCATCAACTGCTTGCGCGTTTGGCAAAACAGTACAAACTCGGCCTCATTACAAATGGCCGCACGGTAGGGCAAGAGCAGAAGATTGAAGGCGCTCAAATTCGTGACTACTTCGAAACGATTCAATTTCCGAAACCGAAGGAATCAAGAAGCTGGACATGTGTATCTTTGAACGCTGTTTGCAGCGCATGAATCTTCAGCCTGCACACGCAGTTTATATCGGCGATAATCCCATCAACGACATTGATCCGCCGCGCGTGTTGGGAATGCAGGCAATCTGGGTTGACCAAGGCATTTACGATCCACCCGCCGCCGCAAACGCTATTATTCACGAAGGCGTCGAGCTTAAGGAAATTTTGTGAAGCAAATGGAATTCAAAATTGAGCCAGCGACACTGGCCGACGTGCCGCAGATCGAGTCGCTGGTAGAAGCGGCCTATCAACACTACATCGAGCGCATAGGCAAAAAGCCCGGGCCAATGTTAGATGATTATGCCGAGCACGTGCGCAAGAGCAGAACGTTTGTTGCGCGTAGTCAATGTGGTGAAATAACGGGTTTGCTGGTTTTGATAGAATTTGACGGCTACGTACTTTTAGACAATGTAGCGGTAGATCCAAGCGCGCAAGGCCAAGGGATCGGTAAGCACTTGATGAGCCACGCCGAACAAGTGGCACGTGAACTGGGTTTTTCTGAAATTCAACTCTACACGCACGAAAAAATGGTCGAAAATCAGGCCATTTACAAAAAATTTGGATACGAAGAATTTGAGCGGCGAACCGAGAAGGGGTTCACGCGAGTCTATATGAAGAAGATTTTATGACGAGGTGAAAAGGTGGGGGGATGATGTCGCAAAATATACAACATTTGTGGCATGTTGCAGTTATTACCGCTTCACCTTTTCACCTCGTCAGGCAGTTAAATATGACAAGAGTAACCTTAATCGGCGCGGGCCCCGGCCGCCCCGATCTCATCTCAATGCGCGGGCTAGACGCGCTACGTCGTGCCGACATCCTACTCTATGATCGACTAATTTCGGACGATCTGCTGGCCGAAGTACGCGCCGACGCAACCAAGATATTTGTGGGCAAGCGTACGGGCCACCACCCTACACCGCAGCCGCAGATCAACGCGCTGCTCATCGAACATGCCCGCGCAGGCAAGCAGGTTGTGCGCCTCAAAGGGGGCGATCCCTTTGTGCTGGGGCGCGGCGGCGAAGAAGCGCTGGCGCTGGCCGAGGTTGGCATTCCGTTTGAAGTTGTGCCGGGCATCACCTCGGCGCTGGCTGTTCCTGCATACGCGGGCGTGCCGCTAACCGAGAAAAAACTGGGCGCGGCCTTCTCCATTGTCACCGGCCACGAAGACCCGACCAAGCCCGAAAGCCAATTGGATTGGACAAGGCTGGTCCACATGCCAACGCTCGTGATCCTGATGGCCGTCAAGCGGATCCGCACGATCACGGACGATCTGCTGGCGTCGGGCTGCGCGACGGATCGACCGGCGCTGGCTGTCAGCCGCGGCACCACCGGCGAACAGCGGATCGTGTCGGCGACCGTGGCGACGCTGGCTGCGGAGATTGAACAACAGCAGTTACCGACTCCTGCCATCATCGTGGTAGGCGACGTGGCTGGGCTGGCCGATCCGTTGGGCTGGTTTGACCCACAGGAAGTTGGCGCAAGTTTTATCGCAGACCCAAAGATTGCCCCCGCTGCCCTCATGAATGGATCCGCTATGGCTTCCAATGGATCCGTGGCGAGCGTGCCGGATCCGGGGCGGGGGGATGATGGAACGGGCCGAAATGGTGCGCCGGTTTTACCCAATGCAGCCAGCGCGTTCAATGAACCTGTCCCCACGGGCCGAGTTTACATCGCGGGTGCGGGGCCGGGCCACCCCGACTTGATCACGGTGCGGGCGGCCAAGGCACTGGCACAGGCCAACGTGATTTTGCATGATAGGCTGGTGTCGCCCCAGCTTTTGGCGCGGGTCAAGCCATCGGCACGAATGATCAACGTGGGTAAGTCATCCAAGCGCGACCGCTTTTCGCAAGCGACTATCACACAGATGTTGGTAGACGAGGCGCTGGCAAACCCCGAGCAGATTGTGCTGCGGCTCAAGGGTGGCGACCCCTTCATCTTTGGGCTGGGCAGCGATGAATGCGCAGCACTGGCGGCTGCAAACGTGCCGTTCGAAGTAGTGCCCGGCATATCGAGTGTGACCGCCGTACCCGCATTCGCCGGAATCCCCGTGACTCATCGCGGCCTAAGCACGATGATGACCGTCGTGTCGGGCCACGGCGCAGACGAAGCGCAGATCGGCGGCATCGCATGGGGAAATCTATCGTCGCGTGGCACGCTGGTTGTGCTGATGGGCTTACGTAAATTGCGGCTAATTGCGCAACAGTTGCTGCAAGCTGGCTGGGCTGGCGAAACACCCATCGCCGTGATAGAGTCGGGGACGACGGATGCGCAACACGTGTCGATTGGCACGCTGGCAAATTTACCCGCAGCATTGGATGAGATGGATCCACCTGTTTTGGTGGTGATTGGGAATGTGGTGAACCTGCACGAACAACTGGCCTGGTTTGGCGAGGGTATAGCTAAAACTACAAACGTTTGGGGTGTGGCGGTACGTTAAATTCCGGACAATCGTAGGGACACGAGGTCAGCGACAAATATTATTGCCGATGCTCATTTTTATTCTTCCGCTGATCTTGTGTCCGCACTGGCGATGGATTATGGCCGTGTTTTTTCGTCAGTGCGGACACGAGGACGGGCGACCAATACTGTTGATTGTGGCGTTGATTATTCCCGCCCGACCTCATGTCCCTACAAATCAAACGATATTATATGGACAGTACAACGCAATGACCGCAAAATCAATCATGCTCCTTGGCACGCACTCGAACGCGGGGAAAAGCCTGCTGGCTGCTGCATTTTGTCGAATTTTGGCGCGGCAGGGCGTGCGCGTGGCTCCCTTTAAAGCGCAGAATATGAGCAACAACGCGGGGGTCACGCCCGAAGGGGGTGAGATGGGCCGCGCACAGATCGTTCAAGCCGAGGCTGCGGGGATAGCGCCCCACACGGACATGAACCCGGTGCTGCTTAAGCCGGAGGCGAATCGCCGCAGCCAGATTGTGCTCAACGGCAAAGCGCACGGGCATATCGAGGCGGCCAACTGGTTCGATATTAAGCAGATGCTGTGGGGCGAGGTGCAAGCGGCCTATGACCGACTGACCGCGCGCTACGATGTGATCGTGATGGAGGGCGCGGGCAGCCCGGCGGAGATCAACTTGAAGGCGGGCGATATTGTAAACCTGCGCATGGCGCGCCACGCCAACGCTCCCTGTTTGCTCATCGGCGATATCGACCGCGGCGGCGTCTTTGCGGCTCTAGCGGGGACGTTATTATTGTTGGAACCAGGTGAGCGCGCGCAGATCAGCGGCTTTTTGATCAACAAATTTCGCGGCGATCCGGCCATGCTGGGCAACGCAACCGAAATGCTGCAAGAGAAGGCCTTTGGCGTGCCCACGCTGGGCGTGATCCCCTTTATACCCGACTTGCAGATTGCGGATGAAGACGCGGTTGTGCTGGACGAGCCGACTAAATCTGCGGGTGATGCGGAGGTGGATATCGCGATTCTGCGTTTGCCACACATCGCCAATTTCGATGAGTTCGACGCACTGGCTGCGGAGCCAAATGTATCGGTGCGCTTTGTGGAGTCGATAGAGAAATTGGGTATACCCGATGCACTGATTGTGCCAGGCAGCAAAGTTACGTTGTCGGATCTGCAATGGCTGCGCAAGCGTGGCTTTATCACCCCGATTTGGGCCTTGTATAATAAGGGAGTGGCGGTGGTCGGGATCTGTGGCGGCTATCAGATGCTGGGACGAAGTCTGGCCGATCCGTTGGGCGTGGAGTCGCAGTCAAGAGAGCTGTCAACGAATGGGATTGGCCTGCTGGAGGTGGAGACGACGTTTGTGGCAGAGAAGCACACGCACCAAGCGGAGATGAACCTGTATAATGGCGCAATCGTTTTGGGTTACGAGATCCACATGGGCGAGACGCGCTTTTTGAGAGACGAGGGCAACCCGTTTGGGCAGATCACGATGCGCAATGGTGAGGAAGTGCAGCTAGATGACGGCGCGATTTCTGACAATGGCCGCGTGTGGGGGACGTACCTGCACGGCATCTTCGAGAATGAAGGATTCCGGCGCGAGTGGCTGCGTTCGCTAGGCTGGCGCGGGAGTGAGTCGTCGCTCGCGGATCTGCGCGAGGCGGAGTA
>ENA-ORXT01001786-ORXT01001786.1-marine-metagenome-genome-assembly--contig:-NODE-1786-length-27692-cov-9.934202_pt1 | contig 27692 bp, 36 predicted proteins | sample MGYA00237868_ERZ511482 | MGnify/ENA metagenome assembly ERZ511482
GGGGCGGGGGGGGGGGGGTGGCGGCGGGCGGCGGCGGCCCGCCGGGCGGGGGCGGCGGCCGGGCGGCGCTGCAGGGGAGGAAGGCGAGCGCGTCCATCGGGGTGGAGGGGGGTGGGAGGGACCTGGGAGAAGCTCCCAACCGGGGGGCTTGTGGTGACGGGCGTGGCGACGGCGTGGCAACGGGCGTGGCGACGGCGTGGCGACAGGCGTGGCGACGGCGTGGCGGCGGGCGTGGCGACGGCGTGGCGGCGGGCGTGGCGACAACGGCGTGGGGGCCCGCGCCGCGCGATCTCTGCCAAAGCACCGGGTGTGGCGCACAGAGCGTCACAAGGACGACCAGCTGAACCGGAGCCAAGACGGGAGTCCCGTCGAGGGACCAGCTGAACTGGAGAAATCCGGTGCGGGCTCCCGTTCGCGGACCGGAGGCTGAACCGGATGCAATCCTGTCCAGTCTTACTATGCAAGGCTCTTATCACGCGCTCATGCAGGAAGCCGTCGCTCACGAGGTCGAAGTCCTGTGAGAGAGTAGGCTCCGCCAATGATGCTCCTTAGTCGTTGTGCGGTCCTTTAATAGAGTGGTATAGGTGCCTGCGAAGGATCTGAGTTGCCACCTCCATGAATTTTGGCACTGGAAGGACATTTTGCGGGAAAAGAAGTACGGGCCGTCCACAAAGTCCGCAGCCTTTCCTCGACGCAGTGTGTTTCGTTTCGCTTAGCGTTTGCACGAGGACCACGCCGGAGCAGAAGATGCACATCGGCACCCAGCGAGTGACGGCGTCCGACGGTCGCGGCACTCGTTGTATCATCACTTGGTTGCTGTTACTCTTTCTGTGGCAATGCAACAAGTAGACACAGGCCACCTTGCGGAGGGACGGCAGGGATACGGGCGTACTCGGGCTCCATCGTGATGTTTTTCGAGCTCCATGCGTGACGTAGAGGCGGAGCATCTGTGTGGAGCTCGTCGCTCCTTAGCTGTTGCCGCGTCGCTCACTGGGCAACGAGCCAGGGTAGGTGTCGTGAAACAGAACGGCGCAGAAGACCAGAGGATATGAAGCAACACTATACTATGAACCAAAACTACAAGTACCGTCGGTCGCACACCGCGAGCCCGCCCCTCGCGCACGACATGCTCCCGTTCAAAATCCAGGACGCATGGTGCGGCTCGTCCACGGGAAGAAGGGATTGGTGAAGAATCGGGAAGCCCGCCGCTCCTCGCTGGTGATGTTCTTGTTACTGGGCGTCGCGAAGAGCCAGAGACGAGCGGACAAGTCGGCCCAGTCCACTTGGATGTCCTCCTACCGCAGGATGCGGGATGCGTCGACCAGTTCCAGGCTAGGAAACGCGTCCAGCGAAGAGTGGAAGTGCCACGCCAACCTCTGGCACTTGTGCCGGGTAAGGACGCACCCGGGCTCAGCGTCGACGCGGCGCAGGCGCTGGACGATTACACAGCTACGACGCTCGTGGCCAAGCGAGCGTAGAACCAGCCGGATGCGACCCCACTGCGTCTCCCCGCCCGCGCCCTCGTAGCGCACAAATGACCACCACGGCTTTCCAATAAAGCTCGGTGTCGCGCGCAGATGCTGCAACACGGGCGGCGCCCCCCACTCAAAGCGAGCCATGATGCGCACGGTCTTGTGGAGGGACACGCACTCGTCGTCGCGCATCTGCAGCACTGCGCCGAGCGCAGCCAGCGCTTGGAAGCGGCGCAACTCCCCGACGGCCACCCGATCGCCGCGACCCGAAAAGGATAGGTCCGCCGTGCTCGCCGGAGTAGGAGTAGGGGCCGCCTCCTCGTCACTGCTGGCGTTGCCGTCGCTTGAGTTGAACGTGCTGGCGTCAGCGTCCCCCTCTTGCACCTCCTTGAGAACCGCGGACTGCGCCTCGTCGCACCGCATCATTTGCAGCGCCACCCCCGGTCCGCGCTTGTTGGTCCGGCGGAACATCCGCTTGCAGCTCGCATGCATCTTCTCGTTCTCGGATGTGTCCCCTTCCCACAAGTTACCGCTGTTGCGCAGCTCGTCTGCCAAGTGCTGCACGAGACGGTGCACTTTGGACGTATTGATATGCCCGTACAGCGTCTGCAGGTAGTCGACGCCAAGCACCCGCGCGCGCTCTTGCATCGCGACAATGTCCTCTTCTGAGATGACCGACGTGTCCGCCACGTTGTCGCCAAAGAGGTCCCCGCCCAGCTCCGCCGCGACGCAAAACATCTCCAGCATGGCGTCGTGCAGCTCGAGGTCGCCGAAAACTCGGCGGTAGTTGTCGGTCTCAACGATGTCGGGTCCGAGAGGCACAGTCGCGTCGCTCCCACTGTCGCTCTCGTCCTCCATGAGCGGGAGGGGAGCCGTGCGGCGTGCTCTTGCCCTTTCTATGCCGTCGCCGGAGGCGCTTCCACTGTCGGAGACCGTCGTGGCCAGTGACGGAGTGGGCGCCGTTGGAGCGACGTCGTCGCCGCCCATCCCCGACCCCGACGAGGAGTCGTCGGCTTTGTCGGCGGGGCCGAGAGCGCCAGCGACGACAAACGGCCAAAACGCGCTAAAGTGGCGCCAGCTCCTCCCTGTCATGGTAGCCTGCGTGTCTGTCGTTGGCACGAAACATCTGTTGCAGTCAAAACAAGGACGGGAGGTAGTGCAACCGGCAGGATTGAAAAACACAACTTGATAAGGAAACATAGAGGTCAGTGGCCAGTGTTACTTGCGTACTTTCTCCTCCCGGGCGCCGGTTACGAGCTCGATGGAGCCACCCCCGCTGTCGCCACAACTCCCAGTGCTTCCGCCCGGTCCCCCCACACCCACGGCTCTCTTGTCATCCTCAAAACACACAAGCACACGCCCGTTGTGACACGTGCACGTGACTTACCCCGGCGGCGCAGGCATCGCCTTGCAGTTTCGGCCGAGATGGTGCATGCGCAAGTTGATGGCGTCCAGCGTGGAGGCGACAGAGCCAAGGCGGGCGCCGTCGGCAGCGCACAGCACCGATAGAGCACCAGGCAGGCGCTGGGCCAGGTCACGCAGGATGCCCAGTTTCCACACGTGCAGGACATCGAACGTAACGATGCGGTACATATTATGCGAGTCGGTGCTCAGACCGTGCATGGCGCCAAGGGCGGGCGCGAACGCCAGCGCGCTGTGTTGGCGCCCCAACTCGCGACGAAGACTCGGCCGCGGGTCGTTCGCACGGACGACAGCGGCCGCCAGCTGCGCATCCAGCGTCGCAATGACGTCGCGCTCCACGGCAGGGATGCCCAATAGCGCCCCGCTCGCCCGCTTGCTCTCCATACAGGGGGAGCAAAAGTAGTTGCATTGGTTCCCCATGAGACCAAGAAAGCTCCGCTCCTCGACTTGGTCGACGACCAGCCCGACGACACGGGGCACCACAAGGATGACGCCGCGACCGGCGAGCCGTACCGAAACACCGCTCTCACTGGCATGCACCAGGCCCCGCAATGACACCGCAATGCAGCGGTGGAAGAGCTCATTTCGGGTGTCGCTGACAGCGAGCCGCGCTGCCGCCGTCTTCTCCGTCGGCTTGGGCACGTGCTCGACGTACCCAACCGTCTCCCATCGGCTGCCGCCATCGAGGATGTTGACGAACTTGGCGCGCACTGGGAACATGTAATTGGCTCCCGACCACGAGACCATCGCCTCGTCTGCGTGCAAGTGAACACCCAGGACCCGGGCGGCAGCGCCATGAACCTCGCGCACCTTGCGGTCGTCCAGTAGGTACAAGTCGCTGTCCAAACTGCCGCGCCGCACTCGGCCAACATCGTCTCCATCGAGATCGACACGACCCAGCAGGGCCGCGACATCCGGCTCCGCAACGGGCTGGTCTGCGCACGCTGTCGAAGGAGCAGCTGCTTCGTTCGGGCCAAAAGAGATCTTGTTGGCAGAGGCCAGCGCGTCGAGGCCGGCCTGGAGCACGTCACGATAGTAGTACCGAAACGTGCGCCCTCCGACGGTGACTGGCACTTGCATCCACTTACGTACTGCGAGCACGCGGTTCATCTCGTGACAAGTCGCGGTCAGGAAGCTGTGACCAGATGCAAACGTCGACGTGACCGGGCCACGGCGATTGCTGCCACGCGTCGCCTCGGCCTCGACGGCACGGAGCGACCGTGCGTAGCGCACCTGGTCCCGCTCCGTCATGCCAGAAGCACCGGCTGTGAGGGCAAATAGGAGAGCCCCACGCAGCGCAGGCGAGTTGAAGCGCGTCGGTCGGCCTGCCCAAAGGCGGTCAACAACCGGCGTGGAGAGGGACGTCTCTGGGAAGTCCTCGAAATATGCACGGAATCGAGACGCCGTGCTGCTCACGAAGACGTGCCGACGCATCTGCGCAGCCACCGGTGTTGCACTCGGGCTGTCGCCGTCCGCGTTGAGCATTTCGTCCACATCGGCAAATGCCGCGTACTCTGCCGCCCCGCCCGACGCGTCAGTGACGGACGCGGACAAGCGGCTGTCGCCGTCGCCAAAGTCGTGGAGCGCATTACCTAGTACACTCATCAGGCCGACGTACTCGTCATCCGAGCCCGAAATGAACGGGGGGATGTACTCGTCTTCGTCGTCGTCCGACATCAGCGGGGGGACTTCGTCGTCATCGCCAGAGTCCGACACCAGCGGGGGGATGTAATCTTCGTCGCCAGAGTCGGACGTGAGCGGGGCGACGTCGCCGTCCGCACGCGGCGGCGCGGCCCAGCCCTCCTCCACGTCGCTCTCCAGCAGGGGCACGTCGCCGTCGGTATCAACGGTGGACTCCAACGGGGGTACGTCGGCGTCGTCCGACCGGGCCCGCGGAGCCCGCAATGGCTCTGCCGCGGCAGCACCGTGCGGCTGCGCCGCCGTCCTGACTGCGACGATCCTGCCCAGGGGAGCGGCCTCAACGTCCGGATCCAGTAGCGGTGGAGCCGGTGACATCCCGGCACCAACGGACCCAAAGACCAGTTGAGCCGTGGACCCAACAGGACCGGCACCAACCAGCTGGCTCTGCTCCTTATGCACAGCCTGCACGTGACGCGCCACGTTCGCGGTCGTGCCAAACGTGGAGCAGCAGTAGTAGCACTTGACGGGGGGTCGGGAACTAACCGGCGGGGGCGCCATGGTGATACGCTCCGTGGTATCGGGGCGGAGGATGGGGGCGGGGGAAGAGCAGGTGCGGACCGCGGAGCACACGGGAAGGGGAGCGAGGGCGCCGCGCAGCACGGGGCCTGTGTCCGACGAGGTTGTGACGCGGGGGTGGACACCGGCCGACCTGTGAAGCGACGTCAAATAGGGTGCGGCGGGCACGCGTTGCGGCGAATCGGGCTCTCTGGTGGTTAGCGTCGGAGCTCACGCCTCTTGCAGCGTGAAACGGGGGGGGACACCGCAGCTCCAGTCATGCGGCGCGCACAGCGCAGGACACGCTCGCGCGCACGGCCGTGGCAGAATAGTGCAGTAACACCCACCGCGAGCTCAGCACCGTACCGAAAAGGGGCGGAGCGCACCCTCTCGGGAGTACCGCCACAAGTGTGGAGGAGACCGACGAGGGCGACGGGCACACCGAGCAATACGACATGCCGTTCACACTCATCACGTGTCGAGTCGCTTTCGCAGTGGCCGCCGTGCCGCAGCGTTAGCGGAGAGCGGTGATTGCGCCCAGGCGCTCATGCACCGCAGGTTCAGAATGGAGGGTGCCAAGCAGAACGAAACGAGGGGGTTCTCGGAATAGAGGGCGGAGTCACACGAACGCGAGCGGTCGGGGACGGGCAAGGGCACAGTGCAGCCGGACATGAAAACGGTGGTACTGCCAGGCGAGATGGACGCGTGGTGGACACGGCCGCGTCCGTGTCCACCACCCCCGCCCGCACAAAGAAGCTCGCTGCGGCACCGAGCGTCGCAGCCGCCTCCCCCCCACGCGCCTCCAGCGGCAATACGAACTCCAACGACGGCGTCGTGCGGATCGCCCACCAGTCCGGGCAACACCAAAAGAGCAGTCGACAAGAATCACCTGTCCGTGGACGAAGACCAGCTATGCCATCTCCAGCACCGGGCGTTTGACGGATGATACAATCCGCTGCGCAGTGCATTGCGCACCTGCCAGTTGCACTTGACACTGCGCAGTCAAGAGAGTGCCGCGGTCTCTGTAGTTGGACCTATGCCGAATGCTCCTTTCCTTGAGCCGCAATTGACCATCCCCGTGTTACCCAATGAGCACGTCGAGCGGAAAAGTAGCACCCCCTAATTGATAGACAGTTATCTTCGAACTGGTGATTTCAGTGCAATTCGTCTTGAACTGCGGCGCTGATTGGCAATTAACCATGCGGAATGCCACGTAAGCGCCTCCTGGAGTGACGAGCTCCGTGCTGCGCCAGTGGTCGCGGACGTCTCCTCGTCTGCATCCTTCACCACCTGCCGCCAGAGGCACACGCCGCCTCCACGACGACCTCCTCACCATGACTGTTGCTTTCGACGACGATCGTGCAGCCGACGCTACAGCAGCACGATGCCCCACACGACGCCGTGCTGAGCGTTGTAGCTGCTCAAGTGCAGCCGACAGCCGTACTGCGCCTTGTCCCCGTCCCGTTCAGATCGTTGTCGGGCCACTGCTGGTCCTCTTTTCGTGGTACGTTGGCCACGGGCTATGCGCGAAGCAGCGGGACAAGTCCGGTGCGGTTTGCATGCGGGGGGGGGTGGCCACGCAATCGCCGTCTCTGTGGTAGTTCCGGGCTCCAGCGGGGTACCCCCACGGTAGCAGGACCCCCTTGGTCCTCCACAGCCTGTGCTCAACGCGAAGCAGATGTGTGTGGCGCGTCAACCAGTACTTGTGCTGCCGTCGCTGGCAGAGCAGCGACGGCCTGTCTGCCTCTCTTCTCACCACCCATCTTCGTTGTGCGCTATCCATTCCCTGCTGCCAACTGCGCCGGTGGCGCCTCTCGCCCTGCTGTTCGGGCTTCACTCCCCCATTTCCCCAATCGTGTCCGCCTCGCACCACTCGTATAGCCTGCGCTCTCTGTGGGGTGCCATGTCGCTGCGCCATGGCTGTTTCTTTTCAACCTCTGCGGTGGCACTCGTGCCGCCACCAGGTCATCGTCGAGGTCTCGCACCTCGGCTAGGCGCGCCTGGCACGCCTGAAGCGTCAACGCACGGCGCTGCGGGCCGCCACGGCCAAGACGACCTGGTGTTCTTGACGGGCCAACACACGACGGCGCTCCCTGTGAGCACCGCCTGGCCATGGCATCGTCCGCTGCTGCACGGCGCGGCGTCTACCGGCCCCGGGGAGGTCCCGTCGTCACCCAATCACCGTTCTCCCCCGGTGTTCTTTACCCCGCCGCCCGTGCCCGCTGTTTCGCAGCCGCCGGCTGGCGTCGGCGGTGCAGATGGGCTTTTCATGTGGCATGACGCCGCAGTGGCGATGCAGCTGGCCCCGCAGCGGGCCCTGGATCCACGCACCTCGCTCTCGTCTGGGCCCACCGACGGATCCGGTGGCGCACACGGGGTGCCTGTGTCTCCGTCCCCGCCGCTGGGAATGCCGGCTTCACACAAAGGTGCGGACGATACTGATGTGGTTGCACCTCGGCGGCCCGCGGAGCAGGACATTCTCTTCCACGCGAAGAGGCTGGGGCGTATCCCACGCATCCCGTAGGGAACCGCCGCCGTCGCGCTTCAGGGCCGCCGTCGTCTCCGAGCCCGCCGCCCACTCGTCAGCGGCGTACCGGACCCTCCCAGGCGCCGTCACCTAGCCGGCCCCTGCACGCACCTCCTGTCTTGCCGCAGCAGGCTCCCTCGCCAGCAGGGTCTGTGGGGCCAGGTGCTGCTTCTTCCTCTGACAGCGCAACGCGCAGGCTGGCGGACATGGCCACCGCACACAAGAGCGGGCTGACGGGTCTGCGCGGCGAGGTCAACGCGTTGCGCAAGGAGGTCGTCGTCAACACCAGCACATTGCGTTTGTTGGTGAAAAAGACGGACGACATTGCGACCGTCGCGGACCGGTTGGCAGCATCGCTTATCTCTCATCGGCACATCCTCCTCAAGGTGCCCAGCGACGTCGCGGCCGCTGTCGCACGGCTTCCGGCCTCGGGCGGCGCGGCCGTCGCGATGTCCGCCGGTGCTGCGCGCGGCACGCCAGCTCGCGCTCTCGCAGCGGCTCCGGTGCCGCCGAGGCAGCTGTCGATGGATGAGACGCACGTGGAAGAAGCGTATTGGGTGATGGAGCTCATGGCTGAGCTTGACAAGTGGCTGCTAGACTGTTCCCTGAACGCCGCGTGTACAGCAGATATCTGAATTTCGACGGCGGACGTCGATGCCTTCTTGCGCATTTGGGGGGTACGGCGTTTTGCGGTCGCCCCCAGTGATGCTATCAAGCTCCTGGAGAAGCAGTGGCGCCTGCCGGTGCGCGCTCTCGCCGCCGTCTTCTCCTCCAACAATGTTATTTCCCGCTTTTCCGAGGCAGGCCAGCAGCGGGATCACCCTCGCGTCGTTGTGTGACGCTTGGGTTACTTCGCCCTCATCTCCACCAAGGTGCGTGCGCACCTGAAGACACGCGCAGCTGCTCAGTGTCGTGACGGGCTCGACGACGACGGAAAGAGCAACGGCGACCACGGGCGCCGAGCTGATGGTGACAAGAAGCACAGCGATGGCGGCAGCGGCAGCGACGCGGTCCGTGACGACGCAGTGGGCGGCAATTCCACCATCGCCGAGCCCCTGATTGGTGGTCACCGTCCCGAGTGGATCAAAGAGCTGCCCGTTTTCGATGGTGTCCTCCGTCCGCAGGGCGCCGGGGCATTCAACGGCCTGCATATTGTGGATGCCCTCGACGCTGGCCGCACGGTCTCGGTCCGTCCATCGCCTCCGCCACCGTCGGCTCGCACCAGGCCTGGTACGAGTCCAGCACGGCCGACAGTCACGGAGCCCGTGCCACAGCGCCCCATTGGGACCGTCCCCCCCTTACCGCCGACTGCGGAGCGCGTCGGGCTTCGGCCCCCGCCGCTGGAGAGCGATTCTGAGGGGGACGACGCTTGGTCGAGCCCGAATGATGAGGAGGACCCACCTCATCGAAGGAGGCGCACAAGGGAGGAGCTCCGGGAAGCTGCCGCGCGACGGGCGGCAGCTCGTGTTTTGAAGGACGACGTCGAGTAGATTATCCCCTGCCGCGTTTTCTTTTGCTGCTGGTGACTCAGGATGCTCATATGACCCGTGCGCGATGCCGTGCTGCTCCGTTTCTGGACTGCTGTCTGCTGTTCGTTGTGTGTATTGCTAACCTCCAAAAAATGGCGGTTGCAGAAGGAAGGGAGGCAGAGCCGACGACAGGGCGTAGAAATGAAGTCGGATTGGCTGTTCGACAAGCCACGATCGAGCTATTGGCTGAGAATTGCTGCCAGTAATCTTGCAAGCCAATCACCGTGCCGTGCAGGAGTCACGCAGAGCCATTGCAAACCACAATGAGATTTCCTGAGATTTTTGGGCCGCTTGCTTGGGCCTGAAGAGGGCATGGAGAGGGTTCTGGGCCAGACTTGTGATTTGTTATGAGATCAACAAAATTCTTCAGATTTCTTGAGATCCTAATGTGCATTTCCAGCGCGCGGAGCTGCATGAGGACACTGTCTAAGGAACTCACATGATTTCTAGCGTTTCGATTGGTCCACGTACGCTGTTGAATGATTGCAACCATTCTGCAACCGCCATTTTTTGGAGGTCAACAATACTTTCCCTGAGATATGCCGACGCACTCGATGCTATTGAATCCTGATAACTCCTGCTTATTGCAGTCTGCTCAATTTTGCCTGTCTGGGTCGGAACAGAACGCAATCACGACGGACTCTCAGCCATCCATTCAGGCGGATACGTACCGCTGGCCAATAGGATTTCGTCCTGATTGTGTTCTGTTCGGACTCACACCGGCAAAATTGAGCAGACTGCAATATTTTTTTCAGAAGAAAGCATCCCAACATATACCGTAAACTTCATACCACCACACAGTGTAGCGCTCGCCATCCACCGCCGGCTTCCACACCCAAACAAACCAAGTCTGCAATCCGATTCCGGTAGGCGTTCAGGGACGTGAATTGGCACACACTTTGCTGCGATCTCAAATAACACTGGGGTGGAATCGGCAGCGCAGCCCCTCAACCTCGTATCTGTCTCTGAGCCGACGAGATCATCCTATGCTGGTCTCCGGCATGACACGAGCCGCTGCCTGACCAAATTAGAAGGTTGCCCAACCCACCCAGCACTGTCTGGCGGCCAGTGCCTCTGACGCCTCGCGCCTTTCTCGCCCCATTTCGAAAATCCTGGGAACCTGGGCCGAGAAGGCACGAATGAAGTGCTCCACCTGCCGCACATCCCTCTCTAAGCGTCTAAGATGTCGTGTATCTTGTTGACCGTCCGTTTTGACGAAGGACCCGATCAACCACTGTCATTGGCAGACGCATGATGGGTCTCAGAAGGAGTTCTTAGTCAACTTGTCTGGCCAATGACAAGCCGAGACCGGTGCAACAATCTATGCAAGGGTTCTCAGCAGTGCGTTATTGACCCCACCACGTGTGAGAGAGCCGTTAGTTCCCTCGCCACGGGGGCAACACTGGAGACAGCCCCTTCCATTTTGTGCCTTTTCTGTCCTCGGCCGGGCTTTTATGGTCGCCAAAATCTGTAAGGGCGTTTCTCCGCTGTCGCACCGAGTCGCACGACTGCGGTCGTCAGCAACCGGGCAGCAAACTGCATCTTCTTCGAACTGGGCTTGTCGGATGTCATCTCTTTCGCATGAGAGCCGAAGACAGATCATGGACCGGTCTTCACACTGGAGTGGACTCATGGGCATCTCGCCTGTTGAGTAGATGTCACGCACTGATTGGCCCACATCCACCTCCGCAGGAAAAACTGAGGACGTGGAGGTAGTAAGTTTTAGGCTTTCCGACCCCACTGCCGGCCACCGCAACCGCCAATAGAGAGTCAAAATTGTTTGACCGATCCAATCAGGTGGTTTCCTGAGCCCTGCAATCCAGAAGAGCCGCTGGAGGCGGTCTTAACTAAGTGTCTTGTTGCAGCGACCTTCGTATGGCGATCATCACGACTGATCTCAAATGTATCAGGTCCCGGTCCTCCGCAAAGTACAGTCAATATCCGTTTATTTATCACCCTAACGCATGGAGAGCCATGCAGGAAAAGGTGGGCTACCAACGTCAGCTCCGCGACCAGAAGGTACTTGTCTCCTGCTCCACAGTGCCAGAAGGGCCGATTCTGGATATAAATGCTCTTACTTGTGTGTGACAGGGTGACATGTAACCGGAGCGCATATAAGCGGATATTAACTGTACCGCCGACAACCACACCTATGTCGGCCACTGTGCTGAGGCTGTGTCTTGACGGCGAGTGGGCAGATCGCATCTCCCATCTATCGCAAGGAAACTTTCGTACACAGCACGCCTGCTACGTTGCTGCAACCACACACGCAGGTGCGGGCCCCACCGGACACGATCCGCCACATTGCTGTCATGTGGCCACTAGAGGTGCGTAGCACCAGGTAGGACGGACCGCCCCAGCACTGTTCTTAAAGGAGTGATGGGCCTCACCCGACACGATCCGTCAGGGTGCTGTCAGCAGCCCACCGTGGCAAACCCAGCCCCGACGTGATGCAATATGTCACAATCCCATTGGGTCTTACAGATTGAACCTGCAGGCGCACGGACTGCCATGCGGACGCCGCGGCAGGCGGCGCCTGCTGGCATCCAGGCCGGAGGGGTGGGCTGTGGCAGCCACCCCCCCCCCGTAGCAATCCATCAGGCTGTGTGGGTATAGTACTGGCGACAACCGCGAGGGTAGGGTAGGAAGCGCGTTTTACTCGGACAGTGTGGGCCTGACGGCTCAACACAAGCGCCGTACCTCTTTTGATGGGCCACTCTCCTCCGCCCCGCCGCTCATACGACTCGCCGCCAGGTGTCCCTCGACTGCAACAGCTGCCGCATCCTAGCGGGTGCGTCGACGAGTGGCGTCGGCCTGAGTTGTTTCGATCCACCCGCCCTCCGAGGTGAGTCGTCTTGGTCCGCCTCATGACCTCTGCTTCGCAGTGGTGCTTACTATCTACCAACCTCGTCGCTGTACTTTCCCTCTCTCTCCAGTCGGTGTGTCTGGGCCCCGCCACTCTACCTGGTACCACCTGCCCGCCGCTCTTGCCTTCACCAACACCGCCCACCATGGCTCCGCGTGGTTCGGCCCTGGACGAGAGTCGCGGTCGCGCCGTTGGCCGCGGAAGCCGGCGGTCAAGAATGATGAGCCGACGTGGGCACGCTGTTGCCACGCGGCGTTTGGCCTTCTTCGCGGCCGCCTTCGTCGCCGCCATTTTGCCGCAAGTTTCGACAGCGGCTTGTGCGACGCCACCCCGCGTGCACACTGTTGGTGCCCGTGCGCGATTGTGCATAAACTCTGGTCTCAACCATGTGTTGGAGGATGACTTTCGATTGCTTTTTCGTATGGCGGCGGAGGACTTTTGGGCTTTTCATGCGGCGGTGGAGCACCGCGTGGCGATGGACGAGGGAATGGCGACGCTCTCGAGCGGGTGGCCCATCCCTTCAGAATGACGACTTGCCCTCGGGTTGCGTATGCTAGCGGGGGCGTCGTACCTGGAATGCATGCTTGCATTTGGGGTTAGTCGTTCCATGGTGTATGCTATTTTTCATCAGGTATGTGCGCCACTTGTCTTCGTTTTGAGCTGCCTTACTGCGTGCGGGCCCGGTCCCTTGCGTCCGGCTTGTATCCTCTTAAGCATTCCACGACTTTGTGGCTCAAGTTTGGCTGTGGGCAACTAGCTAACACCGTAACGATATCGCCACTTGTTGCTTGCTCTCGAACTCTCGGTGTCGACATTTTTCGTTGCTCGCCTTCTTGCTTGTGGGTGTGCTCGTGGTTGTCATCTTTTTGGTTGCAGGTTGTAAATGCGCTCGACAACGATCCCTTTTTGGACAACATCCACTTCCCGTCCACCCCCGAACAGTTTGCTTCACAAAGCGAGTTGTTTTCGCGTGGCGGGCACAATCCGCTGCGCGGGTGCGTCTCTGCCGTTGATGGCATCGCCCTACGCATCCGCGGGCCTCAAGTCGCGGAGGTGCCCAACCCGTCGTCCTACTGGACGCGCAAGGGCTTCTTCGCTATCATTGTGCAGGCTGCTGTTGGTGGGGACTACAAGGTCCAGTTTCTGTCGACGGTGACGGCGGGGTCGTGCCACGACAGCACGGCCTTCTCGGCATGCGGGCTGGCCGAGCTGCTGGATGGGGGGGACGGCCTACCTCAGGGGTACTGGGTGGCAGGGGATGATGCCTACGTCGCCAGCTTGCGTCTGCTAACTCCCTGGCCGGGGAACAACCTCCCTTGGGAGAAAAACTCCTTCAACTATTACCACAGCTCCTCCCGCACCTTTGTTGAGCAAGTGTTTGGTCAGATTGTTGGTCGGTGGGGTATCTTGTGGAGGTCGATTCGCTTCTCTGTGTATCGTGCTTCTGTAATCATGCGTGTATGCGTGCGTCTGCACAACTTTTTGTGTGAGAGGAGCCCCCCGCCACCCGCCTTGCTCCCGGAAGACGGATCTTGCGGGACCGGGGAGGTGATTATGCAAGACCAGTGCGACCTGGATGACCGCCTCCGTGTGCGTCGGCGTGACAGGGAGCCTTGTCCTTTGCGAGTGGCGCTGACTCGCCGACTGAAGCGGTTGCAGTACCGCCGACCCGCCTGACTGGCGCTTTCATGTAGTATATCATTGGCTTTTGTAAAAACCTGCCTCATCGGCCACTTAAGTGTCACCACACCCGGCCATCAACTAGGGTAGCAACGACCACTCCGCTCAGCACCCACCGTGCGCACCGCCCGACCGCCGCCAACGGCAACAGCAACACCCCCCCCGACGGCACACCCAAAAAGAGCGCCCGTCGCGTCCCGGCACCGACCACATGCCTGCTTGTTATGGGCGGGGCGGCCGCCGTGCCACAAATTTGCAGCAAGTCGGGACCCCAGACGAGTTTTATGGATCAGTCGATGGGGGGGGACACTCCGAAAGCTACCGCTCGCCCGCGCCGACCACGTATTCAGTGTTGAGCGGCGTCGGGGCAGCCGTGCGGAAAATTTGCAGAGCATGCGAGATCCCCACGGGGTTTATCGACGTCGGTAGAGGGGACGGGCACGACGATATCTTGGCAACCCAGGCTGCCACGGTAGTGCCACGCAATACCCACTGCACGCCCCGCCCGGCCACCGCTAGCGGCAATCTAAGCACCGCTCCCACCTACGCCACAGCCAGTACCAGCCCGCCACCCTCGTCATCGCCTACCAGACACTACGCTTTGAGCGGAAACAACTCAAGGTGCTGCCAAAGAGAATGCGTTGTTTTACATCTATATGAGAGAGACAATCGCCTGTCCACATACTTCTATCTCCTCCAACAGACACATCAGCGAGGGACGGCTACACCGTCTTCAGCAGGTTCTCAAGCTGCTGCTCAATGTGGGCGCGCATAGAAATTGCTAACGCGACAGTGGAGTCCTCTGCGACAGCGGTGCGAGCGGCCTTGAGCTGCGTCCAAACGGCGCCCATCGCTTCGGCGTCGTCAAACGCATCTGCTGAGCGGCGCCCAGCAGCGTCGCGGCCATTGGACCCATCGGAGTTTCCCAGGGACACCAGCGCCGCCGTCAAGTTCTCCATCCCTCCGATGGTTACCTCGGCCTGACGGACTCGCTTGCGGGAGGAGGGCGGAGCAGAGCCAGGGTGCCCCGGTCCACGACCTACGGCGCCACTGCCGGGCAGACCCACTTCCGCCTGCGCGGCTTGCGGCAACGACCGGAGCACAAAGTCAACCGCCGGATTGTCATGAAGTAGGCAGTGCAGGTGCAAGAGTTGGTGGTCCCCGTTGACGTAGTCCTTAAAAATGCCCCCCTCCAGCTGGCCGCTGCGCGTGTAGTTGGAGTACGCCTTAGTGTAGTTAGAGCGTAACGCTCGGTAGATTGTCTCGAGTTTGGATGTGTCGCGGCTGCAGGTGATGCTCGATGGATCCATTCCACGTAAATCCGACATCAGCACGCCGTCAACAGGCGTCGCGCGGGCCGGCTTGTAATCGGGGTTGTTAAATGCGGGGCAGAGTACGGTTTCACATAGGCTTCCCCGAGGCTTGGCAAGCTCCGTGCGCCCCAGGGGCTGGTTGTCCGCTTGTACCGCTTCAAAATGGCGGGGGTCGGTCGCAACGTGTGACAGGCGGGCCATGTCGTTGGCGCTAAAGGCCGGGCCGCGGACAACAGGCCCAGGAGCTGCCGGTGACGACAGGGCAGCCCGTGCGGTCGAGCCACCCGACGGCGACAGTGCCGGGGCCCTGGCACCCGTGTGAGCCCGAGAGGCCATCGAGGGCGTGGACAGAGACGCCAGATCCGCGGCGTCCATCATGGACTCGAGCTCCTCATCGCCGACCCGCTGGTCCTCCATGGACGACAGCGTGACGGCGCGCTTGTCCGCCATGTTAGCTTGCATGCGGCCCTTGATGTGCAGCACGCGGAGGACGGTGCGCAGCTCTGCTGCTGACAGCTTCTGGAGGAAGATAGACGCCTTTTCGAGATCAAAAGCAGTAAGGGCCGTAGCCGAGCCGGCTCCGTCAGCCACGACAGACACCGACGGAGCTGCCGCGGGCGTGGTGGGCGTGGTAGCGGGGGTGAACTCCCGCTGCGGCGCCAGGCTAACGCGAAACACGTCGTCATCGTTGCCCGTGAGATCGGCGGCCGGGCTCGACGCAGAGAACCGGGTAGTGGGAGGAGGGGTTGGGATGGCCATGGTGAATAGGCTCGTTGGCTGTCAAAATCTTGGAAGCGAACAGGGCACAGTGCTGCACGTGAAGATGGGAGGGGTTGGTCAGGAGGCAGGCAGATGTGGTACCGCTGTACGGTGGGAACGTCGCATCTGTGATGAGCGGAGTGTTGATGTACCCACGCAAGTGTACCTGGCATCTGCAGTGGTTTGCCTGCCAGGACCCACGCCGCCCGCACCCCCAACCAACTGCGCCGTAAACCGCGTGTGCGGTGCATACAGTGGCGCGTTGTCCTCCCATACGTGGCGCCCGGTGGCGGAGGTCGCGTGTGCGCACGCGGTGACTCCAACGGCGCGCCTCCACCTCTCACTGTGACAAGGGTCAGCGGCCCTGATTGCGGGCAGGCACCTGCAGCAGCGGTACGCCCCCACCTCACACTGTGCCAGCGATCGGCCATGTTTGAGGACACGCGGTGGCTCGAGCGACGTGTGCCACCTCACGCTCTCACGGAGCCCCCTCTAGCGCACGCGCTTCGCTCCTGGCCGAGCCTGCGTGACGTGGACACAGCGGCGGCCGTCACCACGTCATGACGTAGCCAGCGTGCGTCCAGTGGGAATTCGCCAGCCTTGGAGTGCAGCCAGTGTCCTTGCATTCGTCGATCCGCGCGTCACGATCCGGATAGTGCTCTCGTCCAATCATGCGCGCCGGATCAAGGGCCTCTCAACAGGCTATTTTCTTTCCGAGCACGTTCACGTGTGCGAGATTTTTGAAAAATCGCGCACACGTGAACGTCCTCGGCCCGGATCGGCCCGAAACGGTCCGTTTCGGCCCGTTTCGGACGGTAAGTCCGTTCGTGCGCGGGTCACCCGATCACTCCAATAATGTCCAAACTGGTCGACGTGATTGGGGCGTGATTGGAACGTCGCGTTCCCATTGGCTAGAACGCACTTCTGCACGCCGTGCGCGCGCCGTCAAGACAGAGCCTGAGACCCAATCTCCAGTCACTACCGTCTCTTTGGCGTTGGACCAGGTTTGAGAGGGAATTATCATGTCATGGTTTCGACGATTAATGTGGAAGAATCATCTCCATCATCCGGTCTGTGGGTTGATATCATCACCACGTGGCTGCCTCACGCCCACGTGGTTGGCCGATTCACTACTGTAGGGGGTGGATTGATGCCCACCTCCCACGCCCCCCCGGCCTCCTCCCCATCTGGCACGGTCGTGGTCACACCGGTCAACTGTGGCGCGAGGATGATAACGGCAAGGGACAGCAGCTGCAAAGCACAGTGCATGATCAGTTTACGCATGCGACAAATCCGGCCGCTGTGGTCGGCCGCAAATGACCGCCAGCGGGCAACATCGCACAGTCAGGCAGAGGGCAGGGGGGCACAAGTGGCACAGGATGGGTCCCTCGGTCCTGTCCCCGGGTGCACCTGGTAGACTCACACCTTGCTGTCACCTCGAGCAAGACGACAGCCTCGCTCTTGATGGTCTATGTTGCACGGATAGGTTTCCGTCGGCTGAGGCTAGCACGTCGGCTGTGCCTCAACGTCGCCTGACCTGTAGAGCGCATCAGCGGACCCCCTTGGTGTGGCGCCACGTGGCGCACGATGGTTTTGATAACTGTCGAGGCGAGTTATTGATAATATACCACATTCATGCTAATCATGGATGGTTTCTCCGAAAACGCTCATCCCTGCGTTGGACAGTTCCTCAGCCACGTGGTCCGACGATTGGAGCGGTAACGTGGCACCGATCGTGCAGTTAGTCCATCTTCGATCCCGCAGCCGATATCGACCAAGCTCCAACTCCCAGAGACTGGCAACTTGTGTCAAGTTCGAGCTTGTCCATGTGGGATTCAATCGGAAAGCTCCAGGATTCTAGTGAAATGAGAAAAATCCCCAACCCAGAGTCCAAATCAAAGTAAATGCCGTCTACCCTGGCGTTGTCCTCATCCGGCAGAAATGTTCTACAAGACCACTGCAACATTGAAACGTGTCTTGATCCCCATGTCCTCCCTTGAGTTGGGGCACTGTAGCTCGAGGTTTGTCGGATCTGGCCGCGTCTGCTCGCCTCTGGTGTCACACGTCCTCCGGCGGTACTTCCCGAGCCGGCTATCTTCTTCCCGCTGAGGCGGTCAGGACCGTGATTCGGGTGTAAATCGCCTTGGCTGTTCGACATGGCCTTTTGCGGGGCTCCTGCCGCTTGGGGTGGCGCCACTCCACTGCGGGCGTCGTGGACTACGGGCGCTCGGCCGGCGGTTACTCTTAGAGCAGCTTCGAGCCGCCAGACAGCTCGGGCGACTGTGTCCATGGTCGCAACGTCTAAGAACGAGCCGAATGCGGCGGTATCGTCCAAGGTCGAAGCCCTCTACGACAGCTACCCTTTCCCGCCAGGTACGTCGGGGATGTTTAGTATTCTCTCATCTGGTGGTCTTTTCGTCTCGCGCTTGTGGCGGCTTGAAGCTACTGGATTCCAGCCGCCGTGTGTCTAATGTCTCTGTTGGCGGTGCCTCCTGGCGCGTAAGCTGCCCTCCGTTTCAGCATGAAGGCTGGCTGGACACATTCTGTGCGCTGACTCTTATACACTGGCCACTTCTTTTCACCGTACGCCCATTGCGCCGCTGACTGTTTTTGTTTGTAGACCCTCTCATTGATGGCGCGCCAGTTGGCTATAACTGGCGGTGGCACTACCCGTCTGCGTACGCCTTTTGCACCGGCCGGGCGCCAACCCCTCTGCCGTCACCCTTGCGCATCCTCGACGCCGGCTGCGGCACTGGCTGCGGCACCGAGTACTTGGTGCATTTGAACCCTACCGCCGCAGTGACGGGGATTGACCTGTCGGCTGGCGCTTTGGCGGTGGCCAAGGACCGGCTGACCCGGTCGGTTGGACAGGAAGGCTTGGCACGCACTACCTTTGAGCACCGCTCCATCTTTGATGTGGAAGACCTGCCCGGCACCGGCTTTGACCATATCAACTGTGTAGGAGTGGTGCACCACACACCTGACCCGCTGCGGGCTGTGCGGGCACTGGCTTCCAAGCTGAACGACGGTGGCATCTTGCATCTGTTTGTGTACGCCAGTCACGGGCGGTGGGAAATCTCCCTCATGCAGCAGGCCATCTCGCTGCTGCAGCCCGAACGTGGGGGCAAAACGGTTGACTACAAGGAGGGCGTCCGCATTGGCCGAGAGCTGTTTGACAAGCTGCCCGAGGACAACCGGCTGGTCAAGCGAGAGGTCAACCGCTGGTCGCAGGAGAACAAGCGGGACGCCACCTTTGCCGACATGTACGTGCACCCGCGCGAGGTGGACTACGACATTGTCACCCTTTTTGAGATGATTGATGCGTCTGGGCTTGACTTCTTGGGCTTCTCCAACCCAGGCAACTTTGACCTGGCGCGAATTCTCGGCAACGCGCCAGAGCTGCTGGAGCGGGCGCGGGCTCTACCGGAGCGGGAGCAATATCGCCTGGTAGAGCTTCTTGACCCCGAGTCTGTGACGCACTTTGAGTTCTTCCTCGGCAAGGGTGTGTCGGTTTCCTCTTGGGAGGACGATGAGGCGCTGCTGGCCGCCAAGGTGTCCCTCTCAGAGTGTACCCACGGTTGGCCGGCTATGTTCCTCTTTGACCGGGACTACATGCCGGTAGAACTGAGCGAGGCGGACCACAAGTTTCTGACCGTTGCCGTGGATGGCAAGGGCGGCGCCACCGTTAAGGAGGCAGTGGCCGCGAGCGGTTTGGGCCTGGACGTGGTGCGGGAGTTGCGTCGTAAGGCCGTGATTGTGTTGGCAGAGTCGTGATGGTAGGGTTTTGATTGTTATCCTAGGTCTTCTGTGGGATGGCTGTGGCGACTTCTGCTTTTGTAACGGATGTTCTGGTTCAAAGCAAAGCGTTCTGTTTTTGTCATTCGTTGTCGGGCTACGGTTTCGCAGCAATGGACGTCCGCACGCGCTGCAGCTCCACATTCTTTCAATGGCAATCTAGTGTTGAAAAAAAAAACAAAGGACTGGGCATCACCAGAAAGGGCGAAGTCTACCCACACCACAAGAACAAGCATGAAGAGAATGGAGAGAAGACCACAACAATACACACCCACGCACAAGTAGTAGCAATCACACGCGGACAACAAAAGCAGACGGAGATGGTAGGTGGCTGACACCGAATGCAGCCCGCTTACGGAGCACCTCCTGTTGGTGCCGGCGGCAGAGGCGGAGACCCGTCGCCCTCGCCCCCCCCGTCCTCCGCCTCTGCCAGGTCCGCCGCGTTGTCCAATAAATAGTTGGCCGCCAGCGCCTCGTCCTTCTCGCACGCCAACCACGCTTGGAGCACCGCGTTGCGACCGACGCCCATTGGCCCAACCAGTGTCACCAGCCGATCAATCTGCTCGGCCTCCTCAGGCGTCACGGTGATGTAACCCGGCGGTGGGGCCCCGCCCGCTCCGTCACCACCTGCCATGGACGCGGCCTCGTCAGGTGACAGATGGCGCATCAGCTCACTCATGCTGTCGCTCTCCGACACGGGTTCATTGAGGAGGCGCAGGAACTCCTGCTGGTTGGAGTTGATCACCTGGAAGAGAGACGGGTTGGTTTGTCGCAACTGTTGGAGCAGCGGCTGCAGGAGCGCCTGGTTGGTATGGATCATCCGGCGCATGAGGTTGAACTGCGGCAGACGGCGCAGGAAGTCGAGCTGCCCGGTACCACCGCCGCCAGCCCCGCCACCGCCGCCGCCCCTAAACATCTCAAAAGGAGTGTCCGCGGCTGCAGCCACGGGGGGAGAGGGCGTGGTGGTGGCTGCATCCGCAGCCGGGGCAGCGGTCGCAGCTTCACCCCCAGACGCTTGCTGGGTGCCCGAAGAAGGCGCGTCCATGTCCATAGCAGCGGGCGTGGCAGCGCCGGTAGCAGAGCCAACCGGAGCCGCCGGCACCACAGCAGGTGCCTCCTCCACGGCCGACTGCGGGATGCCGTTGGACAGGTACTCCACCGCCCGCTCCGGATTGTTAAAAGCCGCACGCAAGGCCGCCTTGACTTGATCTTCGGCGAAGCCCATATCGCATAGCTGGCTCACGCTCGCCTCGTACTGGGAGCCAACGACCAAGTCGTTGCCAGGGCTAGCCCCCGCCGCGGCGACGGGCGCGGCGGCCGCGACGGCCGCGGCGGCATTGTCTGTTCCCGAAGCCGGTGCCGCAGCGGGGGTCGCCGGCGTCGCAGAGGCAGCAGCAGCAGCAGCGGGCTTGGCAGCGGGGGCCACCTTCTTAGGTGCCACTTTCCTGGGCGGCATGACGACGATGAAGCCCGAGTCGGAGACGCCAACGCTAGCAAGCGTTGCATCGTGGGAAGACAACACGTTACCAGCGTGGACCAGACGATACGCAAGCGGGTCCGCATCACTGTTGCCTTGCGCTTCCGCCACCTTTTTCTTCAACGCATCCACCTATGGAGCAGGGCAAATGGATGCCAACCACGGAGAAAAATGAGTACGTCCAATACAAAGAATGCAGCAATGGACACAAACGTTGTACACATGGCGGTTAGAAATGCAGGCCTCGCACAAACCGCATCGATGGCGGTTCCTGTATATCCACGCCTGCCTCTCTGCGCACCGACCGCACCTGCCCCCGGCTGCCCATCAACGCACTGCTTCGCCGCACAGCAAGCGACAACCAAAGCGGTCCCGTCCCACCTCCCCGCCCCACACACCGCGCCGTCCCCCCGGCGGGAGGGCACCAACGTTGGATTCGTCGACAGCACCACTCAAATCGGAGAAAACAGGTTACCTGGCACGTACCGTGTCGGATGCTTCGGCTTCGACCGTGAAGGTCTTGCCCGCCAGGGTCTTCATGGTCAACTTCATGACGGCTGCGGTGGTGGTGCCAACCCGGCAATGCTAGTAACGGCAGAGCTGTCGAGGGCAGCGGTAGCAGCGACGGCGTCAGCGGCAGCGGCGATAGGAGCACCCCCTACAGCAACGGGTGGAAAACACGACACAACAGCCGCCAGCCGAGCCCACGGCCGACCCGACAAACGCCAGGGATGCCCCAGATCGAGTGGTACGCGGACGATCGCCACCCCCCCGCCCACACGTCGTTCGCTGTCGCCAGCAAAGCGGGCAGGTGCGCCGCCGCGCTGCACGGCTGGATGCCAGCCTCGCCTGCGGCCACCAAAACGGCTCGTGGACCACCCTGGCCCACTCCACTGCCGGAGTGGCTCCGATTAGGGAAAAAAACAGCAATGCCGGGGGCAACCCCCTCCAGCCTCATCTGGCCCCCCCCCCCTCCCGCACACCCGCGGACGACAGCACGGCGCCCAATTCGGTATTGTGCAAGTGGGTTGAGGAACTGGCCACGTGGCTGAAAATCTACAGCCACCCACCGGGACTGCTTTGTATACGGGTGAGGGCGCACACAGGCGATTTTGGCCATTGTGACCAGTACAGCCGACAGCGGATGACTCGGCTGAATATCATCATGCGCCACAGTACATAGCTGAGAACTCAGCTGCAAGATGCAGACCCTCCTACCGCCAATCACCGACGCGGACCGTATTGTCCGCCTTCGTGTTTTCTCCATCTAAATCCAATCGATGCGGCCCGATGCGCAGCAGTCGAACAGCGAGCGCTGTCGCTGCCGGTCTGACCGGTGAGCGCAGGTTTCTGATGATGATCGCCCAGCACGCGCGGCGGACTGCGGAATGACGGCGACGGTGGACGTGTGTGAGCACTGTCTTAGAGGGGGCCGTGGGCTGAGGCGTGGACAGCGTGTGATGGTGCGCCTGGAGAAGACAGGGAAAACGGGTAGGGAGACGAACAGAACAAAAAACAGTGACGGCACTACGCCGTCTCGTCCATGTCCATCGCATCGAGGTCCTCAGCCGTCGATGGCATGCTCATCTCGATGTCCAATTCAAAGCTCTCGTCGGTACTGACGTCTACAGCAACGGCGGACTGCTCGCCCACATCCACCGTCAACTGCCCCCACACCCCCGAGCTCATCCGCACCGCGGCCAAAAACACGCCGACCTAGGGGAACAACGTCAGCACGGCGGCCACTAGCGTGGCGTCGACCAACGCGTCCGCCACCAGCTGGCGCCCCCACAACGAGGCCGCCGAGTCGCCGACGGCCGGTGGCGGCGACGCGGCCAGCGCCGCCAGCACGCGCGCCCCCACGTCATTGCCCCCCCAGACCTCCGCCGACTCGTCGGCGCTCGACCGCGGCGACGCGACCCGCGCCGCCAACACGCGGGCGCCAACATTGCCGCCGCCGCCAACAGCCGCCGACTCGCCGGCGGGCGGCGGCGCCGACGCGGCCAACGCCGCAAACACGCCCGCCGCCACGTTGCCGCTGCCGTCGCCTCGCTCCCAGACAACCGCCGACTCGCCGGCGGCCAGCAGCGGCGATGCGCCCGGCGACGCCAGCACGCGCGCCCCCACGTTCCCGCCGCCCTCCACAACCGCCGACTCGCCAGAAGGCGGCGGCGGCGACGCGGCCAGCGCCGCAAACACGTGCGCCCCAGCATCGCTGCCCCCCCCAACGACCGGCAACTCCTCGGATGGCGGCGGCGGCGACGCGCGCAGTGCCGCCAGTACGCCTGCCACCAAGGCGCTGCCGCCCTCGACGACCGCCGACTCGCCCGCGGGCGGCGGCCGCGACGCGGCCGACGCCGCCAGCACGCGCGCCGCCACGTTGCCGCCGCCCCCAACCGCCACCAACTCGCCGGCACTCAACCGCGGCGACGCAGCCAGGGCGGCCAGCACGCGCGCCCCAACGTTGTCGCCGCCCCCTACAGCCGCCGACTCGCCGGCGGGCGGCGACGGCGACACGCCCGGCGCCACAAGCACGCGCGCCCCCACGTTCCTGCCACCCCCAACAACCACCAATTCGCCGGCGGGCAGCGGCGCCGACGCGGACAGCGCCGCAAACACGCGCGCCCCTGCATCGCTGCCCCCCTCAGCGACCGGAGACTAGTCAGAGAGCGGCGGCGGCGACGCGCCCGTCGCCGCCAGCACACGCGCCCTCACGTTGCCCCCCCCCCCAACGACTGGCGACTCGCCGGCGGGCGGCGGCGGCGACGCGCGCAGTGCCGCCATCACGCCCGCCGCCAAGGCGCCGCCGCCCGAAAAAACCGGTGACTCACCGGCGGCCGACAGCGGCGACGTGCCCGATGCCGCCAGCACGCGCGCCCCCACGTTGCCCCCCTCCCCGACAACCGCCGACTCGCCAGTGGACGTCGGCGGTGACGCGGCCAACGCCGCCGGCATAGTCGGCGTGGGCTGCTCCTCCCCCTGCCTCCCGCCAAATCGCGAGCGGGCAACAGCAGCGTCGCGGCCAATGCCGCCGGAACTGTCGACGCCGACGCGCGCCGAATTGGCGTACGGTAACGGCGGGGGCACACCTAAACCCAGGCACACGCCCACAGCGAGGTCCCCCCCCGAGCAACACCCAACGCCAGGTGCCCGCTCCCCGCGCGGCCACCAGCTCATCGGCGGGGGTAAAGTCGGCGACGGAGTGCTGTCAGCCTTGCCTCTGCGTCTTTGCCTGGGGCTCCTTGTCGTTAAGCTCGGCCGATGAGGGAGCAGTGGGAACCGAGGCAGAACCACACCGCAAATTCACACAGTTGGCTCGTCGGCGATATCCAGGGCAGTCAGTTCGAGAAGTCTTCCAGGTCGTCCTCGGCAACGACGGGGGCAGGAAAACAACATCACGCCGCTTGACCCCCGAACAAACAAGGAACTGCCCCGCTCCCCTAATAACTAATAAGCCGGGGGAAGGAAGTCGACAGTCCCCCACTCCTTGACCTGCATCAGGGGCATGCGCACGACGCGATAGTCCTCATCCGCCGTTGTATCAAGGTGCACGAGGCCCGCCGCTTCGCCAGCTTGCAGCGCCTTCTCCTCCAGGGTCCCTGGTTGCTCGTCCACATCGAAGACAAATCTGATCGGCGTCTGCAACAACGCCGCCTTCACAAGGGCACGCTTCTGCGCCCCGCTTATACCAACAATCCCGTGAAAGACCACGGCCACAGAGTCCCGAGCTGCCCGCCAATCCACCGAAGAGAGGCAGCTGGCCACGTCCGGAATGACCCCTTTCTCCGCCTGACATGCCGCTGCGATCCGCTCGGTCTGCCCCCGAGCATTCTGACCCAAGTTGACCAACAGCCGCGGCCGAAACCCGGAGTCCCCAATCGCCAATCTCGCAGCGCCGCGGCGCAGCGCGGACAGCACGACCTCCCTAGCCCCGTCCAGCTCGGAAAAGGCATCCGAGAGACACCGGGAAGTAAACACCGAAGCAACAAGCTGCTCGGCCGAGGTGCGATCCAGGATGGCGGGGGACAGCAGGCGTTGCGCGAGCTTGTCCGTTGCAAGCATTGGAACGCCGAGCACCGGCGTCCCGGAGACGATGGGAAGAAGGATGACCCGCCAGCGATCTTGAACGACAGAAGAACGAGCAAAGTGGTTTAGCGCGCTCAGCATCTGCTTGAATGCCCACCGCGCGTAGTCCACACTGTCGGTGGAGCTCATCTGACCTTGCTTGGTCCGACGGCACAGCGCCAGATGGGACATGTAGACCTGGTACTCATCGAGGTGCACGGCGACCAAGAAGACCATTTTGGCAGAAGGGGGGTCGACAGCCGCATGCACACCACCACGACCACCGGCCGCCGACGCGGGAATTGAAGGGTGCAGCTTGGCCTCCATTCGTTGCAACGCCACACCCAGCACATTAGCGACGGTCAGCCCCGTCAGCGACCCCCCACTCAGTATCTTAACCGAGTCCAGCGGCACGCCGAGGGCTTGACTTGCCAATCGAGCGCCAAGATTCTGGGCCATGTTGTCGCCGTCCACGTCTTCCAAGAAGCGACCACCGTTGTTGAAGTCCGAAAACAGCCGTACAAGGTGTACTGGATGACCTAGAGCGCCGGCGAGCTTCCCAAGACGGTCAGGGTCGTCCCACATGCGGAGCACCTCGTACCCCAAACGCGTTTTGCCTGACCCAGGCACCCCTTTGACAACCAAAAAGCGGCGGGGGTCGTCGTCCGTCACGTGGGCGTTGTGTATCGCCACGTCAAAGGCCAGGTTGAGGTTGGTATCGCTGCCAAGAAGAGGGAGGGAAGCGCTCTTTAGAAAGTCCGGGCTGTACATCCGCGTGAACGAGGCCAGGTCCGTGGTGGACAACTTGGCAAGCACCGCGCTGACCTTCTACAACAGGAGCATCAAGAGGTCCTCCCGAGTGTACCGAAGCAATGGATCACAGAAAGTGATAGAAATGGATGGAGAGTCAGTGTGGCTTCCGGGGCAGACTCAGCAAGCTACACGAGTAGCTCCTACCCAAGCCACCACAGTAAACAGAATAAAGAGACAGGGCAGCCCACGTACCATTGCATCGTTGAACACGTTCTGTACGCCTCCCTGTATGGCATCGGGCACTGGTTGACTGCCCAGTGGGAGAACAGCAGGAACGCGTCCACCTTCTTGAGTGCCAGCACCATCGTCACCGATAGGATGTTGCGAGCGGGGTCTCTTTCTTGAAACACCTGGAGATGAGCAGGACGCAGACGCTTGAGCTGGACCGGTTGCAGTGTTTCTCTGCGAGCCGCCCTGGTCACCCGAGCTGCCACCCGCGCCATGCCCAGTCGCATCCGGCTGCATGGTGTCTGCAGCAGCGGCCACAATGCCCACGCCTGCATACCAACGTCGGACACGCAATCCATATCACCACCATTTCACGAGCACAATAGAGCACCAGACGGAGCGATGGAGGAAGAGAACACGGGCAGATGGTCAGAACATGAGTGCGCGCCATGAATGAGTTGCCGCCAGCAATGGACTTGGTCACAGCATAGGAGGTCAGCAATGGTGGAGGCGGCCACCATAGTCTGAGTGGCACGAAGAGCGGACCGTTGTCAAAAAAATGTGGTGAGCAACAAGTTGGAGCAACTGGCACCACTCACCACATACGAGGCACCGCCAGGGAGCAGCACGATGAGATGGTAAAAAATATACGAGAAAAAAGGTGAGCATTGTCGCCAGGTTGCGTGTGCGGGGACAACGCCGAATCGAGAGAGAATTCACAGTTTTGTCCCAAGGGGGCGTCCTCACACTGTGTGTCGAAATGAAGATCCGTGTCTCTGCTAAAATCCATTATTCCATTGTAAATAAGGGGCTATAATTGGTATTCGACTCACGACTGCTCCACGGATTATCCGCAGCAAGTTCACGTGATCGATGCGGGACCATCTCAGTTGTTGTTCTGCTCACCCTGGCCAAGAACCAGCCAAGAGGATTACTTTGACCGAAAACATGCTCAACCTGTGCCAAGAGAACAGAAAAGTGCTATTTGGATTAAAATTTATGCTGAATTTTGGCAGGTGGACAACGACATTTGCCTCACATACGTATCTGTGAATATTAGAGCCGCTTCTGCGATGTCTGCTGGCGACGGTTGTGAAACTTCTCAAGAGGTGCGGACTGCTGTGGAGTTGGGGGTGGGGACGGCAGTGGGACCGAACGATGGGGGAGCTGGAAGTGGGAGCACAAGGGGAGCTGGAGGTGGGGACGGTGGAACGGATGGAGATGGGGGGCGGGGGGGGCTGGACGTGGTGACGGCCGGGGGCGACGAAGGCCGGTGGCGGTGAGGTGGCGACCGCGCGCGGATGCGGGAGGTGGCGCCAGCGAGGAGGTCAGGCGGACAACAGAGGGACAGTGGGATACAGTGGCGCGGGCGGGGTGGGGGGGAGGTGGCAACGGCAAGGGCGGCACCGGTCGTGACGGCAAAGGGGGTGGCGATGGGCCGAGACGGGAGGCGACGCGCGTGTAGGGTGAAAGCGGCGCGTGTTTGGACGGGCTCACGACCCAAACACGACCCGTTGACCATGGATCCCTCCCCCGCGCGGCCGCCACCCCGCGCTCGCCCAGTGCCCCTGCGCGCCGACGCGCCGCCCGGGGGCTCGCGGTGGGCCGGC
>ENA-ORXT01001787-ORXT01001787.1-marine-metagenome-genome-assembly--contig:-NODE-1787-length-27691-cov-11.280655_pt1 | contig 27691 bp, 20 predicted proteins | sample MGYA00237868_ERZ511482 | MGnify/ENA metagenome assembly ERZ511482
TGGGCAGATTTTACGAGGAGTCTTACGTGTTCCTGGTGCGTGCCTACACAGAGCTGGAAAATGGCAAGTTTCTGTACTCCGATCCCATAGACATCGACTACCAGGTGCCCAGTGACGAATCCTACCTCGCCGGATTGCCCGTGCTGGGTACCACTGTTGTCAACGATGCGATTCAGACAGCGAGCCTGCTGGCAGATGGTGATGCACTGTTAGGTGTTGATGGCTTTGTCAACAGCACTGATGTGCCTTTGTATATCGAGTTGTCAAACGGATTAAGCAACGAGGTACCGGTGTTTAACGAGACTGTTGCCAGCCGTGATTATCGTCATCACCTCGCAGGTGCTGTGCAATATGTCATCTCGTTTCCGTTTGATTCGATGCCAACACTTCGTGCATTTAGCAGTGATGGACAAACAACTTTGTGGGAGAGCCAGCTTTCCCTGCCTCCATTTCTACCGGCAGGAGCCACCAGCCCGGGCCGTAGTCAATGTACCCGCGCGATCGTAACGCAGGATGATGATCTTGCCTGTGTTCCATTGCGCGGTGGCCTGGAGCTGTTTGATCCCACCGGCGGATCAGCGGTATTTACCGGAGCTTCTCTGGATTATTACGGCGCATTGCTGGATGGAGAAAACGGTGTGCTGGTACAAGTAAACGACAGCCGACGTACGCCTCTGACGAGCATGGTGGTAGTGACACCTTCAGCTCAGCTGCAACAGACTCTGCCGCTTGCTATGTCTACCGTTCTCAACGCAGGAGAGCGTGCAGAACCTGCGGGAATAGTCGTGCACAACGGTGATGCCATCATCACGGGTGTTGTCCGTGATGATACTTGCCGGCAGGCTAACAATTGCCAGCGCTACGAAGACGATACGCTAGCCTACTTTATTGTTCGGGCATCTATCGCAACCGGCGAACTCAGCAACTTCCAGCGCTTTGCTTTGAGTGATCGTGCAGGTGCAGGTATTGGCAAGGTGATTGACGGCGAAGTCATCTTCGGTGGTCGCAATGTGGTTACTCGCTACCGGCTGGATACGCTTGATATTATTGAGCGCCTCGGGGTTCCGGGCACTGTGCTGGACATCAGTAGTGATGCCTATCTGTCGCGCACCTATAACGGACCGGGGTTTGCCAGAGTCAGTGACCTGTTTCTGATTGGGCGTTAAGACTGAAAAGGCTTGGCTGTTGCTGACGAATTCGTGTCGGCTCTGGTTGCATGGCATCTACGCAAAATCACGTAGGTCGTGTCCGTATTATTGGCAGGGTACTACCTACTACTCCCAATAGTTTCCCGTTGATTGTTCCGGTTTAATGGCCGCAGCCACACAGCTGTGGTCATGACCAAACAATCATCGGGAGAGGGAAGTGAGAAAAACGTTTAAAAGTGCGCTGTGCATCGCCGCACTGCTGTGCACATCATGGGCACATTCAGCCGATATAGAATTGAAGCTGGCCCATTCGTGGCCCAAGGGCTTTCCAATTTTTGGCACATCCGTGGACGAGTACGCCGCTCTCGTCGATGAGTTATCCGATGGTCGTATAGCCATCAAAGTAGATAGCCGGAACAAGCACAAGGCGGCGTTCGGGATTTTCGATTTCGTCAAGTCTGGTCAGTATGATATCGGGCAGTCTGCGTCCTACTACTATGGCGGCAAGGACCCCGACACGCTGTTTTTCACCACAATGCCGTTTGGCATGACAGCACTGGAGCAATACGCATGGTTTCATCAAGGTGGTGGCCTTGAGCTAGCCAATGAAGTCTATGCCAAGCACGGTATAGAGGTGATGACTGGCGGTAACACCACCATGCAGATGGGTGGCTGGTTTACCAGGGAAATTGGTAGCGTTGCCGATCTGGAAGGTCTTAAGATGCGCATCCCCGGGTTTGGGGGCAAGGTCATGGCAGGTGTCGGTGCAGTGCCAACCAACATCCCTGCAGGTGAGCTGTTTCAGGCGCTGGAACGAGGCACTATCGACGCACTGGAATGGGTGGGCCCGTCGCTGGATCTGCGCATGGGATTTCACAAGATTGCTCCGTACTACTACACCGGCTGGCATGAGCCCAGTACAGAGCTGATGTATTTCTTCAACAAAAAGACGATGGATTCTCTTCCAGCCTGGGCGCAATCTGTTCTGCTCAATGCAGCAAAGCTCACCGGTTTCAATATGACCGTACAGTCTCAGCACGAAAGTAGCGTTAACTGGGGATTGATTACCACCGAGTACCCGAATATCGAGGTACGTGATTTCCCAGCTGATGTTATCGAGGCTTTGCGTGAGTCCAATAACACCTTGCTGGAAACTGAGGCGGCCAGAAGTGAAATAGCCAGTCGCATCATCCAGTCGCAATCAGATTACCTGAGCACTACACGTGCCTGGACGTTGATCGGTGATCAGGCTTACCTGAACAATATTGGTCAGTAGTCAGGACTCACCCGTTCTGACACTTGCTCAGTGCCATGCCTGTGCGTAGTTGCGCGGACATGGCACTGGGAATACTTAACCTTCAAGAAATATCGCGTTAGCCTCGCGTAAAACCCAACCTGTGCAGTCACTCTGATGATCGATAACATCGAACGCAAAATCAATTTCATTCTGGATTCGACCGGCAAGCTGGCGACTTTTCTACTCATCGTACTGGTGGGCATTATCTCGTTCAATGTGATTGGACGATATGCGTTCAACAGATCATCCATCGGGCTGGAAGAACTATCGTGGCATCTGTACTCCAGTATCTTTCTGCTGGGCATTGCCTATGCGGTGCGTACCCATTCGCATGTGCGTGTCGATCTTGTTTACGAATCGAGATCGGCGCTTACCAAGGCGAAGATTGATATCGCAGGCACTGTGCTTTTCATGTTGCCGTTCGCCGCCATTGTGTTTTATTTCGGTGCCGTGTTTGCCATGGAGTCGTATAGTTTTGGTTCGCATGCCACCACGTTTACCGGATGGGTGGAACAGTTTTTTACCACCGGTATTGGTGAGCGAAGCCAGGACCCCGGCGGTTTGAATAACCGGTGGGTAATCAAGAGTGTCATTCCACTGGCTTTTCTGTTGACGTTTCTCAGTGGGGTTTCGCTATTGATCGATCGATGCCGGTTTGTCAGTCAGGTGAGACGGCAATCTGCTGGAACATCATCATGATTGGCGTATCGATATTTCTGCTGGCACTGGCTCTGTTGCTGTTTGGCTACCCGGTGGCGTTTACGTTTGCCGGTGTGGGTATTCTGTTCGTTACGGTATTTGCTGATCCTGCATCACTGGCACAGATCCCTTATCGAATTTATGCACTCATGGGTGATAACGGAGACGGCACAGTGCTGATGGCGATTCCGCTTTTCGTCTTCATGGGCTTGATACTGCAACGCACTGGTCTGGCGGAACAGCTGCTTGAGTCCATGGGAAGTCTGTTTGGTGCTATCCGTGGTGGGCTAGCCGTGTCTACCGTGCTGGTAGGAGCGCTACTGGCTGCATCAACGGGTGTTGTGGGTGCCAGTGTCGTGGCCATGGGGCTGATCTCCTTACCGGTCATGCTCAAATACGGGTACGATCCGAAGCTGGCGTCCGGATCGATTTGCGCAGCGGGCACACTGGGGCAGTTGATACCGCCGTCCATTGTACTGATCGTGCTGGGTGATGTGCTTAACGTACCTGTCGGGGATCTGTTTCGTGCAGCTCTGGTACCCGGGTTAGTTCTGGTGGTTTGTTATGTGGTGTATATTCTGATCTACGCCAGATTCAACCCTGACGCCACACCATTGATTCTGGACGTTGATACAGGCGTTAATCGTACTCGTCAGATTGCCAATGCACTCAAAGCCATTCTGCCCCCTGTGGCGCTAGTGCTGATTGTGCTGGGGTCCATATTCACCGGTATTGCCACACCCACAGAATCTTCAGCACTGGGTTGCCTGGGTGCGGTGTGTCTGGCGATTCTCTATCGCAAGTTCAATCTGGTGATGTTGTGGGACAGTGCTCACGAATCGGTGAAGATAACTGCCATGGTTTTCACAGTTCTGCTCGGGGCGTCGGTGTTCTCCATGGGCTTTTCATACACTGGAGGAGAAGAGGAGATTGAGCATCTTCTAATGAGCATCCCGGGTGAAAAGTGGGGGTTCCTTATTTTCACCATGGTTCTGATAACCGTGTTGGGATTCTTTCTGGACTACATCGAGATTTCGTACATCGTGTTACCGTTGGTGTACACAGTGGTAGAGCAGCTCGAGATCAATCTTGTGTGGTTTGCGATTCTGGTGGCCATGAACCTGCAAACATCCTTTCTGACACCGCCGTTCGGATTTGCCTTGTTCTATCTCAAGGGTGTGGCACCGGAAGGATTCAAGACAACGGATATCTACAAAGGGGTATTACCATTCATTGCCATACAGCTACTGATACTGGCTACCATGCTGTTTTTCCCCGGGCTTTTCGGATTGACGTCAGAAGCTGTCAGTCTATGGTAAGCAAAGCGCCATGACGGCGCGACACAAGATACTGCTGCTCACTGTTGTACCCACCCTACTCAGTCTGTTGCTGGTTACGTTTTTTGTGGAGTTTCAGACGCGCAGATTGTTCGAACAGCAGTCGAGCGTGTTCCATCAGAGCTTGCTTGATATCCGCAAGGTGGAGCTCATCAATTACACACAGCTGGCCAGAACCTCCATTGATCACATAGTCAATGATCAAACCCTGACTGAAAGCGATCAGCACAGCCGGGCCAAGTCCGTGCTGACCAATCTGGCGTATGCCAACGATGGGTACTTCTATGCCTATGACACTGACGGTGTCAATCTGGTGCACCCGAAACAGCCTTACCGGATTGGCAAAGCATGGTGGGAACTTCGAGACAGTGAAGGTAAGCCGATCATTCAGGATCTGATCATGCAGGCACAAGCCGGTGGGGGATTCACCGAGTACTTCTGGGAACAACCGTCGTCCGGTGAGATAGGCAAGAAGCTGGGTTACTCCGAGATGCTGGGCGACTGGGGCTGGATGTTCGGTACAGGCATCTATATCGATGATCTGGAAAAACAGGTGGGCGACATCAACGCCGTGTTTGATACACAGATACGCACCACGTCATACATGATCATCGCTATTGCGGCGGTGGCGGTAGCGTCCGTCTTTGCGTTCGGGCAGTTTTTCCAGCTCACTGAACGAAAACAGACCGACGGTAAATTGCAGGCATTGAACAAGCGCGTTATCAATACGCAGGATGAAGAGCGGCGTCGAGTATCACGTGAGTTGCATGATGGAATCAGTCAGCGTCTGGTGGTGGCGAAGTATAGTCTGGAAGAGGCGCAAGAAAGTATCCATGAAAATCCGGCAACCACGCGGAATCTTATTCAGGCCAGTGAATCTCACATAGATGAAACACTGACAGAGATCAGACGAATATCCCATGACTTGCACCCGAGCATTCTTGATGATCTCGGCCTGATGACAGCTGTGCAAGCGTTACTGGAACCGTTCAGCAAGCGAACAGGAATAGAGGTGATTTTCAAGAAATCCCCTTTCCGGAATCTGTTGCCTACTGCTGCCAAGACGGCCTTGTATCGTATCGTGCAGGAAGCGTTGTCAAATATTGAAAAACACGCCAATGCATCGATAGTGAGAATCCGGTTCGAGACCAGAAACGAATGGTTTAGATTGACAATATCAGATAATGGAAACGGGTTTTGTACAGCCACGCCTGAAAGAGTCGATACGGGGTTGGGTCTTCGCAGCATGTCGGAACGAATGGGATACTACAATGGCGTGTTTACGGTTGAGTCGACCTCAGAGGGAACCACGCTGATAGCCGGCATTCCCAGAAGTAATCTCAGCATTGCGAATCAGCATTCAGGCACTTACGTATGACGTTGATCAGAACACTCATAGTGGACGATCATCCGCTGGTGCGAGACGGACTGAAAGCGCGCCTGAATCGTTCTGACGAAGTGGAAGTGATTGGCGAGGCCAGTGATGGGCATCAGGCGTTGTTGCTGGTTAAAGAGCTGAATCCTGATGTGGTGCTGATGGATATCAACATGCCTAACCTGAATGGCATCTCTGCAACAGAATCCATTCTGGATGTCTACCCTGACATTCTTATACTGGTGCTGAGCATGCACGATGATCGTGAGTACGTAACCAGCGTTATCGATGCTGGTGCACGTGGGTATGTGTTGAAGAGTGCGTCAGCCGAGGAGATGTTCAATGCCATCAAGGCGGTCTATACAGGTGGCATCTACTATAGCCCGGCAATTGCGGATGCCATTCTGCACAAGGCGCATGACCCGGTGGAGTCTTTGACAGACAGGGAGACTGTGGTGCTGGATATGCTGGCCAAAGGCGCGTCTAACAAGGAGAGTGCGAATGCCCTGGGTATCAGCGCCCGCACGGTTGAAGCGCACCGGCGCAATATCAAGAAAAAACTCGGCTTGCGATCCACGCCAGCACTGATTCGGTTTGCGATTGATTCAGGATTGGGAAAGAGCGATTCGTAGCAGTGTGCTGAAGCGTTGTTTGTTTCATGGAGCAGGTCACACTACACTAGTGCCAGCCTTCTTTACCGGTGGGCACCTTCTGCCAGGCATTCTCGCGATGTACGGTTTGTTTCCAGCCACGGAAAGGATGCCTTGCCAGCAGTGCTTCATCCTTGAAAACCAGTATCAGCAGCATGCCGGCAAGGAAGCCGCCGGCGTGTGCCCAGAACGCCACACCACCTCCGGTAGCACCGATGGATGAGAAGCCACCCACCAGCTGCATGACGATCCAGTAGCCAAGCATCACGATGGCAGGGATAGCAAAGGTACGGAACAGAAAAAACATGTGCACGTGCACCCTGGGGTACAGCACGATGTAGGCGCCCATGACACCACCGATGGCGCCCGATGCTCCAACCATCGGCACCACAGAGCCTGTGTCTGAAAACAGCTGTGCAACAGAGGCCGCGATACCGCACAGCAGATAGAAAATGGCAAAGCGTACGCTGCCCATGGAGTCCTCAACGTTATTGCCGAATATCCACAGGAACCACATGTTGCCGATCAAGTGCATCCAGCTTCCGTGCATGAATACAGAGCTCACCAGTGAGTACCAGTCCGGGTTGCCATCCATCGCGCACATGGGTCTGGAGGTGACGAATTCCTGACTGGTGAGGTCCGCGGGTATCAGACCGAACTGACAGATGGAGTGTGACAGCGCAGGTTCTGCCCCCATGCCTTGCAGACCCAGCCACGCCAGCACATTCAGGGCGATGAACGCGTAGGTGACGTATGGCACGTTTATCTGTGGATTTTCATCCCGGATGGGAAACATCATCGTGGGTGGCCTCGCAATGGGAATGCTGTCTTCATGCGTTGTGAATTAGCCCTTAAGCAACCGCACCATTGTATCAATATCAAGTTTCGGACTATCCGCACCCGCTAGCACTGAGTCCGCCAGATCACGTTTAGTACTGTGCAGCTCTTGTATCTGTTCTTCGATGGTGCCAGTGGTTACCATGCGCACAATAGTGACCGGGCGTTGCTGGCCGATACGGTGCGCACGGTCTGAGGCTTGGTCTTCCACCGCCGGGTTCCACCACGGGTCCAGATGAATCACGTAGTCGGCAGCGGTCAGGTTCAAACCCGTGCCGCCTGCGGTAAGTGAGATAAGAAATACATCACCCGTGCCTGCCTGGAACGCATTGACTCTTTCAGTGCGTTGTTTGGCGGGCGTACTGCCATCCAGGTATTGATAACTGATAGAGCGGCTTTGCAAATGCTTCTCGACAATCTTCAAGTGATCCACGAACTGCGAGAACACCAGCGCCTTGTGACCACTGTCGATAAGCTCACTGATAGTGTCCGAGAACACATCAAGCTTGGACATCGGGCCCGACCAGTCAGGTGTGATGAGTGAAGGGTTGCAGCACAAGCGGCGCAGCTTGGTAAGATAAGAGAGGATGATGATCTTCTGCTGACCGATGTTGGGCTTGTCGGTTTGTTTTGCTGCCTGCTTGCTGGGTTTCTTCTTACCCTTGACGTTCGTGTCGTTGGCGTCTTCCAGAGAATCCAGCGCTTCCTGTCTGATCAGGTTGTACAGCGCAGATTCTTCTTTGGACAGTGCCACGTTCAGATTGATTTCCGTACGTGCCGGTAGCTCTTTCAACACATCGCGCTTATGCCGTCGTAGCAGAAACGGTGAGACCAGTTTTTGCAGTTGTTCTCTGGCGTGTATATCGTTATCGCGGGTAATGGGCAATGCAAAGCGTTTGCGAAAAGCGGCCTCACTACCGAGTAACTGCGGGTTGAGAAAGCTGAACAGAGAGTGCAGATCCATCAGGTTGTTCTGCACCGGTGTGCCTGTGGTCACCACTCGAAAATCGGCTTGCAGAAGTCGTGCGCTCTTGGCGCGTCGCGTACTGGCGTTTTTAATAGCTTGCGCTTCATCCAGCACGATGGTGTGCCAGTGAATTTTCTGTAAGTGCTCGATGTCGTTGACCATCAAGCCATAACTGACAATCACCAGATCAAACGGGCCGACATTGTCGAGAATATCCTGCCGGCTGATTTCGGTATTGGCGTAGGCAACGACATTCAGTGACGGGGCAAAGCGTTGTGCTTCTGCCAGCCAGTTGCCGACGACTGAGGTAGGGCCGACCACCAGTGACGGGCCCTTTTCAGCGCGTGACAGAAACAAAGCCAACGATTGCACGGTCTTGCCCAAGCCCATGTCATCAGCCAGGCACGCACCTGCGCCAATCTGCCCCAGTCGTTGTAGCCAGGTGAAGCCATCCTGTTGATAGGTGCGCAGCTCAGCTTGCAGACTGGCCGGTACCGAGGCGGTTGATTTAAGTGCTTCGTTGATCTGCTGACGCCGATCTTTCCATGACTTGTCAGACTTGACTGTGGCGTTATCGAGTAAGGGGTCTAGAGACAACAGTGCCATGGGATGAATCTTGTGCGTCTCGCTCTCCTTGCCTTGCTCTTTGGCGAATGCCTGCAGCGTATCCAGTTGCTGCTTGAGTGTGCGTGACAGACTCAGAAAATCCCCCTTACCCAGTTCTATGAATCGCGACTGCGGTTGCGCCTTCATCAAGTGTAATAAGCGGGCAAGCGTGATGGGGTCATCGTTCTCATCATTGACAGCGATTGTGCCGGTGGCTGTGAACCACTCCTTGGCACTTTTCAGATTCAGGCTCACCTGACTGATATCGGCTGTGGCCTTGATGCGAAACGGTATGTCGCTGGGCCAGATGCAGCGTACCCCGGCTTCCTGAATCTCTTCGAGTAGTTCGAGGGCATCCACGGTATTGTCGATGACGAAAAATGAGCGTCCGTCGTAGTACTCGGCAAGCATGGCGGATTGCAGCACCATGGCTTCCACCCGTGTTCGCTCTTCGGCCAAGTCACGCTGAACGTTGACAGTGCCATTAGCACTTTGTACGTACACCACCGCACCGCCGGTGCCTGCATCAAAAAAGCTACCGGACTCTGGCAAGGGTTCAACGCGAATACGCACACGAAGCGATTGCCCGGAGGGTTCCATGGATAGCAATGGATCGGGGACACCGGGTACAAGCTCGGATGAGGTTGCCTGGCTATCGCCTTGCACAGAGATATCAACCGACAAGGCATCGAGCATGGCTTGCACACGTTCACCTGCCTTGGCAGGTATCTTCAGTCCCGCAGGGGGTACCACTTCAGCGATACGCCGATGAGCCGCGGTAAAGTGCGTGACATAGACGCGCTGGCTGTCCTTGTCCCACCAGGATCGATAGTGTGCGCCATCGAAAGAGGGCATAACGCTGAGCTTTTGACTATCATCGGCCTCGGTGAGCTCAAGCACAGGCGGGCGCTCCACCACATCAATACGCTCGCCGTCTTCATCGCACACGTAGGGGTGCCCGGCCAGCTGGAAGACCGTGCGCTGGTCGGTCTCGTAGGTGGTACCGCCTCCCCAGCCATATTGTAGTTTCTGAATGGTGGCGCTGGCCTTGACGTCTTGCGGAATCAGGTGCGGCAGCGTGGTTGCCTGCTCACGCAGACGTTTGAGCGCAACGCGGCGGCCTCCGGTCCACTGACCCTTCTTGTTGATGGATTGCTCGAGTGGTGTGACCTCCACCGCCTCGCCATAGACCTCGCTAATCTGCCAGATAAGGCGGCGCGACGGGCCAGCGTTAGTGATATTCGTTTTTGCTTTGGCAGGTTTTGCCTTGAGGGCCAGTTGTTCCAGTTCACGCAGTGAATACTCCCAGGGCTCAAGTCGTGTGACCAGATTCGTCAGGGTGGTGGTGCCGAGTGTCTGGTGCCGTTGCTCGGCTGAGAGATTGTTGCAATCGTCCGCGATGAAATCGCTGACAACTTTGTCTTTGGAGAAGTACGCTTCCATCACGGTTTGCACTTCAGCCTCCACCCAATGGTAGTTACCCTTTTGTGCTCGCCGCCTTGTGGCATCCAGCCATCGAAACACACCTTTGTGATCCTGTTGAAAGTGGTAGTCGGTGTGCCAGCGAGAGGCGATGGCAAACAGCAGGGTGATGATGGTTGGTGGCCCCGGCAAGAATTGCGGCCGGTAGGCCGTTCTGGGCAGCTCAGCGCTTCTTGCAGCATCCAGTGGCCAGTCCAGATCAGATTCTATCTTGAGCTTTTCACGTGCCTCCATGATGGACTTGAACAGGGCGCGTGATTCTGTCGTTGCCATGCGCACCAACGCGAACAGCGAGATGCCAAAGCTTAAGGTGTCGGCATAGACGATGCGCTTGCGAGTGCCACTGCGTTCTATCTCCAGGGCGGCTTCAATCTGCGCCATGGCAGCATCGTTGTCACCTTCCAGCTCGGCTATGAGGGCGCGAAGGGCGGCGCATTCCACACGGTCGTGCTTTACGTTATCGGGCAGCTTTTCTACTGATGCAATGAGCTTGCGTGCAGCCTTGAAATCACCCTGATAGATTCGGCCGCGGGCGACAATGTTTTGATGGGTGTTGGCGGAATTGACGCTATCGCAGGTTTTAGCAAACACCTCGAACGGTTGCAGGTGGTGAACAAGGTACGACATGCCGTAACTGCAGGCGCGGGCCAGATGCGGCTGCGGCAAACGTTCCAGGTATTTTTTGGCGCGAGGCTCTGTTAGCCAGAGCCAGATGTTCATCGGCAGATCGCGATCTGTATTGTTGTCGAATTTATTGCTGAGAAGTTCTAGCCTTGCGTATTGTTCTGAGAGCGAGGTGAACTCGTAGGTGGACTGGTATCTCTGGTAGGAGGGGCGATATAAGGAATTGTCCAGCTCGCGCAAGATGACGGTGTAGGTGCCACGTTGCAACGCACCTTCGCAGAAGCGCGTGATGGTGCCGAGCAGTGCTTTAGGGCCACGAGCCGTTACACCTTTCACACCCTCAATGGAGGGTTCGATGAGGCCAGCTTGTGCCAGTTCGTCTACCGCTTGCGAAACTTCCGTGGATTTCAGGCCCTTCTCACCGGAATTGGCCTTGCGAGCAGTGTTGAGCCATTGCATGGCCTTGGTGCGATTGGGTGCTTCGGGGTAGACCACCGCATAGAGTTCAGCGACCTGCTGGGCTATGGGCGATAGGGGCTTTGTGGGTGGTTGTTGTGCGGCCATGGTCTGAGGTAACGCTGGGGATGGGACACTTTAGTGGGTTTTGCGGGTGATTTGCGGATCGCCTGACGCTGTGAACGATGTGAAGGGCGTCACCTACCGCCAACGGTCGAGTTCTGGTGAAAAAAGGGCAGCAGAGTGGTTGACGGCGCGGCCTGTATTGGGTCTAATAGCGGGCTGACGTAAGGCACCTGTGGCCAGGTAGCTCAGTCGGTAGAGCAGGGGACTGAAAATCCCCGTGTCGGCAGTTCGATTCTGTCCCTGGCCACCATAAGTTGACTCCGGATTCTCGCGCCAAGGCGCTCCGATCCTCGTGTGTTGTAGCGACAGAATCGCCCTGCCGACACGGAGTGGAGGGGGTTTGGTTCTGTCCCTGGCCACCATTTGAATCAAGGCTTTAGCGCTCCCCCTGATACAGTCGACAATAGAGCTTGCGTGAAATTTGCGTGAGCTATGGGAAGACAGCTGTGCGTCTGCAGATTAACCCTCGCTGATCTACCGCTCCAGCCGCACGACTGATTCTTCTGCCCCGCTTGGCAGCTAATGCCCACAGCGTTTCTATCACTCTCCTTTGGTTCCTGTTCTATGCGGGTACGATTAGTTGTTTCCGTACAATATTGGCAGGCAGAAAATGTAACCTCTGCGCTATGCTAAGAGTCTAAGGAAAAGCATTGCAAACAGGAGCGTTGCGAGTCAGCCATATGGAGATTGGATTTGAACCCTGATAGCTATCTGATGACTGAGTTCTCAATGTGACTGTACCCGCCCAACCCAAGGTCTACCATATAGTGCATGTTGATCGCTTGCCATCCATCATTGCAAGTCACGGCCTGTTCTCAGATTCGACAATGAGCAGTTACACTGGGCATGGCACGACTATTGGAATGAGCGACATCAAAGCGAGACGCCTTGATCGATCGGTTTTAAACAGTCACCCTGGGTTGCATGTTGGACAGTGTGTGCCTTTTTACTTCTGTCCGCGTTCGATAATGCTGTACCTGATTCATTGTGCCAACCAACCAGGCTTGTCGTATCGTGGGGGCCAAGCACCAATTGTTCACTTGGAATGTGATCTTAATGCCTCAGTAGAATGGGCAGAGGAAAATAGCCGGCGTTGGGCTTTCACTCTCTCGAACGCTGGTTCATCCTACTTCGAGGATCGAAGCGAGCTAGGGAGTTTGCATGAAATTAACTGGGATGCTGTTCTTACAAACCGGTGGAGTGGGGCGGGAATTTCAAAGTCGGTCAAAGAGGGGAAGCAGGCTGAATTTCTGGTCGAAAACGGATTCCCGTGGGAATTGGTTGAACGAATTGGAGTATTTGGACAGCCAACGTATCTTCAAGCTACACGAGCATTGGCCGCAAGCGCACACAAGCCTCAAATAGAGGTAAAGTCAGACTGGTACTACTGATCGGGGATTGAATGATGATTGAATATAAAACAGGCAATATCCTCACGGAAGACGCAGAAGCGATAGTCAATACCGTCAACTGCGTTGGCGTTATGGGGCGAGGTATTGCGTTGCAGTTTAAAAAAGCTTACCCGGCTAACTTCAAAGATTACGCTGCCGCTTGCAAGCTTGATGAAGTTAAGCCAGGGCGTATGTTTGTGCATGACCTGGGTGGGCTAACCAACCCGCGCTACATCATCAATTTTCCTACCAAGCGCCATTGGCGCGGGAAAAGCCGCTTAGAGGATATTGAAACTGGCTTAAATGCGTTGGCAGACGAAATCCGTGAACGCGGGATAAACTCGGTTGCGATTCCACCGCTGGGTAGTGGCTTAGGCGGGCTTAAATGGGTTGACGTGCGAAAGCGTATCGAGAGCACGCTATCCAGCATGACTGATGTTCGCGTCATTGTGCTTGAGCCCAATGGCACTCCTGCTGCCGAGAACATGGTCAAAAACAAAGAAGTTCCCACTATGACACCCGGCAGGGCTGCATTGGTTGAATTGATGCACCGTTATCTAGCAGGTTTGCTGGATCCGTTCGTGACACTGATTGAAGTGCACAAACTGATGTATTTTATGCAAGAGGCAGGAGAGCCGCTTAAGCTCAAGTACACACAAGCCACCTACGGACCTTATGCTGAAAATCTGCGGCATGTTCTGAACGCCATCGAAGGGCATATGATTTCGGGCTATGCTGACGGTGGCGATGATCCCGATAAGCAACTTCAGCTTGTGCCGGGGGCAGTGGATGATGCCACTGCATTTCTGGGCGCTCATGCAGAGACCAAAGATCGATTCGATAGAGTAACCGCACTTGTTGACGGATTTGAATCTCCCTTCGGTCTGGAGTTGTTGGCTACCGTCCATTGGGTAATGAAACACGATGGCGTTGATTCTGTACCTGAGGTCGTCGACCGTGTACACGCATGGAATGACCGGAAACTTCAGTTCAGTCCTCGCCAGATCGATCTTGCAGTCAGTGTCTTGTCTCGGCAAGAATGGGTAGGCAAATGAGCGGGTCGCATCGTGCCAAGCTCAGCGACCCACTAACATTAAGTTTAACTAGCGTTGAGCCTGCGCATTACAACGATTTCGGGTTGGCGGTCTTCGCTATCATTTTTGCATACAGCGTTCGCAGCTTCCAATAGACGTGATAGTTCTGCAGCAGAATAGTGGGTAGTTATCCTGCCTGAACGATGACCCAGTAAATCCTGCCTATCCTCGAAACTTACTCCCGCTGATCGCAATCGTCGGCCGTACGTGTGTTTCAGATCATGTACCCGCACCTGAGGCAAACCAACTGATTTTCGTGCTCGTAGCCATGCGGTGTTCAGTATACGAGTAGTTGGATTACCATTGAATGTGAATACATGAGAAGGGTGCTTTCCGTTCTGCTGTTTCACAACATCGAATGCCGTTCTGTTCAACACCACAAGCCTGTCTTCGCCATTCTTCATTTGTTCACCAGGAATGATGAAGACTGCCGTATCAAGTTGTGGTACATCAATCTTCCAACTCCATTGCAAGTTGCAAACTTCACCATCCCTGCAGCCTGTATTTACAGCGAACAAGGCCATATCTGCAAGATGGTTTGGCAATGCGTCAAATAAGAGATTCCGTTCGTTCCAACTGAGGGGATATGGTTTTCGCTTGTTGGTGTCACTCAGTAATTTTATGCGCGGTGCCGACTGCAGCCATGTCATGCCAAATTCATCAACCCATTCAGCGCTCGCAAGGTTGAGGATTCGCCGTACAACCTTGAGGCCATGATTGATCGTTCCAATCGCAGTACCTTGTTTACGTCTATGGTCTATCCAGGGTTGAAGGCTCCCAGTGTGCATTTTATCAATAGCAATATCCCCAATCCATGGCATCAACAATTTCAGACGACCAATGTCACTATGCAAACTACGCTTGTGCTGATTTTCAATAACAAACTTGGCTGCGGCTTGCTCGAATGTTCGCGAGGGTCGAACGCCATAGACCGAGGCTTATCGCGCTTCTTCACTTAGTCTTGCTATAAATCTCTCGGCTTCTTCGAGTTGATCTGTTCCAGTGCTTGCGCAAACTCGCCTTCCGTTGATGTGCTTGTCAATGTGCCAGATGCCTGCCTGTTTGATGAGGCCAGGTGTTTTCTTTCTTGCCACTGTTCTGCTCCGATTGAACGAGATTGCCGTCCGTGTTGTGCGATGTAGTCATCAATCCATTCATCGAGTTCGAAACGATCGAAGGCGATGCCTTGTTCACCGATAGGGATTTCAGTGAGGCTCGGTCTTACCTCGACATTGAACCGATTGCGGTCCATGCCGAGGTAGGCGGGTGAGTCCCGCAGTCGCAATAGTCGCGGAAGCAGGACTATGTTGTTGCCAGCTACAGATTTCATGCTGGTGCCACTTAAATTTCGGGATAGGCGTCGATAGCTTTTCGAAAGTGTCTTTCCAGTTGTTGCAGATTCGAAGGGCCGCAGCTGTGAGGTGTGGCGTTTAATTGGATTGCAATCCACTTGGATAGCTCATCGAAGTTGTCTTTGGAATCTCCGACGCCCAATAATCCGACGATAGTAGATGTCTGCGGTATCCATAGCCGGTTCATCATTGCCACAGTGAGGTACTTCGTTTCGCTTGAGCCAAGTAAGTTGGCTGCTGGAAGTTCTGGTTGTTCGGTTTGAGATGGAGCTGAATTGTTGCTGACGAGTTTCAGATAATGGCAATGCGTGTTTGTATTCACATTTTTTGTCTTATGCATCATAATCTACGTTCAGATGGGTATTTGTTATCCTGAATAGTATTTTAACGCTCAGAGTGTCTTTCTGCAAGCGATAATGTCATCTTGGAGTTAATATTTTGATGCTGAATAGCGTTTGGGGTGAATCGTGATTCGATGTCACTTGTCGCGACTCATGGGTGAGCGGAAGTTGAATATTGCTGATGTGGCAAGAGAGACTGGATTGAATCGAAACACAGTGACGTTGCTGTACAAAGAGACAGCTACTCGTGTGGATTTGGATGCGATAGAAAAGCTCTGTGAGCTTTTCGAGTGTGAGGTAGGGCAGCTGTTGGAGCGAGCGGAGCAGTGATCGGGATTTTGTGTCTTGGTGACGTTAGTATTACTGCTTTACTTAAACGTTGAATAACGCCTGCATAAGAGTGCTTTTTATTTTTATTAAAATTTTTTGCTATGGGTCAAAACAATTGTTTGTTGCGCGCTACGACCGGCGGAGTGTGGTCGGGCGGTGGATAAGTGTGGGGTACCTGTGGTCACGCTAACTCTACGGTCTTTGCTCTATGGGAACTGCTGTTTGCGTGTCCACAGGTAGTCCACACGTTCGTCGCTTTGCGACGATGTCCACGGGCCGTCCACACGGAGGCCGGCGTCAGAAGCCCATCTCTCAACTAAAGCAGTTGTCATACGCGTTTCATCAGCGTGCAATAAGCTGAAACTGGATCAAAACTTGGAAATCAAGCGATTGCATGGCTTTCACATGCTGGCAGGGTGGCTGGCTCGGGCGTTATTGCACCAGCGCTTGTGCGTCACTGCCACCTTCGATGCGTTTTTATCTGTAGCTTATCCAATCCTCAACCTTTGGAATAGTGGCTACATGGACTGTCCTAGATAATGGAAAAATCCTGACCCACCTCCCGATTTATATCCCGTGTACTCGGACCATTTCAATCGCCCCCAGCTCAAATACGCCAATTGTCTAATGTGACTGTCCTTGTCAAAGCCCAAATGCTACGGAGTTTGCCATTTGAGAAGCGTTTCGGCTTGACTTAGAACGGTGTTGATAGCCACAGGTGCAAGGTCTGGCGGATAGCCGTGTTTTTTCAGAATCCGGCGCACCAATACCCGAAGCTTGGCGCGGGCACTTTCTTTGAGGTGCCAGTCAACGGTGACGTTTTTCTGAAGCTGTTCGACGAGCACATGAGCGATTTTGCGCAGCTCTTCGTTGCCCAGTACGTCCATGGCACTTTGGTTTTGCGATAGGGCGTCATAGAACGCCAGCTCTTCATCGCCGAGTCCGAGGTCTTCGCCACGCTGAACGGATTCTTTCAAGTCCTTCGCCATATTAATCAGTTCTTGGATCATCTCGAGGCTGGTGATGGCATTTGCGTGGTAACGCGCGACAGCAGCTTCCAGTCGTTCGGAGAAGGCTTTCGCCTCAACGACGTTGCGTTGTTGCCTTGCCTTGATCTCGCCAGCGAGAAGCTTGCGCAGCGCTTCCAAAGCGAGATTCTTGTGTTCCATGGTCTGAATCTCAGCCAGAAACTCCTCTGACAACACCGATATTTCTGGCGTTTTCAATCCGGCGGCGGCCAACACATCAACAATGCTTGCATCGGCTATCGCATCTGCGATGAGCTGCCCTACCGCGAATTCCTTATCACGTTTACTAAGCCCGCTCTTCGGCGATGATTTGGCCATTGCGGCGCGGACAGCCTGGAAGAAGCCGACCTCCTCCTTCACCTGTCTCGCGTAGTCGCTCGCAGATGCTAGGGCGAAGGCTTTGGTGATGTTTGCCACGAGGTCCGCGTATTCGTTCAGTGCAGATTTCTTGGCCTTCTCATCGTCAAGCGCGTCAGCGCGTGCCTTCTGCTTCTCCAGCGCCCACTCGATGGCGCCGGCTAGTGCCAGCAGTCGCGCACTCGGGTTACCATCAACGCCGGATTGGTAGTTGAATCCCGAGAAGAAGGTCTGACAACACTCGACCAACTCTTGGAGCATGGCGACTGCTTCTTCTTCGTCGATGCCGGTGTGGTCGCGGTCTGTAGCCGTATAGTTCTGGAGGGCTTTTTTTAAGTTCTGGCCAATGCCGATGTAATCCACAACAAGCCCACCAGGCTTATCCTTGAACACCCTGTTGACCCGGGCAATGGCCTGCATGAGTCCGTGCCCACGCATTGGCTTGTCGATATACATAGTGTGCATGCTGGGCGCATCGAAGCCTGTCAGCCACATATCACGCACAATCACGAGTTTTAATGGGTCGGATGCGTCTCGCGCCCGTTTTGCGAGCAGATCGCGACGTGCTTTGTTGCCGATATGCCGCTGCCAATCCAGTGGATCGGATGCCGATCCTGTCATCACGACTTTGACTGCCCCAGATTTATCATCTTCAGAGTGCCAATCTGGGCGAAGAGTGACGATAAGCTTATAAAGTTCAACGCATATCGCGCGGCTCATGCACACGATCATCCCTTTGCCTTCCAGGGCCTCCAATCGCGACTCAAAGTGTTTGACGATATCATCAGCGACTTTTTCCAGTCGTGGTGGCGCCCCAACCAATCGCTCGACGCTGCTCCAGTTGGACTTGGCCTTCTCTTGTTCTGAAACAGTTTCATCGTCGAACAACGCATCCACTGCGGCATCGATTTCCGGCAGTTTGTCGTGCTCAAGTTCAACCCGCGCGAGGCGGCTTTCGTAGTAGATTGGCACGGTGGCTTTGTCTTCTACCGCACGGCTGATGTCGTAAATATCTACGTACTCGCCGAACACGGCGGGTGTATTCACATCGGACGCTTCGATCGGTGTGCCGGTAAAGCCAGCAAAAGAGGCATTGGGTAGCGCCTGGCGCAAGTAGTGCGCGTAGCCGTACTTAACCACACCAGTGGAACGGTCCAGCTTTGCATCAAAGCCATATTGACTGCGGTGCGCTTCATCTGCAATTACAATAATATTTTTGCGATCTGACAGCATCGGGAAGCGTTCTTCGCCCGCCATGGGCGAGAACTTCTGCAGGGTCGAAAAAATCACCCCTCCCGACTGGCGATCAATTCTCGCCCGCAGATCATCGCGACTGGCTACCTGCTCCGGGGTCTGCCGAATCAAATCCTTGCACAGGGAGAAGGTGGCATAGAGTTGATCGTCGAGATCATTTCGGTCGGTCACCACCAAGATGGTCGGGTTTTGCAGCTGCGGTGCTCGCACCAAGAGTCCAGCGAAAAACGCCATCAGAAAGCTCTTGCCGGAACCTTGAGTGTGCCAAATTACCCCCACCTTGCGATTGCCCTGTTCGCCCACAGCCTCTACCGCGCTATCCAGTGCTTTGCGGGCACCATGGAACTGATGATAGCCAGCGATCACTTTGAATACCCCATCGCCCTTGTCACCAAACATTGTAAAATCGCGCACCAACTGCAGCAGAATCTCTGGCTGCATCGTGCCGCTAATGAGCGTTAACATCTCCTTCGGACCAGCGGGTGTGAAGTCGTCCTGTGTGCCCGTAACCGTGCGCCACGGCATGAACCGGTCTTCACCTGCGCTGAGTGAGCCAACGCGTGCGAACAAGCCATCAGACGTGATCAGTGCCGCATTGGTGCGAAACAGCGAGGGAATCTGGCTTTTGTATGTTTGTAGCTGGTTGAACGCATCCTCAATCGTCGCATTCTTGCTCGCAGCATTTTTGAGTTCGATCACCACAAGCGGCAGGCCGTTCACAAACGCTACGATATCCGGACGGCGGTTGTGACCGCCCTCTACCACGGTGAACTGATTCGTTACCATCAAGTCGTTGTTTGTTGGGTCATCAAAATCGATCAACCAAACCTTATCGCCCTTGATCGAACCATCGGGGCGGCGGTACTCAACATCGATGCCTGTGACAAGCAACGCATGGATGCGCCGGTTCTCCTCGATGAGCGAAGGTGTTTCGGAGACCTGAACCTGTTTTAGCGCAGCCTGTAATGCCTCTTTCGGTATGTCAGGGTTTAACCGAGCTGCCGCCTCGTTAAGTAATTTATGTAATACAACTTCGCTATTCGATGTACGTTGGTTGTTGGGACCATCAGGTGCGATGGAGAGTGGCTCTTCGTAGTGCCAGCCTAGAGATTCCAATATGCCGAGAACAACTTGCTCGACGAGGTCTTCGTTTATGCTCATAGTGGACCGCCGTCTAACGCAAACAGAAGGTCTTCAAGCCATGCATCGTGATCGGTTTCGTGGTCATCAACTGGATACCAAATCGGGTGAATTTCTGCTTGTTGGAGTTCTGTATGTTTCGCAGTGCGGTTAGGCTGTCCTGGATCGGCTAGGAATGCATAGTGCCGTAGGCCAGACGCGCCATTCATTGCCTTGATCTCCCGCAAAGCAGTGATAGTACGATCTGTCGAAAGGCTGCATCCCATAAATAGCAGGCTACGGTTGCTGATCAGATGGTTTAGAGTGCCGGGGACTGTTCTTTGGCTGCCATACGCGCTGTTATATTCGCTCGTCGTCAGAACCCGCCCCATTCTCGACGCTGCTGATCCATGGATTTTGAATAGTACATTTTCGCCGGTTGCAGCATCTCTAGGTGCGCCGATAATGTTTGTCCCAGAGAATACCTCTGCAAAAGCTTGTTTGTTGTTCTCATAAACCTTTTCGAGAACATGATCGAAATTGGTAGTGACGCACCCGAGTCTGAACAGCTCTGGGATTAGTCGAACCGGTCCTTGCGGCGTAAATACATTACTGGCAAAGTAATTTTCGATCTGCTCTGCCAACATGTTCTCATCAAAGTCATCGGTTATGATCTGAGCCGCGTCTGAATACTGCCCTTGTTCGATTGCCTGTTCGACTTTGTCCAGAACATGAGGGTCGTTTTGGGCAAGCTCTCTCAAGAAAGCACCCCACATGGGAAACCCGCTAGGATTGGACATTCCAGCGCCGACAAACGGCAAGATTTGCTGCTCCAAATGACGCTCTGCGAGGCGATTAAACCTTTGAAGGCAGCCACAATCGGTTAGCATTTCGCGAACCCTGGCACGTGATTCCTCCTGTTTTTCCTGAAGCCAAGTCGTCAAGTTTAATTGGTAATCAGTAGGCGCGTGATCTTTGAAAGCTTGGCCACTTGAGTATTGTTCACCGCCCCAGATCACAGGAGAGACTTCTTCGAGGTAATCGTGGAACCGAGTTTCGAAATAACTAATCACACCACGGCCTCTGCATCTTTCAGGCGGATTTCGCCGGACATGAGTTTGGGCAGGAGGAGGTCGCGCAGGTCGGCGAGGGTGTGGTTTTCTTGGCCGTTAGCTTTAATCTTGGCGAAGAGTGGTGTGGTGAACGTTTCAAACTCTGCGTGCACTTTGCGGTCGGGTACCGCTAACTCATGCGACATGAGTACCTCAATCTGCGCTCTTTGGCGACCAGAGGTTCCCGTCATACTCTGTTCGGCTCGCTTCTTGAAATCTGGTTCCCTGACTAAGCAGTAGGCGAACTGTTGCGCAACATGCGGCTTCGACCGCAGCACAAAAAACTCAGTTGATCCCCAGCCGACGGGAGCTTCATCCGTCAGATAGTCCACAAATCCAGCCTTTCCATTCTCAAGACACGGTGTAATGCGAGCGATTAAGGCATCTCCATTTCGAAATCGCATTCCAGACTTGTATTCCCGTAGAGTGGGCGGTGCGACTAACGAACCGTGAGTGGGTAGTGATGCCATGTCCGAGTAAGGCGCGACTTTGCCTTTTTTGAGTGGCTCCTTAGGATTGAAATCAATGTGATCAGCGGCTGTCCCTTGGTCCCAACCCTCCGGCAAACCATCATGCCCCAGCTTTGCCGGGAACAGCGGTGCGAGAGTGGTGGCTTTCTCGGGGGTAAAAGCGCGGCCCATGATGGCGGTGGGTTCGGTTGCTCCTTCCATCTGGCGGCGGGTGGGGCCGAAATCGACGAACCAATCCCTAAACAACGTCCGTGCAATCTCTTCCAACGTCTCATTCATCCGCCGGTTCAGCTCGATTTTGTCGTCAAGAGAGCCCAAGATTTCTACGATTGCGTCTTGTGTTGAGCGATCCGGCAGCGATATTTCGAAGTTGTGGCAGTCACCAACTCGAATGTGACTTACGACAGATCCGGAACCATCGTGCGAACCAAATTGGTGCTGTAGGTCTTTTGATCGGAAGGCATAGTAGAAAAACCGAGGATTGATGATCTCAGGATTAGGTCTGTATTGCATTACGCGCTGACCAAGAAACACCTGGCCCAAGTTGTTGATGTAACCTACTTCACCTATGGGTGCTTCCCTGGTAAGGATTACGTCACCATCAAGCACCTTTGCTCGCCGTGTCCATGTCTCAAATGTTTCCTTGGTGACGTTTCTTGCGCTATCTAAATTAACTCGCCCGTCACGAATGTTTGTTGTGCGGATCATTTTGTAGGGTGTTTCATATTCGACGACTGGCGCGGTTCGGTTGACGCAATCGACAATCAGCTCGCACAATTCACTGACTCGCTTTCGTTGAATATTTTTCATTCTGGAACAATCGGTATTAGCTGGCGGATTCGCGCAGTAAGCATCTGTTCATGTTCGAATTGGGCGGTTAAACTGTCCACTAGGCGGGTGTATTCCTCTTCGAACTGTACGCCATCGGCCTCATCCTCAGCCGCACCAACGTAACGCCCCGGTGTCAGCACGTAGTCGAACTTGCGGATTACCTCCAGCCCTTCGGACTTGCAGAAGCCCGGCTCGTCAGCGTAAGCCCCTCGGCCCTTCTCCTCTATCGCCTCAGGCTTGGCACGCCAGTGGCGATAGGTGCCTGCGATCTTTTCGATATCATCTTCAGAGAACTCGCGACGCACCCGGTCCACCATGTGGCCCATCTTGCGTGCATCGATAAAAAGCACCTCTCCACGCCGATCACGCAGACCGTTTGCACTTTTATCTCGACTCAAAATCCACAGGCAAACCGGAATTTGCGTGGAATAGAAAAGCTGCCCCGGTAGCGCAACCATGCAATCAACGCGGTCTTCCTCTATCAAGCGCTTTCTGATCTCACCCTCGCCGCTGGTTTGAGTGGACATGGAGCCATTAGCGAGCACCACGCCAGCATGGCCGCGTGGTGCGAGGTGGTGGATGATGTGCTGTATCCACGCAAAGTTAGCGTTGCCTTTGGGCGGGATGCCGTATTGCCAGCGGTCATCCTCTGCCAGCCGGTCGCCGCCCCAATCCGAAATGTTGAAAGGTGGGTTGGCGAGGATGAAATCGGCTTTCAGCGTCGGGTGAGCGTCTTTGTGAAAACTACCTGCGCTGTCCCACTCGATAGCTGCGTCGATGCCGTGAACGGCGAGGTTCATCTTGGCGAGCCGCCAGGTGGTGTGGTTGATCTCTTGCCCGTAAACCGACAGGTTAAGCGGGTTGCCGCCGTGATCTTCGATGAACTTTTCAGACTGGATGAACATACCGCCCGAGCCGCAGCACGGGTCGTACACGCGGCCTTGGTAGGGTTCAAGCATTTCAACCAACGTGCGAACAACCGAACGCGGCGTGAAAAACTCCCCACCACGTTTGCCTTCAGCGCTGGCAAAGCCTGAAATGAAGTATTCGTAGACCCGGCCCAACAAATCGCGTGCTCGGTCGGCGCTGTCGTGTAATTTGATGTTGGAGAAGAGGTCAACCAGCTCGCCGAGCATGGTTTTATCGAGTGTTGGGCGTGCGTAATTTTTGGGCAAGACACCTTTAAGGGTTTCGTTTGTCGGTTCAGCCTCTATCGTCTCCATCGCTTCATCGATGATGCTACCAATCTTCTCTGAGCGCGCGTTGTTCTGGATGTGTTGCCATCGCGCCTTCTCTGGCACCCAGAACACATTCTCTGCGAGGTACTCTTCCGGGTCTTCTGGGTCGGCATAGTCGTCAGCGGCAAGCTGATCATGCATCGCCTGAAAGGCCTCAGAGATGTACTTGAGGAAAATCAGCCCCAGCGCAACGTGTTTATATTCGGAGGGTTCGAGTCCGCCCCGCATCTTGTCGGCAGCTTTGAAAAGGTCGGTGGCAAAGTCGAGATCTGCCTGTCTTGAGGTGTTTGCCATTTGGTAGTCGCTGTTTCTGATGTTTTCGTCGTTCAGTCTCGCTAACGCAACGAATGGTGAATTGTGTTGCCCATTTGGGTAGTTGTAGGAATTCTAGATGCTGGTCTGCGAGTGTTGGCTCCATTCTAAACCCTCCCGCACAAGGCAGGTGTCGTGTTGAGCCAGTTGGTCGATACAGGCTTCATTACACCGTAGGTGGTGTGCGATCGCAGGATCTGAAAGCGCTATGTCAGGAGCATGCGGATGAGTGGGTGATCGAAAGTATGGGCCGGCAGCTCGAGCCCGATGCATATGATGTAATCGTTAAGGAAGCGCGCTGTCAGTGGCTGGATCTACATACTCATCAAATGAATTGGCAAGGTGGCAAACTGATGGACCTTGCAATTCTCTAGCTTGTGGTCCAAGCATACTGAATTTGCGATCACTAAAGTGTTTCTAGGCAAGCGTGTATTAAGCAGTTGGGGATAGTTGGCTTGTGCTGAATACATGCTTTGTATGGAAGGCGGAAATAATTGTGTTGAGAAAAAGTTGCGGTTTTATGTTCTCGATTTGGTAACAAATGTATTTATTGTGTATACTGAAGTTCTCAAATCGAGAACAAATAGAACGTGCGTGTAATCGGCCTAACCAGAATTGCGAGAATTGCCGCATTGAATTCGAGAGTCTCAAACTTGGTTGATGCTTGGTACAGCATTGCCAAGCACTCTACTTGGAGAGATTTTAGATCTGTCCGTCAATCGTTTCCGCAGGCCGAATCTCAAAATGCAACCACCATTATTTTTCCATTGGGAAGTGCCAGTTGTCGGATTACTACGCTTGTAGAGTTTGCTACTGGCACGTTGCTCGTCTGTGAGATTGAGATAGCTGAATGAACAGCGAATTAAAAATATCTTCAATTAAATCTGAAGAACAATACCGTACCTACCTTGAAGAAATAGAAGAGATCCTCTCAGGTGAACAAATTTCCGCAGTCGGAAGAGAGACACTCGAGACTCTTGCAATACTTATTGAAGCGTACGAAAGAACTCATATCCAACTTGCGCCTCCTGACCCAATAGACGCCATCAAGTTTTGTATGTCCGAGCGCAGGTTGAAGCAGGTAGATCTTGTGCCTTACATTGGAACTCGAAGTCGAGTATCTGAAGTACTGGCTCATAAGAGACCGTTGACCGTTTCTATGATTCGAAGATTAAGCCAAGGTTTGGGTATATCTCCTGAGGTGCTTTTGCAGGAGCCAACTCAAATAACTGAGCCAAAGAAATTAATTGGCAAAGCAGACGGAAGGCTTAATCAACACTTAGATTTTCCGTTTCGGGAAATTTGGAGAAGAGGGTGGGTGCAAGGATTGTTGGATCCGAAGAAAAATTATTCCTCGAATCAAAACAAGATTGTAATGCGGTACTTGGACAATGCCGGAATATTTCCGCAAGAGGTGATGTTCCGGAGAACTGTTACAGGAGGTAATGTTGCTGCGAGTGCATCTGGTGCAATACAGGCATGGCTTGCGAGAGTTGTTTATAAAGCCAGAAAGTCATCATTGCCAGCTAGGCCAATAGATACAGTGAGAATGGCGTTAGATTCTCAGCTTTTTACAGAGTTGGCGAGTATGTCAGCACAGAAGGATGGGCCAGTACAAGCAGTATCAAAACTCTCTGAACTAGGAATTGCGGTAGTTTTTGAAGCACCGTTAAAAGGTACCTCTATTGATGGCGCATCATTACTTCGAGATTCAGGCTTCCCTGTAATTGCGATGTCGCTTAGACACGATAGGGTTGATAATTTTTGGTTTACTTTGTTACATGAGCTTGCCCATGTTTGGAAGCACTTGGATAGCAGCAATATTTATTTGGACGATATGGAGGTAATTTCCACTGATGCATCTGAGAAGGAAGCAAATAGAATCGCGAGAGACGCGTTAATCCCCCGTTCACGATGGGCCAGAACAGCGGCGTATAGAGAGCCTACAAAAGCGAATGTAAGGTTAACAGCGGAAAAGCTTGGTGTAGCGCCAGCAATTGTTGCTGGAAGAATACGATTCGACAGAAAGGACTTTACAAAATTTTCAGATTTTCTTGGCTCTGGTGAGATAGGGCAAATGTTTTTGGATGAGCTAAATTGATGAAACCTGATTTAAATACGTGTCGTTACGTTCCTGTTCTACGAGCCCGAGCCGGAGAAACACAGGCGGTAAGCGAGCTTTTTGAGAAACAAAAGAGCCGTGTCTTGCCACTGTTTGATGTGTACGACCCTAAGCCAGGACTAGGTAATAAGGACATTCCAGTGTGGCTTCGCCAGACGATGTTCCCGTACGTGAAACTTATTGACAAGCGTATTTCTGAATTGGTGAATCTAAACCTACCGATAGTTGTCGACTGTTTTAATTTCGATTTGGATGACGAACTTGCACCTTGTTGTTTAGCCTACCAACATGTTTTTTGGAAAGCGATCAGCGATAGTAATCTCTTGATCCCGTGTATTGGCTACGACAGGTGGGCTGACTCGAACTATCGATCCTTCTTGCAAACAGCAATTACTAATAGAACGCCAGAGACTCTTGCGCTAAGGCTGGATAGATCTGCATTGGATGATTTAGGGCCCGATCAATATTTCACCAACGTCATTACGGATATGGTCAAAGTATTAGGGATAGACACCAGTAGCTGCATAGCGATTGTTGATTTGGGTGATTTAACAGAGCTGGATCAGATCGATACTGTTGAGCAGGTTTCAGAAATCGTTGGTGTTTGCAAGTTACTCGGTTTTGCAATGGTCAGTGTTGGTGGTTCCTCTTTTCCTGACTCAGTTAGCAAAGCGGTAAAAGAGAATTGGGATTCAGCTGTCGTAAGTCGCTTAGAAAAAGAGTTGTTTGTTGATGTTGCCATCACATGTGGTCACGAGCGCCTGGCGCTTACAGACTACGGCGTCCGCAATCCCCGATCGCATGAAGGCGGTGGTAGCAATGCAAATGGTAAAATTCGCTACACAACGAAAGAGGGTCATTTCACCGTTCGGGGTACATTTCTATATGGCGACAAACGTACCGGACGAGTTGGTTATGGTTTCAAGCAGATGTATCAATTGGCCGCTGATGTTGTTGTACGCAGCAGCTACTCTGGTGCGAATTTTTCATGGGGCGATGCTGAGATTTTAAAGAGAGCATTAGTTCACGAGAAGCCAGGTGGCCTGCCACAATGGATTGCGTTCGATACCAATCGACACATTAGTTTCGTGGGGTTGGAAGTGACACGAATGCTGGCTGAAATGCAAACCGCTGTTTCTTTTGAACGTGAAGATGGCTAGTCTAGTTTCACGCTGGCAGCACCGGCCGTAGGCCATTTTAGTGCTGACGGTAGTGCGTGAATTTTGCGTGGATCAGTGGTGCACGGTCAGGCACTGTGATGCATCGATCATATATCTTGGCCGTTAAGTTGTTGATTTTTCGGCTGCTGCAGAGTCGCACGAGGACTGAAAATCCCCGTGTCGGCAGTTCGATTCTGTCCCTGGCCACCATTTGATGAGTCCTCTCAGCGTGAACATCCCGCATCGATTTAGATCTGACCGAACTGCCGACTTGTCGGCACCCTGGGCGGGCCCGTTCGATTCTGTCCCTGGCCACCATAAGTTAACTGCGGATTCTCGCGCCAAGGCGCTCCGATCCTCGTGTGCTGCATGAGACAGAATCGCTCTGCCGACACGGAGTGGAGGGAGTTTGAGGCTGGCGCTGGCCACCATTAAAGACTCCGCCTAACTGCAGATTGCTATATGCTAAGTCGTTCTGTAGTACTTGCGTTTTGGATCTCTCGGACCTGTGCCGACTTCAACCACAAGTTTTCGTGCGACAAGTTTTACCAAACGGGAGCGTGTCGCTCGAGCGGA
>ENA-ORXT01001788-ORXT01001788.1-marine-metagenome-genome-assembly--contig:-NODE-1788-length-27680-cov-6.541644_pt1 | contig 27680 bp, 17 predicted proteins | sample MGYA00237868_ERZ511482 | MGnify/ENA metagenome assembly ERZ511482
CACTTCGGGCGGAACCCGCACGGTCACGATTCGCAACGCGGGTGACCTTGCCCTGACCGGCCTCGCCACGAGCGTGACGGGTGCGAGCGCCTCCGATTTCACGGCGACCGCACCGGCGAGCACTTCGCTGGCCTCGGGTCAGAGCACGACCTTCACGGTGAGCTTCGTGCCTGGAGCCGCCGGAGCACGAGGCGCGGCGCTGCAGATCGCGAGCAACGACTCGGACGAGAACCCCTTCGACATCAGTCTGTCGGGCACAGGAACGACCCCTCCGACTGCGGCTGAGATCGTCGTCGAGCAGCCGGTGGGCACGGGCCTTGCCGATGGAAGCTCGAGCCTCGCCTTCGGGAGTGCCGAAGTGGGTGCTTCGGGCGGCTCCCGCACCGTCACCATTCGCAACACCGGTGACCTTGCCCTGACCGGTCTCGCTACCAGCGTGACGGGCGCGGGCGCTTCCGATTTCACGGCGACCGCACCAGCGAGCACTTCGCTGGCCTCGGGTCAGAGCACGACCTTCACGGTGAGCTTCGTGCCTGGGGCCGCTGGAGCACGAGGCGCGGCGCTGCAGATCGCGAGCAACGACTCGGACGAGAACCCCTTCGACATCAGTCTGTCGGGAACGGGTGTGCCTGTCGATGATCACGGAGGGGATCAGTCCAGCGCGACTGAGGTCACTTCTGCCATCACCAGCGGAGCGGCTCTCCCTCCTGCCTCAGGGATGGGTACTTCAGGCAGTATCGATACCTCTGGTGACGAAGACTGGTTTCAGTTCACCGTCACGGAAACCGCCCTCGCCACGATCCAGACGACCGGCGCAATGGACACCTTCGGTCATCTTCATGATGCTTCAGGCGCCCAGCTTGCTTCCGACGACAACAGCGGCACCGGGGTGAACTTCAAGATGGAGGAGGAGTTATTCCCCGGAACCTACGCGGTTCGGGTAAGAGGCGCGGCTGGCTCCACGACCGGCGCCTACGAGCTGCACGTGAACCTTGATTCGGGCTCGTCCTCGGACGCACGAAAGGATTTCGACGGAGACGGCTACCCGGACATTCTGTGGCGCCGCTCGACGGGAGAGACAGCGATCCACTTCTACCAGGAGGAGAACTTCCTGCGAGGCCGTTACACCACGCAGCAGGTGACGCCTGCGGCGAGCGTGGCGGGAATCGGGGACTTCGACGGCAACGGCAAGGCCGACTTGCTGTGGAAGAGTTCGGGCGGCACGTCCATTCACTTCATGGACGGGGAAACCTACCTTGCCCCCGGGCAGTGGACCACGCAGCAGGTGTCGGCCCCGTGGGAGCCGGTGGGCGTCGGAGACTTCGACGGCGATGGCAGGGCGGACATCCTCTACCAGAACTCGAACAACCGGATGATGGCGATTCACTACATGAACGCGCAGTTCGTGACGTCGCAGAAGAGTACCTACGCGGTGAGCTGGGAAATCAAGGGCGTCGCCGACTTCAACGGAGACGGCATGGCGGACCTGCTGCTGAGGAACCCGACGACACTCGTTGCCGCTTACCACTACCTGAATGACGGGGACTTCGCCGGAGCAGCGGCGCCTTCCCAGCAGGTGAAGAGCACGGCATGGGACTTGATGGGCGCCGATGATTTCGACGGCAACGGGAGTTCCGACCTCCTCTGGCGGAACAACATGAATGGCCGCTCGGTCATCCACTACTACGACGGAGTCAGCTATCAGCGTGGAAGATGGATCTCCAGCCAGGTCACCAATCTGTCCTGGTCCCCGATCCTGAAGTAAGCCCCCGGATGCCTGAGTTTGCTGGCGCACGCCAGGGGTGAAACGTCATTCGAAAGTTTCGCAGTTTGTACTTTCCATCGCGGTTGGTTCTTGCCAGCGTTGGGCATGGGAACCATGGGTTGGATCGGGGCGATCATCTGCACGGCAGGGGTGCCGGCAGTTTTTGCCGGCAGCGTGATCATCAATGAGTACAACGCGGTCGATTCGGGCAACCAGCTCGACGGTGGTGGCGGATCGGACCCGTACTGGGGCACTGCGGTCGGGAACGGGGGCGACTGGTTCGAACTGGTGGCCGTCGGTGATGGCACGGCCCAGAGCACGGTCGACATGCGCGGGTGGCGCATCGTCCAGTACGAGGAAGGCGGCGGAACCCTCTCGATCGAAGGTCAGATCATCCTCAGCAACAATCCTTACTGGGAGATGGTTCAGGCGGGCACGATTCTCACTTTTCACGAGGACGACACCGCAGGCGGAGGGCTGGATTCTCATCCGGGTCTCCTGTTCGGAACCGACGTCTTCGACTCGCAGGGCTGGGGCTGGAAAAACATTTTCACCGACGACGCGTCTTTCGTTGAGGTCGCGGATGCCAATCATGATGGCGGCTTCAAGCTGAACAAGGACGACAACGTCTTTGAGATCTACGATGCCTCGGGTGCGTTGATTGCCGCCGCTGGAGAAGGGCATGAGGCCGCCTACGGCTTCTCGCCCGACTACGTCGGCGGAGGGGTCAACGACGAGGAGGTGTTCGAGCTGCAGGCCGACCCTAACCCCTTCATCACGGCCGCGTCGAACTATGACGACTCGAACAACAGCAGCTTCGGCAGTCCCAATGACTTTTCGGGCGGCACGCTGCAGGATTTTTCCGCCTTTGTCGGCCCCAACCTGGCGCCTGAGCCGAGCCGAGCGCTCCTACTCCTTCTTGGACTCTCTCTAGGTCTCCTGCGCCGAAGCAGAGGCACGCGGTCCTGAATCGTCTCATTGCCCATTACCCATGAAAGTGTTCACGCCAGCTAAAATCCTAGCCTGCCTGCTTGCCACGTGGTCGGCGGTCTCCCCCGCCCAAGTCACGATCAACGAGCTCTCCGCGACCTCGAGCGAGTACCTGCTGAAGCGTGACGCCCAGGGGCATTCGAGTCCCGGTGCTGGCGCCTCATGGCGCTCTGCGGCCTTCTCTCGAGCCGGTGCCTGGGCGACTGGACCCGCTCCGTTCGGGTGGGGGCATGGCAACGTGGCGACGGACGTCTCCGCGGCGATGGTCAACCAGACTCCGTCGATCTACCTTCGAAAGACCTTCACGGTCACGGCCGCTCAGGCCGCGAGTTCGGCAGACCTTCTTCTCGACGTCCAGTACGACGACGGATTCATCGCCTGGGTCAACGGGGTCGAAGTGGGGCGGGCCAACATGGGTCCTCCGGACCAGCACGTGTACCATGATCAGGTCGCCTTCCGCGGGGCCTCGACCACCGACAATCTCGATCTTGGACCGGCGAGCGGCGTTCTCGTTGCCGGAACCAACGTCATCTCCATCCAAGCGGCCAATCAGACGCTATCGGGGAACATGAGAATCAGTGGTGAAATGGAGATCTCCGGGGGAGCGACGCTGGTTCCCGCAGGCTCTACGTGGAGCTATTTCCCCGGCCACGTCGAACCGTCGGGCGGGCTCTTCGAGTCGTCCTTTCTTCCCGGAGGACCGCTGCGCGCGGAGTGGGCCACTCCTGGATTCGACGACAGTTCCTGGTCGTCGGGCGCCGGACCAATCGGCCTTGATGTCAACACGGACTACGCACTGGGAACCAACCTTCTCAGCCAGATGCACAACGTCACGCCGTCGGTGTACATGCGCCAGGGGTTTACCGTGACGGCCGCCCAGATCTCGTCTGCGCCGAGTCTTACACTGACTGCCGACTACGACGATGGTTTCGTGGCTTTCCTCAACGGGGTCGAGATCGCCCGGGGGAACATGGGTTCGGCGGGGCAGTTGTATGCCCACAATGCGACAGCTGACTCCGGACACAACGCCAGCGGAGACAGCGGCTCGGCCACGAACGCGCCGGTGACCTACGTCATTCCGACTGCTCTGCTTGTTCCCGGGCAGAACGTTCTAGGTGCGCAGTCGCACAACCAGAGCCTCAACAGCAGCGACCTCATTCTCGACATGGAGCTGGAGATCACGGGTGGGTCCGTGCTGGCTCCTGCCGCTGGAAACTTCAACTACCTCGTGGGGCTTTCCGAGCCCACCCCGCCCGTTTCGTCTCCTGAGTCCAAGTTCGTCGACTGGTTCGAGCTGAAGAATGCAGGGGCCGCCGCCGTGGACGTCTCCGGATGGTCGGTCACTGACGAGCCGCTTCTTCCCGCCAAGTTCGTCCTCCCGGCCGGAACCACGATCCCTGCGGGTGGGTATCTGGTGATTCTCGCCGACGGGCTTGAGGAGTTTAATGGAAGCACCAGCTACCTGCATGCCTCCTTCAACCTATCGGGGAGCGGCGAGTACCTCGGGCTCTACGACGCGAGTGGCAGCGTGGTCTCGGAGTATGCTCCGGAGTACCCCTCGCAGCGCATTTTCCAGTCGTACGGAATTCCCGCAGGAGGCGGTGCGGCGGTCTACTTCGATGAACCGACGCCGGGGGCGGCAAACGGTTCGGGCGCCACCTATGCAGACAGGGTGGATGCGCCCGATTTCTCGGTTCCCGGCGGACATCATTCGGGCACGGTCACCGTGGCGATGAGTTCGCTCACCCCCGGAGCGGACATCATCTACACGACCGATGGGAGTGATCCGACTCTCACGAACGGGACGCTCTATTCGTCCCCCCTGACGCTGACCCAGGTGTCCGACAAGGGCGGTCACGTCGTCCGGGCGCGAGCGTTCAAGACGGGCAGCGTTGAGTCGAGAATCAAGACCCATACCTATCTCATCGATCAGAATCCGCTTCTTACCGGTGCACCTGCCTTGATCATGACTGGTGAAGCGGGCGAGGTCTTCTACGCGCCCAATGGGGTTCTCACGATCTCGGGCGGCACTTACGTCAGCAACCGCTGGCAGGCCGTCACCAGCACCGACTATAATCTGCCCATCCACCGCGGTCGTGCCTACGAGCGGGCGGGATTCCTCGAGTACTTCGAGCCGGATGGCGATACTTTCCGGGAAGACATGGGCGTGCGCATTGCGGCCAGCAGCTGGTCGCGGCCACGAATGAGACTGCGGAACAACTACGCTTCTCCCTTCCCTTCCTCCAGTACCCAGAAGCCCTCCTTCAACATCTGGTTCCGCAGCGACTACGGAGAGCCGGAAGTGAATTTTCCAATCATGGGAGAGGACTACCCGGTCAAGACCTTCTCGCAGCTTCGTCAGCGAGCAGGCAAAAACGACATCAGGAATCCCTTCTATCACGATGAGCTGCTGCGCCGGCTCTACAGCGACATGGGTCAGGAGAGTGCCGTGGGCGTGATCAATACGCTCTATATCAACGGGGTCTTCAAGGGCTACTACAACACCTGCGAGCGGCTGCGAGAGCCGTTCATGCAGGCGCACCACCAGAGCGAGGAGGAGTGGGACATCCGTCAGGTCAACGAATATGCGGAGGGGGATGACCTTGCGTGGCAGGAGATGATGCTGCGCGCTTCGGCGGACCTTTCCATCCAGGCGAACTGGGATGCCCTTCTCGAGTACGTGGATCCAGTCAACGCAGCCGACTACTTTCTGGTCAATGCCTATGGCGCGACCTGGGATTGGCCGCACAACAACTGGGTCGGCGCCCGCGAGCGCACCACGAACGGAAGGTACCGGTTCTACGTCTGGGATGCCGAAGGTGCTTTTGGTCGTGGCAAGAACATCAACCACAATACGATCTCCAGCGATCTTCTGGGCGGCTCCCATGCTCTGCCGCTTCTCTTCCAAGCGCTACATGCCAGCGAGGAGTTCCGTCTGATCTTCGCCGACCGAGTGCACAAGCACCTTTTCAATGGAGGCGCCCTCGATGACCGCGATCTTGCCAGTTCCAATATTCGGGAGCGCAAGGACGTTCTTGTCGCCGCCCTGCAGCCGCTTCTCACCTGCGTGCACAACCAGACAGTCAACGAGAGCTACTACGACAACTGGGTGAATCCTTCGACCGGCCGGCGGGGCTATCTTCTGGGACCGACCGCCACGCATTTCGCCAGCAATGACCTATGGCCGGCGACCGCTGCTCCTGACTTCAGCCGGATGGGGGGCGACGTGCCCAGCGGTTTCCAGCTTTCCATGTCGCAGAACGACCCGGGAGTCATCTACTACACTCTCGACGGTTCCGATCCCCGCGGGTTCGGAGGGAGTGTGGCCTCGAGTGCGATCGCCTATGGCTCTCCCGTGACGCTCTCCGGCCTCGTCGTTCCGGCCAGGGCGCGTATCCTCAACTCCAACGGCGAGTGGAGCCCGATGACCGAGGCGGATTTCGCCGTCGGCGTGGGGCCCGCCACGACGGCCAATCTGGCGGTTGTCAAGGTTCACTTCGAGCCTGCCCAGCCGAGCGCCGCGGAGATTGCAGCTGGCGTCCTCGATGGCACCGAGTTCGAGTTCCTGCTTCTCGAGAACATTGGAACCAATCCCGTGGATCTGACCGACGTGCGTTTTTCTTCGGGAGTGACTTTCGACTTTGCCGGCGGAGCCGTCTCCGCCCTGTCTCCGGGGCAGCAAGTGCTTGTCGTAGAGAACGTCGACGCCTTCCAGTTGCGCTATGGGACGGCTTTCAACGCCGTCATCGCCGGCAAGTGGTCTGGCAAGCTTTCCAACAATGGCGAGCGCCTCCTGCTCGAGGACAGCGCTGGCACGCCGATCCAGGACTTCAGCTACGACGATGGACCACCGTGGCCGGTGCTGCCCGGGGGAGCCGACTTCGCCCTCGAGATCATCGATCCTGCCGGCAACCACAATGACCCCCTCAATTGGCAGGGCGCAACGGTATCTCAGGAAATCCAGGTCGAACAGCCCGCAGGCACGAATCTTGTGGCGGGTGGCAGCTCCAGATTTCTTGGAAAGGGATCCGTTGGGGCGACAACCGGATCGCAGGTCTTCACCATCCGGAATCTTGGTGATCTTGATCTTGCGGGCCTCACTGCAATCTCCTACGGAGGGAACGCGGCGGACTTCTCGGTCGGATCACTTGGGACTACTTCGCTTGCAGGCGGTCAAGTGACGACCGTGACTGTGACCTTCACCCCGGGAGGAGTCGGTGGCCGTGGTACCACTCTCCGAATCGGCAGTAACGATATGGATGAAAACCCTTTCGACATCGGGTTGACGGGTACGGGTGTCCCCGTGGATGACCACGGCGGCGACCAATCGACGGCCAGCGACATGACCCCTTGGATCACGACCGGAGTGGCGGGTGCACCGGTGCCGAGCGCGGGCAAGCATGGCTACATCGAACTTCCGGGCGACGAGGACTGGTTTCAATTCACCGTGACTTCGCCCGCTCTCGCGACCATCGAGACGACCGGCACGACAGACACCATTGGACACCTGCATTTTGCTTCAGGAGCCGAATTGGCTTCCGACGACAATAGCGGTACTGGAGCGGGTAACTTCAAGATCGTGGAGGAACTCTTTCCCGGGACCTATGCCGTTCGGGTTCGGGGGGGCAACCCGAGTTCCACGACCGGAGTCTACCGGCTTCATGTGAACCTGGATGAAGGCGGTTACAGTGGCTCAGGACAAAGCCGCAAGGATTTTGACGGCGATGGCTATCCGGACATTCTGTGGCGCCGCGACACGGGGGAGACTGCAATCCATTTCTATCGGGAGGAGAATTTCCTCCGTGGTCGCTGGACGACCCAGCAAGTGACGCCCGTGGCGACGGTTGCCGGCATAGGAGACTTTGATGGAGATGGCCAGGCCGACATGCTGTGGGAGAGTTCGGGCGGCACTTCCATTCATTTCATGGATGGGGAGGTTTATCTCGCCCCCGGGCAGTGGACCAGCCTTCAGGTGGCCGCCCCTTGGAAGCCTGTGGGTGTCGGTGACTTCAACGGCGACGGAAAGGCAGATATTCTCTACCAAAATCCAGTGAATCGGATGATGGCCATCCACTACATGCAGGCGCAGACCGTTGCATCCCAGAAAAGCACCTACGCGGTGAGTTGGAATATCGAGGGTGTGGCGGACTTCAATGGAGACGGGATGGCTGATCTCCTCTTGAGAAGTCCGACGACGCTCGTTGCCGCGTACCACTATCTGAACAATGGGGACTTCGCCGGAGCAGCCGCGCCTTCCCAGCAGGTGAAGAGCACGGCATGGGACTTGATGGGCGCCGATGATTTCGATGGCAACGGAAGCTCCGATCTGCTCTGGCGGAACAATGTCGACGGACGGTCCGTCATTCACTACTACGACGGGGTCACCTACAACCGCGGCCGGTGGATCTCCAGCCAAGTCACGAACCTCTCCTGGTTTCCGATTCTGAAGTAGGCGAATATCGAATTCAGGTCGTTAACCTTTTTCCTATGGTGGACGAGGTCGAAAGCGGGTCCGGCGCGATTTATTTTATTGCTTGGTGCCAATTTTCCGGGAGTCGCGATTAGCCCTAAGCCATGAACAAGCTGCCCGTCTCCCTTTCTCCTCCCTTTCAGCAGAACGATGCACTCTGCCTTTTGCGCATTGTCCTGTTGGCTCTCTGCGGCATCGGCTTCCTTTCCAAAGCTGAATCCACTCCCTACAATCCTACTCCGACTCCACCACCCGTAATGAAGTATTTCGCCCTCTGCCAGGAGGAAGTGATGGAGGCGACATCCTATTTGCCAAGCGGTTACCTGAACCCCAGGGCCGGCGACTTCGAGGCAAAGCGCGTGCGGGTGCTTCACAATAGCTATCTCCCTTTTGCCTCTCTCGCCCATGGGTCAATGCAAATTTTTGATGAAGAGGCTAATCACCTCTTTCCCTCCTCGGTTCAATGGGATGGCCAAGTGCTGCATGGCTATTTCGATTCTGCCGACGGGACAGAGCAGTGGCATGTGCAGATCACCGGTGACGAATTCGACCTCACCACATGGGAGTGTCAGATTGAAATTTCACGGCCCGGTGAAACAAAGATCGTTCATCCACCGGCCTTGCCTCCGATTCGAATCCACGTCATCGGGGACGGGCACGTGACGGGAGGGGATGGCGCGGACCCTGATACCTATCCCAATGGCTTTCGTCTGGCTCTCTACCGTGAACTGAATAAGAGAGCCATTCCGTTCCGTTTTGAGGGCTCGAAATTCGGCCCAGTGCCGCAGACCGGCTATCAGTACAGTCATGTTGGAAATGAGAACGGCATGGCAGCGGCGCTCGCCGATCTTCAGCAACCTCTCTATGGCGCAGGCTCGCCAAAGACCCTGGAACAACAACCGGCCGACGTCGTCTGCGTGATGGCGGGCTCCTGGGAAGTGACCCAGGCGAACTACAGCCAGGGCAATATGAGCAACCTGCTAAATGCCTACTTCGACGAGGTGGACAGCCAGAATACGGCCAATGCACCCGTGATCATCCGAGCGACCCCCTTTGTGAAATATGATTTCACCTTCAGTGGGGTGTTAGGGAGCGTTGTGAACCAGCGGATCACGAACCTGAACGCTCTCCTCTCTGCCGAAGCCACGGGGCGGGCCGCAGCGGGGCGCCAGTACATCTTTGACACCGATACGGCGACGATGTGGAGCGATACCGCTTCGAATGGCGTGGAGCTCAGTCTTGGCGGCGCAGACTTGATCGCCTCTCAGTGGGCCGATGATCTTCTTGCACTTGATCATCTGGGAAAAAACTGCCTGAGCACCGTCAAGGACTACGACGGTGACGGCTACCCTGATATCCTGTGGCGACGTTCGAGCGACGGGGCGACTGCGATCCACTTCTACGAAGAGGAAAACTTCCTGCGCGGGCGCTGGACGACTCAGCAGGTGTCGAATTCGGCGAGAATCGCTGGCATCGGCGACTTCGACGGGGACGGCAAGGCAGACATTCTCTGGGACGGAGCCGGCGGTACCTCGATCCATTTCATGGATGGCGAGACCTACTTGGCTCCCGGAAAATGGACCTCTGCGCAGGTGGCGGCTCCCTGGGAGCCGGTGGGCGTGGGCGACTTCGACGGGGACGGCAAGGCAGACGTCCTGTACCAGAATTCAGTGAACCTGATGATGGCGATTCATTACATGGATGCCGAGGTGATGATCTCGCAGCAGAGCACCTACGCGGTGGGCTGGGACATCGAGGGTGTGGCCGACTTCAACGGCGACGGCATGGCGGACCTGCTTCTTCGCAACCCCACGACTCGGGCCGCGGCCTTTCACTACCTGAACGACGGCAGCTTTGCCGGGGCAGCCGCTCCCTCCAGCCAGGTCACCAGTGCGTCCTGGGATCTCGTTGGTGCGGCCGACTTTGACAGCAATGGCAGTGCCGATCTTCTCTGGCGAAGCAAGGTCGATGGCCGCAGTGTCATCCACTACTACGACGGGGTCACCTACGACCGCGGCCGCTGGATCTCGAGCCAAGTCACCAATCTCAGCTGGTTCCCGGTTCTCGAATAGATCCAATTTCAGGGGAGCATCCTACTTGATTCCAACTCCCTGCGATGGTGGTCGGCGGCGACTGTTTCTCCGACCCCAAGTGGTGCCTAGGGGGCGAAAAATCCCCACAGAACTTTTACGGCTTGGGCGGTGGATGCGACATCGTGGACGCGGAAAATCTGGGCCCCGCGTAGGAGGCCGGCGGTCGTGCAGGCCAGAGTTCCGGCATCGCGGTCGGCTGGATTCTCAATCCCGAGGACATCGCCAATCACTGTTTTCCGCGACACGGGGAGAAGGAGGGGGCGCCCGAAGCGGTGAAAGCATTCGAGCTCCCGGTAGACGCGAAGGTTGTCGTCTCGGTCCTTGGCGAAGTCGATACCCGGGTCGAGGATGACATGTTCGGCGGAAAGTCCTGCCGCACCGGTTTGCGTGAGCTTTTCCTCAAAAAACCGCTCCATCGCGGAGATGACGTCGTCGTAGCGCCGGCCCCGGTGCGGGATCTTCGGTTCACCGACGCTGTGCATGATCAGCAGGCTGGCGCCGTGGTCCGCACAGAGCCGGGCGTTCCGATCATCGGGGAGCGCGCCGATGTCGTTGAGCAGATCGACGCCCAGTTCGAGGACGGGTTCTGCAACGCCGGGGCGCCAGGTGTTCACGGAAAGGAGGGGCGGCCAAAGCTGTTCTTCGTCGAAGGGTTTGGGTCCTGTCTTTTGAAGAAGGATCGACCAGCCCTGCAGGACGGGACGAAGCCGCTCGACCTCCTCCTCCTCGGTGATGGCTTGCCGATTGGTGCGTGCGCTCTCGGCGCCGAAATCAACGATGTCGGCTCCGGCGAAAAGCGCGGCTTCGGCCTGGGCGAGGGCTTCTTTCGGGTTCAGTGTGCCGTCATTGGAAAAGGAGTCGTCGTTGACGTTGACGATCGCCATCACCAGTGGCCGGCGCGGAAAGCCGATCACCCGGTCGCGAATTCGGAGAGTCGTTGCTGGGGCGATCATGCCGAGGAGTCGGAGGAGTTTGTCAGGGGGACGAGCCGGCGCTCTCGGGTCTTGAAGCGTGCTGTCTGCTTGTAGCCCGCGTCGAGCGCCACCTTCACGGCTCCCTCAAATTCTGCCCCGACTTCTTCCGGCGCGTGGGCGTCGGAGCCGAAGGTGAGAGGGATGCCGGCCTGAGCGGCCAGCCGGACGAAGTCGTCGTGGGGGTATCTCTCGGCTGCTGCCTTGCGAAGCCCTGCCGTGTTGATTTCGTAGGCGCAGCCGACCTCGCGCATGGATTCGATCGCGGGCTCGTAGAAGCGGCGGAGGTCGCCTTCCGGGCGGTGACCAAACTTTTTCACCAGATCGGGGTGACCCATCACGTCGAACAGACCCGAGCGGATGGCTTTTCCGTATTCACCCCAATAGAGTTCCCAGACTTCCTCCACGGGACGCTCTTCAAAGCGACCGATCCACTTGGGATTGTCGAAATCCCAGTCGGGCGCGAGATAGTGAACGCTTCCGATCAGGTAGTCGTAGGGCAGTGTTTGGGAGAGTTCGGCGATCCACTCCTCTTCGCCGGGAAGGTAGTCGACCTCGAGTCCGAGACGGATCGTCAGTTCGGGAAACGCCGCCTGTGCCTTCTCGACCTCCCCGGCGTAGCGAGGGAGCTCTTCCGCGAGCATCCGCCAGTCGTCACGCTCCTCTCGGAAAGGAGCGTGGTCCGAGAAGCCGATCTCCTCGATCCCGAGTTCCACGGCCCGGGCCGCGTATTCCACCGGCCATCCCTCCGCGTGACGGCAGAGAGGGGTGTGCATGTGGTAGTCGGCAGGGAGCATGGGACGGGGAGGAAAACGACAGGGAAGACTTCGGTCTTTGCGGCGTGCCCGCCAAGAGTAAATCGAGATCAGCGGGGACTGAGGTCGCGGAGAAGAGCGAGTGCTCTTTTCAGGGCTCGTGCGCGATGGCTGAGCTCGTTCTTCGTGGCCGAAGGGAGTTGGCCGAACGTCTCGGCATAGCCTTCCGGGACAAACAGCGGATCGTATCCGAATCCATTTTGGCCGCGTTCTTCAGCCACGATGGCGCCTTCGACTGCGCCCTCGCAGGAGCCCAAGACCAGGCCGTCTCTGGCGACCGTCATCACGCAGCGAAACCTCGCCGACCACGGACGCGGAGTGCTGCATCCCGCCAGTTCCGCAAGAAGTTTCGTCCGGTTCGTCGCATCGGTGGCTCCTTCGCCAGAGTACCTCGCCGAATAGACTCCGGGTTCCCCGTTGAGGGCGTCTACTTCGAGACCCGAGTCGTCGGAAAGTACGAGTCCGTTGATCTGCCTGCTGACTCCGACCGCTTTGAGTGCCGAGTTCTCGAAGAAGGTCGACCCGGTCTCTTCAGCAGCAACGATTGCCGGGTACGAATGGAGGTCCCTGACTTCAAAAAGTGTCCCAAGCATGGCACGGATTTCCTCCGTCTTGTGGGAGTTGCCGGTGGCCACCACGAGAAGGGGGAGAGAACGTTCCTGAAACTCCGTCATTCGGAGAACCTCCGGATCCATTGGCGAGACGCAAGCAGACAGTGGTCCGGGTACGCTGACGGACACGGAAGGAGTCGGGGAATTTTTCCTCGTTGGGATCCCAGGCTTCTCTTTAGAAGGGGATCGACAATGAGCAGAGTGCAGTGCTACTTTCTCAAGCATTGAAGAAAGCACCATGAAAAATCTCTCTCGTTCGCGCGGCCTCCGCGCTCTGGCGCTCAACTGCTCCGCTGGCCTCTTTCTGGCACTACCGGTTTCCGGTCAGGATCTCCTCCCGGGAAGCGTTCTCGATGCGGAGCAGTCCGAGCATATCCGAGCCTCGGTGGCGGTCACCGGCACCAGCATCGAGGGAGCCGAAAGCCCAGAACTGGGCAAAGCCGTCTCAGACAGCATCTCGGCCGGCCTGCTTCGTCGCAGCTACCGGGTTTTCCATAGCGGGGCGAAGAGCGACGTTCGAATCGAATCCAGTCTCGTGGGATCGGATGGCTACTATCATCTGATGCTGAAACGCATCGATCCCGAGACGGAGGAAGTGATCGGGATTCACGAAAGTCATCAGCGGGGTGGCATGGAAGTCGTATTCCCCATGGTGGCGCGAGTTCTTCAGGCGATGCACGAAGGCGACCCCATTCCCGAAGCGGAGCAGGCGCTGGCCGCCTCGAGCGCCGAGCCATCGGTTGGCGTCTTTCCCTCGGGAGCACCTCCCCTGCTGGTCGAGCACAGCCAACGCCGGTTCGCCGACGCCGTGCAGGCGGAAATCGAGCGTCGCCAGCGGGAACAGCAGGAAGTGGCGCGCCGCGCCGCTTTGAAGGCGCTGGCTCAGGCAACACCAGCCATTCCGCGCCCGCCGGCAGCTCGGCCCGATCTCCCGCGTCGCCGCTTTTCCGCCACCCTCGTGCGTCAGCAGATCGGCACCGTGCTCGCGGTCAATGACTCGTGGAAATTCTGCATCGTTGAGCCACGGCCCGGGATCGACATCGAAATAGCCGACATTCTCGAAACCCTTTACGCCGAGGAAAGCCGCCAGCCCTACGCCAAGCTCATCGTGACTCGGCAGGCCGCAGGCGACGCCTACGTCGCTAGTTACGGAACCCGCAAGCCCAACCGTCGACTGTTTCCGGGCGAGCCGGTCTACGCATGGGTGGCCCAGCGGACCGAGACAAGGTAGAGCGTCTGAATTCGTCCATGGGAGAGAGGCGCCCTCGCCGGACTCGATCTCTGCGCCCCACCATTCGAATTCCGGTCAGGGGTTTTTTGAATTTCCGGCGGGAACATGGGGTCTTTGCCACGATTCGCGGAGGAATCCTCTTGATCCCCTCCCGTGCAACGCTAGCTTCCGCGCGCCAGGAGCCGTGGAGTGTCGGCGGATGAACCCGCCAGGGCAGGAATGCAGCAACGGCAGTCTGACCGTCACTGCCGCGGTTTCCTGGTATTTTTGTTGGGCCGCGCGACGTCGTCGGCGCTCGGAGGGACTCTTGCTTCATGGCTTCCGGCGATGATGGCCCCTCAAGAAGCAAAGAGTCGCGTTGCCCAGTGCCTGCGAGGGGTCTTACGAAAAAAAATCTTTTTTGCGTTTAAGGGTTGTCGCGATTGGCCGCACCCGTGTAGGTTGAGGATCAACACTAGATCTTCATGGATATCGCCTGGAAAATCATCGCTGGAATCGCCGCCCTCTTCCTTTTGGTTGCGGGAATCTTCGGATTTCAGAACAAAGACGCTCTGAACAAAGAGAAACTCGCTCTCGATGCCTCCTTGGAACGGAGAAGCCTTGCCAACAAGACAGAAGGCAATGCGATTCGCTACAAGGAGAGTCAGGAGGGCTTCCTGGCCACTTACGAAGTCGAGCGGGACAAGGCGATCGACGACGAGAAGGAAGTGGTGGCTCAGACCGGTGAAGTGAAAGCGGAAACGGCCGCCAAGCAGAATCAGGCCGATGCACTCGCTGCGCAGATCCAGGGAATCGAAGCGAAGTTGGTCGATTACAAGGATATCCCTGCCCTGATTGAGGCCGCAACCAACCTTACGGCTGACGTCGCGGCTGCCGAGGCCGGCATCGCCAATAAATCACAGTATCTCGAACTCGTTTCCGGAAATATCAATTCCACTCGCACCGAAATCGAGGGCTACCGCGAACTGGTGGCACGACAGAACGGAGGAGATCTCGCCTCCGACTACAGAGCGAAGGTCACCGGCTACAATCCGGAATGGCAATTTGTCGTTCTCAACCGAGGAAACCTTGGTGCCACCTATCACAACGCTCTTCTCGACGTACAACGAGGCGGGGCCACCATTGGTCAGGTTCGTGTGACCAATGTCGAGCAGAACCGCTCGGCCGCCACGGTCGTGGATGACACTTTCGCCGAAGGAGTCCTCCCTCAGGCCGGAGACACTCTCGTCCCTGCACCCGATCTCTCTGTCGAGGGACTGGAAGGAATGGATACCCCCGATGGAATGGGTGCAGACGTCAATGCTGCCGGTCCCGACAGTTCAGCCATCCTTCCTCCGCCAACCGGAGCTCCTGATCCTGGTGATCCCTTTGATGGCATGGGCGGAATGGGTGGCGCGGACGAAGTCGACGCCGACCCCTTCGGTGCCATGGACTCAGCTCCTGACCCCGCCCCGGCCCCTGCTGACGGAGGAGATGCCGACCCCTTTGGCGCTCTGAAGCCCGCCGCAGGTTCACCTGATCCCTTCGCAAACTAAAGGGCCAGCAACAGGCCACGAAACAAGTCATCTCCCGAGCGTTCACTGAACACCTCCCGCACCTCGACCCGACCAACCCTCTCCGAACTGATTCCATGAACATGTTCCTTCTCCTCCTCAGCGCGATCGCAATGATTGTGTCGCTCGTTTTCGGTTTTCAAAACCGAGGTTCCCTGATCCAGACGCGTAAGCAGAAAGATGAAACGAACGGCCAGATCAAGGCCAAAATTAAGCAGATCAACGACGTCAACGACGAGATCGAGACGGTGATCTCCGACAAGCAGGCCATGCACGGCGAGAAAAGTAGTGCTCTAGCAGCTCTCGACTCCGCCGAGCGCAAGCTTGGGGAAGCCAAGCAGCAACGGCAGAACGTGTCGGATCTCTATGCATCCAACAAGGCTAGGTTTGATGACCTCAACGAGAAACTGAAGCCTCTGGAGGAACTCGGTTACACGCCGGAAACCCTGAGTGAAGACATCGATCGCAAAAAGACGCTCCTCGCCGACCATCAGGAGGAACTCAAGAGTCTCACGCGTGACATTGAAATTGCCGAGCAAAACCTGCGTAAGAACAAGAATTCTCTGACTCGTCAGGTCACCGCTCAGGAAGTCCGGACACAGAGTTTCAACGTCAACTCCCTCGAGGCCACCGTCACCGCCGTGGATCGGGCTTGGGGCTTCGCAGTGGTCAATGCAGGTGAGTCAGATGGAGTGACACCGGAGCTCGAGCTCATCGTGGTAACCCCCGAGCGCGAGCCGAAAGCCAAGCTGAACATCATCCAGCTTGAGAACGGCAAGCTCGTCGCAAACATCGACTACGATTCTGCCGAAATGAGTGGCCAGGCAATCCGCCCAGGTGATCGCGTCATCCTTCGCAAGCCGAACACCGGACTCCAGTAAGCCGTCCAGACGTTTCACGAGCAAGCGAGCAACGGTTCCCATCCCAGTTCCCAGTCGGAGCACGATGGTGGAGTGCTGTTGGTGCTGATCATCTTACTCTTCCATCGGACCCCATTCTCATGAAGAAGACGATTCTACTAGGACTTTGCCTTGGCGCACTGCTTCCTCTCGTATCCTGTGACAGCGTTCAGACGAAGCGTCCGATCCCTGATTGGAAGCAGACAGGCATCAGCACACAGCCTTGGAATCGCCCGAACGCGACGACCGACAACGGCACTCTAGGAAGTGCCATTGGCACGCGTTAATCCCCGGCCCTCCCCACGGACCATGCTCGGGAGACGGTGTCATCTTCGCATCAATGGGTAGAGCGCGTCTGGATTCTTACGAGAGCGTGCGAGGCACCGCCCCTCTGAGTATCGGTGACGGGAATTTTGTCAGTCTACCCCCGTGAAGAGGTCGCAACAGCCTGAGCGGCAGGAAAGACCCGCCGCCCACGGATATCCGCCGAAGCCGCTGAATCTAAAGCCGCACTCAAATTGATCACTCCACCAAGATCACCCGGTAAATAGTGTGAGCGCCATCGCCGACCCCCAGGCTGGGCGCGTGTCGCGCTGTTCCCGATAGCCGGGTCAGCGTTCGACCAAGATTCTACTCCGTGACAACCGGAGGAGCGATCGCTGATGTCCAGCGGTACTCGACCCGGATCGTGCACGACCCGTTGACGGGGACGACGAGGTTCTCCTGTTGAAGCTGAGGCTGCGCTCCGGCTACAAGAATCCGCACGGTTCCCTGATCGAGAACACCGTTGTCGAAGGTCCCGCCTTTGCCGACGCGTAGAAAAGTTCCTTTCTCCGGTGTTCCACTGATATTGAGGGTCCGAAACAGGGATTCCCGGCCATCGTTGTCGGCCGGGTTTCCGGGGGCGTATGCCTCTTCGACCACGAGCTTTTGAAAGCGGTAGCGAAAAGTTGGAAAACGATTCGAGTCGAGTTGGTAGCCGAGAAAGCGATAGTCCGGGTGGACGGCGTTGTAGGTCATCTCCTTCTGAGGGTTCGGGTTGTCTCGGTCGTGCTTGATCGTGGCCTTTGAAAAAGCCACCCACGCCGCTTCAGGGCTGCTGAAAACCTGAAAGGGCAGACCGTCGGCCGGCTGGACGACATCGACGCCGAGGGGTGGTTCCGAGCCCTGGCCTCGGCCCGTCCAGTGTCGCCCCGCGCTCATGAAGGCGCCCCGCCAGATTTGCGAGAGACCGCAGGAATCAGCGTCCCAGCAAAGGTTGACGCCGCCGGGGTAGCCTACGGCAATTCCGCGGGGAAGGGTGCCTGCGATGAAATTACGATAGACGACGGCCTCTCCCGAAGCGTCGGGCGTAAGAAGAATCGTTGGGGTCTGCTGCTTCGCGCCACCGCCGCCCTTGCCAAGTTTCTGCTTGGCGAGATCGATCATCAGGCCGCCCTTGGGCTCGACCGCAAAGGCTAGTTCTTCGCCTCCTCCGCCTTCGAAGTACTCGACCCGGAAACTGTGGATCCCCTCCTCGAGAGTCAGCATCCTGGTCTCCTTGGTGGTAGCGCCATGAATACCGTCATTCTGAATCTCGGCCTCCCCGTCGATGAAGAGGCGGGATCCGTCATCGCTCATCAGTCGGAACCTGAACTGACCGGTTCTGGGAATCTCAAAATTGCCGTCAAAGGTGAGCGCGAAGTTCTTCTTGATGAGGTCTTTGCCAACAACGGCAAGATCAAGGACGTTGTTTTCGACTGGCCCGTCTGCCACTGGGGTGAGGTCGCGGAAGACCGGTAGCCTCTTGAAGTTGCCCTCATAGGCAGCAAACTTCAAGTCGCTGACCCCACCAAACACGGGCGCCTTGAGGAGGGCTTCGGCTTTCTTGCGAGTGATCAGCGGGCTCACGCTGCGGAACCTCTTGCGGAACTCGGAGGCGTCGTTACTCCCGATCATGCCTGTGTGCCCACCGAAAGTCTGCCGTACGTACGACATGACCGCCGCGAGTTGTTCGTCGTCGAAAGAGCCCTCGAGCCCGATCATCTGCTGCACGTACTGATCGTTTTCCTTTTTGATGCCCTTCAGAATCAGCAGGGCGAGAAATTGTGGATCATCGGATTGGACGAACTCGGAACCGTGGAGGGAGGGAGCGATTGCCAGTTCTCCGATCTTCATCCCCTTGCCGTCGGCCCCGTGGCAGGTGGTGCAGGTCGCGTAGAGCTGCTGGCCTTGGGCTAGCACGGCGGCGTCGTCCGCCCAGCCCGTGGCAGCTGGGACAAGAGTCAGGGTCGCGAGCGAGGCGGCGAGGAGAGGCAGGCGGACGAGGTTCATGCGACGGGCAGGGTACGAGGTAGGGCGATGGATCTTACGAGAAGATGAGTGCCTTTTGGAGGACCTCGTGGACGTATTGGGAGAGGCCTGGGCTGAGCGATTCCCGTGAGCCGGCAACGTTGAGTGTGCGGATGCCCTCCTCGGAGATCCAATCGCGCAATCGGGCGGCTGCTTCTGAGGCGGAGTTGTCAGACTCGACCAGCACGAGGGTCGGTCGAAACATCTGCTTTGCGACCTTTCGAGTATAGAGGCTTCCACTCTGAAGGGGAAGGGCGGCGACAATGATCAAGGTGCCGTCGGAGTCGCGGGCGTTGCGACGGGTGCGATCGGCGTAGCCCTTTGAATTGGTTTCCTTGAGGATGTATCGAGAGTTGAGTGGCCCGTCTTCAGCGATGCGACCCTTGGGAATCCAGCCGCCGTGGGGCAGGCCGTGCTCAATCGCAAAATCAAGAGCGGCTCGATCCACCCCGGTCTGCCCGCCGGAAACGATGTGAATTGCAGGGGCGGAGTAGTCAGTGCTCATCGAATCGTCCGCAGTGTGAGGATCAATGCACTTTCCGTGAAAGGATGCAAGAACAGGTCAGCGACCCCACCAGAAACCGGACCATTTCTCGGGCCGGCATGATTCACGAAGGAGGCAGAACGGAACCCGAGGCAGGGGGCTGATTCAGCGACCGACTGCCACCGACCAAGCGGGGGCGAAGGCCGCGTGTATGCCCAGAAGCCCTGGAGTTTTTTCACCCGACTTGAGCCCCCGGCGTTCGTGGGCACTGGCAACAAGGAAGAGCGGGCGGCGGGAATCGAACCCGCGTCATCAGCTTGGAAGGCTGAGGTCTTACCATTACACAACGCCCGCAAGAACGTCTCGATGAGCGGATGGGACACCCGCGCTGATCGATCTGGGAAACAGGAACCGCGTCAGCGGCTTGCGCCTCGCCAGATCGAGAGTATTTCTAACGCCGCTTCCGGCGTGTGCAAGCTGGAATCAACGAACCCCTCCGCTTTTGATTTCCCGCCAGGCCATCGCTCTGTTCTCCCTGCTCGCGTACGCGGGGCTTCTCCTCTTCGCGTTGTGGCTGGCCCCGGCGCCATGGGAACTCGAGACGCTGCTCCGTCTTCGAGGCGACGCGTGGCAACTTCAGATCAGAGATCATGTCGCGGTCTGGTTCTGGGTGGGCGGGGTCGTGAACCTATCTGTGCTCCTGGTCCTCGCCCTGACAACACGATGGTGGGTGGGCAGACCTCCTCCTGCTGAGGTTCCCCCAACCGAGGAAAAGCTCCTGCCCATCCGCACCAAGCGGTGGCTGTGGGCGGCGGCTCTCGTTTCCATGCTGGCCGGCGGGCTGGTCGCGTGGCAGCGAATCGACCAGAGTCTCTGGGGTGACGAGGACTACACGCTGCGGTTCCATCTTCACGGTCACTTCAAGAGAGATTACCAGCAGCCGGGTTTCGAGGAGGACGGGAAGGTCTATTTCAACAACCTCAGCTGGTTCGACACCCTCTTTGGCTACCGAACCACCAACAACCATTTTCTCTACACGATCGTCGGCCGAGCCACTTTGATGGCGTGGCAGAAAAAGGAGGGCCTGCTCCCCGAGGGAGAGACGCTACTTCGACCGCAGTTTTCCGAGCGGGTGTTGCGCGTTTGGCCCTTTGCGGCGGGTGTTCTGGGAATCGGGGCATGGATTTGGCTGGCGGTTCGATTCGGGCTGACCAGTTGTGCCTTCGGACTGGCCCTGATTCTGCCTTTCCATCCCTGGTACTCGCGATTCATCGCCGAAGCGCGTGGCTACGCCTTTGTCTTTCTGCTTCTTCCTCTCATGGTGATCGCTCTGGTGGGCGCCCTCAAGCGCGGTCGCTGGCGAGACTGGCTTGCCTTTGGTGTTTGTCAGGTGCTGATGCTCTACTCGTGGCCCGGACTGGTCCTGCAGGTCGCCGGCTTGAATCTGGTGGCGATGATCGCGCTGCTGTTTCAACCGTCGGACCAAGCGGCCTCGGGTTTCCTAGAGCGACGTCCCTCCATCAACCGCTGGGCCATCGTCTGCCTTCTCGGCGCTCTCCTGATCGGGCAGTTCGTGGCTCCCGGCGTGCCTCAGGTGCAGGGGTATCTTGAGAAGGACTCTCTCGACATCCCCGTCTGGTACGAGGGCATGAAATTCGAGGAACAGCCCTGGCTTCAAAACGTGGCGGGGCTCCTCGCGATCGGAACCGAATGGCGAGACTCCTACGGAGACGGGGTCACGAACCCGCTCTACGTGATCGTGGAGCGCTTGAAGGAGACACCCGGCCGTGCTCAGATCATACCCTTTTTGCTCGGCTTTTATCTCTTTGCGGCTCTCGGGGTACTCTATTTCATCGGAAAGGTCCGTCACGGCTGGCTCTACGCCGTTGCCTTCATCGGGCCGATCCTCTTCTTCTACTGCGTCCTTGGTCATGCCCGAGGGAAATACCTCTTCTACTGGTATTTCGTGTATGCCGTCCCGATCCTGCTGATTTTCGCGCTTTGCGGGGTGACATGGGTTTTTGGAAGCCTCGGCGCACTCCTGGGCCGGCGGGAAGGGGAGAAGTTTCTTAGTGGAACGGGAGTCTTGTTTCTTGCCGCCCTGCTGTGCTGGTTTGCCTGGCCCAAGCTGGCCGTGATGCACCATCATTCGGTGAATCCGCTCCGCGAGTCGGTGGATGCGACGCGCCCTGGATACGACTATCGGAACCCGGACGCTCCTGAAAGGTGGGGGACCATTACGGCTCACGCCCACATGGGCGCCTTCTGCTACGATCCTCAGGGCTACAACGTGGAGGCGACGTTTTCGAAGATTCCACAGATTCCGGGTCTCACCCGACTCATGCGCCAGGCGGATGAGGGGCGGATCCCTCTCCTGGTGAATCTCGGCTACCCTAGTGACGCGCGGCTTCACCGTCCCGACCTGTTGAAGATCCTGGACGATGAGGAACTCTTCGAAAAGGTGGAAACCTTTTGGGGGCTTGAGCCGCAGCACACACGGGAGATCTTCCGGTACCGAGGAGGTTTCTTCAGTGCGCTTGCGCCACGAGGGACCCCTCGGCCATTGCCGGAGGAGTCGGAAGCGCCGGCCGAGTAGGCCTCTTCCTCGCCAGTCGGGATGTCTGGAAGTGCGGCCCTCAAGTTCGAAAGAGGTACTGGACGTCCTCGCATTTTTAGTTAGGCTTTCCTAAGCTTCTGCTTGCCCATCGCCGGGGGCCGCCCCCCCGCTTCGACTGAGTTTCCCCGTCTTTCGGCGTGAAAACAGCGTTCCTGCACCCAAAATCGAAAGAATAGGGTAAGTATCCGGTAACTATCCTGTTTTTATAGTTGCTTTGGGGAGCGGAATGCTTCTGTATGCGTCTCTCGGGATCCGACCACGCAAACAGAAGAGAGATGGCAAGACCAACCAACCGGCAGAACACAGAGACGATCACGGTTTCCGTGACGCCTATGATCCGGGCCTACCTCGAGGTCTTAACCGATCAGGGTCTTTACGGAAAGAACGTGGCAGACACGGCAGCGGAACTGCTACGTGCCCATGTCCGTGAGCTGGTGGAGCGCGATCAAGTCTCGCGTCTGCCCAGTGGAACAGCCAGCTAGCAAAAACCAACATCACGAAGGAAGCGATGGAAGAAGCCACAAATGAAGCGCCCGCGACCGCGGCCCTCGGCGAAGGAGAGCGACTGCAACCCTCAAACTTGGCTCCGTCGGGGCGCAGGCCGTTGAATTCTCTCGTTCATCAGGACGAGAGGGCTCGGGAACTGGTTGAGCAATTGGTCCGTCTCAACCCGAGTATGGCGCGGTTGCTTGCGGAGATGTCAGGCTGATTGAGCCGAGGTCAAGTCTGACGGCAGAAATGGCTCGTGCCAACCTGTTCCGGGGGGGGGCGGGGAGGCGGAGAAGGTTTTCGCAAGGTCGCGAGACCTCTGCAATTCATCCCGTTGTCGATCTGGCAGGTCGAGGCAATCCTGAGGATGACGGAATACCGTAGGCTTGCGATGATAGTTATATTCCTGTAACATCTAGTATGGACAAAGGGGGGGATCGTACCATGGGGCCGGGGGATATCCGCGACAGGGCACTGGCATTTTTGAGACTGCGCCTCGATGAGGTCGTTCGGGGGGTTCCCTCTCGGGCTTGGCCGGAGGACCGAGACGCAATCCTTGAGGACCTCGAAGCTCGAGCCGAGGGCCTGCCCTGCATGGTGAGCCTTCACGACATCCGCGAGATCGAGCCGGTCTGGTTCAATCCGCAGGCGATGAAGTTCTTTGGTTTTGAAGAGGACTGGGTTGGGATCCTCGATCACAGTTTCTACCTTCAGACGACTCATCCTTCCAACACCGTGGTGTTTCTTGAGGCGACCAAATACCTCACCGGCGACCGAAGTGGATCACTGGACCTGCTGTACTGTCTCAAGTGTCGCACTGGGGAATACAAGCGTGTCTGGGGTTCCTCCCGGCCGATCGCCGTAGACGGTCACGACCTCGCCAAAAGTCCGCTTATGCTGATGTTCCAGATTCCCGAGGCTGAGGTCGAGTTGCTGGGTGCCGAAATCACCCCCGCTGAACGCTCGTCGGCCCCTCGGGAAAAGAACGTCGCCTCACCGGTATGGCATCGCTGGCGGAGACGAATTTTCGAAGAGCGCGCACGGGAGTATGGGCTGACACCCCGTGAAATGGAGGTCGTCGAGTGGGTCGTGCAGGGCCGTAGCGATGGCGAGATCGCGGAGGGGTTGAAGATCAGCCGGCGCACTGCGGAGAAGCACGTAAGCAACGTCCTGCTTAAGTGCAAGGCCGCGAACCGACGAGCTCTCAATTCGATCTGGGACGATGGTCAGAGCCGGTTCGAGGTGGAAGGGTCGGGGATGCTTCGCCAACAGGGCTAGAGTTGATCCCCTTTCGCCGGCTGGGGCTGAAGCGGTGAAAAACCATCCATAGGGAGTGTGCCCGTGCGCGGTCTCTTCCCGAGGGTCTGGCATCAACGCCGATCAGACGGTCAATCTGCTTTCTTTAAGACAAGGAGCGCGGGCGTCCGCACTCCATCCGTCGGGCCTCGTTCGCGAGTGATGCGGACAAGGTCGATTTCGTGGTAGCTACCCCGACGCGCCCCGAGCCGGAGGAGTCAGGAGACCGAGCTTTCGAATTCCTCGAATTGCTCGAAGTGGCGAACTGAACGATGGCTCAAGAGGTGTTTCGTCCAGACCAATGGCATGACAGATGCTAGGACCGGTGGTTCGGATCCTCGTCAACGACGAGTTCCCCGTCCGTCGCTGGTATCCAGCCTGTCTCGCCATTGGGAAACTGGGCGTGCACCCATGAGCCGCGGAGCTCTAGTACTCGGTATTCCGCGCCGGCATGCACTGGGTTGGGAAAGGCAGGGTCGTAGAGGTAGCCATCGCCTTTGCGGGCGAGTGATTCTCCGACGACGACGACGCCCGCCGGGTGCTGTCTTTCAGTGGCGGACCAGCCGAGAAAGGCGAGGCCGCATACGGCTGTTACCAGGGCTCCGGCTGCAAGAATCCGGCGAGCGAGCAGGCCGTCGTGGGTGCCAACTCGATAGATGCCGCCGCAGAGGAGCGCCCATCCGAACACGCAGCCCCAGCGAAGCCTTCGCGTGCCGATCGCCTCGCAGAGAGATGCGATCCTTGCACCGATCCCAGCATTTTCAGATGGGAACACGTCGGTTCGCAGGCTGCGGACGTGGGCGAGTCCCTCCCGTGCAACCGCGTCGTTGGGGTCGTGAAGCAGGGCGCGGCGGTAGTGAAGAATGGCACGACCCAGATCCCCGGCGAGGAAGCGAGCGTTGGCGAGATTGACATGCAGCCCGGCATTCGAGAGTCCGGAGTCGATGAGTGCTTCGTAGTAGCTCGCGCTCTCCGCGTAAAGATCGAGTCCGACGGCCGGGTCACGCAGGGAAACCTCGTTGGCCTCGGCAAACAACGCTTCGGCCCGTGCGAGGATTTCCTCGTTTCCCAAGGCGGGGACTTGGGTCGGAATGAGTAACGTTGGCAATATCAAAGCGGCGACACCGGCCTTTGCGCTGCTTCCAGAGTGGTTCTTCTGGTTTGTCCCTCTGCGGAGGCTGACTTCCAGGCGTTCCACGGATTCGAAGAGTTGGTTCCTATCTTCCGAGCTCAGTGGCTCCTCGTCGGTACTGGAATCAAGGCCGAAGCGGACCCAGTCGCTTGACTCGAGAAAGTCACCAAGCGCGCCGAGCTGGGCCGCGGGGGCTCCGTGCATTTGAGCTGACGCGATCAACTCGTCAGGAGCCGCGGCGCAGCGCGCGAGGCCGAGCCGGTCGCAGAGATAGGTCTCCACCGCACGCCGGCACTCGTCCCTCTTCGAGAGGTTCGGCCACGCGGCCCGGAAATGTCGATAGGCATTGCGGGAGCGGATCCGTTCCGGGTGCAGGCGAGCCTCTTCGATGCGAGAGTGCCGGTGCAGACCGACCATGCAGAGTAGCGGCGGAATTCCCAGACCGAGCAGCCAGAATAGCCAGCTGCCCCTTGAGTTGGCGAGTGGCTCGGAAACGAGAAGATCTTCTCCAAGACGATTGTGACGAAGACCGGCTCCGCTGGCGACGACCTCGCTTTTGAGCGTCGTGCCATCACTGAAGTCGGCCTCGAAAGCAGTGGCCGCCCGAGCTGCCTTGACGGTGATCGGCATCGGCAATGTCGTGGCGGACCCATAGCGGCGGGTCTTCGGATCAAAGTAGTCGAAATGGAGCGCCGGCACGGCGGCGACACCGTCGTGGATCGGGCGGATGGTCTGTGTGATCTGCCGGGCGCCTTTCACGATGCGAGGAAGAGCCCGCTCGTCAGGTATCCGGAACAAGGCACTCAGGGCGCGCTGCCCGGTGAGAGGAGCGATGTCGAGGGTCTGCGGATAGGCATGCCCTGAGATGGCGACCTTGAGGGTCATCGGCTCCAGTACCTCGACCACGCGAGGCTCGGCGGTGGCCGCAGCGGAGAACGCTCCCACCGTACCTGAAAAACCTGCGGGACGCCCCTCCTTGGGAAGAGGAAGAACCCGCAGGGAGAGAGCTTCGGAACTGGTGATCAGCCGCTCGTACTCACCGCGGGTGTCGAGATCGAAAAAGTCGTTGTTGAAGTAGCTCGGATAGCGGCTCCCCCGGAATTTGGGCTCCTTGGGCTTAAAATACGAACACAGAATCGTGGAGGCGGGTACAGTGAAGGTACCAGCTTCTCTCGGAACGAGAATGCGCTCGAAAACGATCGTGGAAACGGGGGTCTCGCCCTCGTGCCGTTCGCTGAACTGGCCGATGACGCGTCGCCCCGCCACGGGGAGTCCGATGGTGCCGGGCGCCTTGGGGTCGAGGCCGAGCGGTTCGTGGACGCGCATTCGCGGCTCGGTGATCGCCGGCACGCGGATCTGCAGGGCACGAATTCCGTTGAGCGAGAGTCGGCTTTCCCATTCGAAGCGCAGCAGGATCGCTTCCCCGACGTAGCACTCCTTCTGGGAGAGCGTGACCTTGAGATCGAGCTGGGGGCTCGGCGTGGGTACGCCCACCGTCACCATCTTGGGAGCGTTCCAGAATTCGAGACCATCGACCGTGACGGGCAGGGCCGGGAGCTGGAGACGCCCTCCCATGACCGGTACCGCCTCGTAGGTCAGAGCCCAGGTCTTGACGCCGTCCCTGACCGTGTTGGCAGCATCGACGTAGCGGATGGCGAAGTCTTCGGATTCAGGCACTTCGCCGGCTGACACGGACTGCGCGTCCTCGATCACGAGGTAGAACACGAAGACTTGCCCCGGATAGAGGTCGCCATCGGGGAGCCGCACCTCGAGGGTCTCCTCCTGCTCGAGTAACTCGTCCTGACCTTGCAGAAGGGGAGGCAGATAGACACAAAAAAGCCCCGCAAGAAAGAGCGGGGACAGTCGGTGAATCAGGCTTTTCACAGATGAAACCCGCCCTGAAGCGAGGTTCGTGCGGGGAAGTGCGCGATGCAGGATTTGAACCTGCGACTCCCACCATGTCAAGGTGATGCTCTACCCCTGAGCTAATCGCGCGTGGGTGCCAAAGATGCGAAGACGCGCCCTTGGGTCAAGGGAAAAGGAGTCTCGCCATCGACTCATTTTCAGCGACCCTGCCCCCGTGAAGGCCCCGACCCGATATTCTCTGCTCTTCGTCCTCCTGGCATGTCTCGTAACAGGCTGTGCCGAGCGTTCCCCTGAGGGTGAACTCAGTAGTCCGGATGATTCCCAACAGAGTTCTGTTTCGTCCGACGACACCGCTCCGACGTCGGGAAGCGATCCGGTCGCTGCGCCGCCGGACAAAGACCAGTCCTCTTCCGGAAGTGCCGAGGCCGCAGAACTCGATTCCGACGAAGAGGCCGTCGAGGGCCGTTCCCTCGCAGCCCTCTTTGAGCTTCAGACACGCGAGAGCATCGACGAGTTCTTCGACGCCAACGGCGAGATTGAGACGATCATGGATCTGGTCACCAGCAAGCAGTTTCAGGAACTCCGCGATGCCAGACTTGGAAAGTGGGAGCCTTCCGAGGAGATGAAGCAGGAAATCACGGACTCGTTCCGTGCCGTGGCCGCCGCGCAGGGCGTGGACCCCAGCCTCGTGGGCAATAAGAATCCGCAAATCAATCCCAACATCTCCATCGAGATCGACGGAAATCGGGAGTCTCTAGGCCGAGTCGTCGGCTTCGTGATCGAAGGTCGCGAAAAAGAGTACGGCGGCGAGTTGATGAGGATCCTTGATCAGGCCGTGATGGATTCTGTCATCAACCCCGAACGTGCCCCACTGCGGATCACCCCGAAGGGCCCCTAGTGCTCAGCATCGCTGGAAAGGTCGGGTGCCGATCCATCCACCCTCGTCAGGCTTGCCTTGGGGTAGGGACGAGGGTCCCTCCTCGTCCGGGGAGGAGCAAAGCGACGGACCGCCCGCGCCATAAGGCAACTCGCAGCGTGTGTTCGGCTCTCTGCGGAGGCGCAGGGGC